>Ga0315294_10001294_pt1 | contig 27126 bp, 26 predicted proteins | sample YL17G13_40_MG_FD_203626 | JGI IMG/M metagenome (GOLD analysis project Ga0315294, IMG submission 203626) | Sediment microbial communities from Yellowstone Lake, YNP, Wyoming, USA - YL17G13_40 | ecosystem: Environmental > Aquatic > Freshwater > Lake > Sediment | place: USA: Wyoming | collected... | reverse complement strand
TAGCTAGTGCAATCCATACTAACAACATTCTTAACTACTCCATAGCCTTCTTCAAATGCTCTTTTCTTTCGGATTTGAATGCCGATTCTACAGTGAGTGTGTTTATTAACTCTTTTAGTTTGAATTCGACGTTGGTGTGGTTGCTGCAGTACAGTTCGCTCAAAAAAACCTGACTTGGAAAAAGGGTAGGCTGAGGAAGAAAGGATAGAGCGCTAGTTCTTCGTCATTCTGATTGGTGGGTGCTGTCCATACCAGAGTCGAACAGTCGATTTCCGAAATCGGAAGAAACCAATCGAAAATGTATTATTTTCCTGCAGTTACATTCAACATGGGTTTGAAAAGGATGTTTGACAAAATCAGAATACTAGTTGGTTATGACGAATCGCCGCAATCAAAAAACGCGATCTTGGAAGCAATAACTATTGCTAGGTGTTTTTCCGGGTTCATAAAAGTAGTCTATGTCTACGGGAAGGGCATGGAAGGAAAAGCTGAAACGGCGGTCATCGAGGTAAAGGAAAAGCTGAAAAAAGCCGAAGTAGAACATGATGTATCATTGGTACTTGGCTCCAATCCGGCTAAAGATCTATTGATCATTGCCAAACAAGAAAACTTTGCCCTTATTGTTGTGGGAAGTAGAGGCTTAGGCAACACAATGTCAATGCTATTGGGAAGCGTTTCAAAACAAATTGTTGCCAACGCACACTGCAATGTTCTAGTCGTAAAGGACTAGCGGGCACCACACCCAAACCTTCAATATTCCTTCTGCTGCTCAAAGAAGCAGGAATGCGAGCAGGCGAAGTACACCAACTCGCGTGCGCTGTTACAACTGTTGCCGTACTTGCTCTCATTAACCTCTTCTGAACCTACATGGGACTTTGAAAAATTTTTTTTGACGAACCCAAAACGTAACAGTGAATAATTAATGACGACTTCTGAGAATGTTGAAAGAAGCATCAATCGTAACAAATCAGTTTGCGCGCGCTATCACTTGAAAAAACGCTGGCCAAACATTGTCAAGCCAGTGTGCGCGAAGTAGTTTAAACCATTTATAGAACTTAGAGTAGCACGACTAAACTAGTTGGAGGTGATTGAATGACGGTTTTTCTAGTAGAAACGTACGTAATAAAACCAGAAAAACAAGCAGAATTCGCGGCGTACAAAAAGAAATGGAAGAAATTCTTCGCGTACAAAGAAGGGCACTTAGAGGCATTTAAGGAAGTGGAATCCTACAAAATGTTCTCTCAAATGCTTGGCGGCAACTGGGGTGGATATGTCGAAATATGGGAGTTTGAGAACCTTGCGGGCCTTGAAAAGTTCTTCAACAAGATAATGAAGTCAGAATATATGACGAAACTTGCCCCAGAATTTGCAAGTCTAGAAGTACCTGCTACACGCTCGATGAACATATGGAACTCTGTTCCAGGATTCTAAATTAACCATGAATGTGTCTGCGCGAGCTATTTCGAAGCGGCGTCTTCGTATGCTCTCAAAAGCTGGTCAATAGCGTTGCCCACGTGCTCACCCTGGTATCCGCCTTCCAGAACAAAAAACGTGGGTCGATTTAGCGACCTAACTCTCTTTCCGATCTCCCAGTATCCCTTCTCCGTCAAACCCAAAGAGGCCAGATCTCCAGCGTAAGTGTCAAAGCCTGCCGAAACAGCCACAACCTCAAACTTGTCCATCTGCAACTGTTTCAGCGCGTTGTCAAGAGTTTTCAAGTAAACCTCATTTCCACAGTCTGGTGGCAAAGGGAAATTCAGACAGTTCAGTTCTGAAATGACGCCCGTTCCTGGATAGTTTGGATGACGATGCAGAGAAAGATACGTGACGTGTTTGTCACCGTAGAAGATTTCCTGCGTTCCGTTCCCATGATGTCCGTCAATGTCTAAGATCAAAGTCGGCTTACTGATATGCTTCACAGCTATCGCAATGTTGTTGAAGTAGCAGAACCCTCTTGTAGCCGCACCTAAAGCCGCACCGTACAAACCGGCATGGTGTCCAGGCGGACGCATTATGCTGAATCCTTTAACCTCAGCTGCCAAGATGGCCCCGCCTGCCGACAACCGCGCATATTCAAAAATGTTATCGTACGCCGGAGTGTCCCCGTCCTCCACCATGCTCTTTTTCACCATCCAAACATATTCGTGATCGTGAACTTTCACCAGATCCTCTTCAGCCGCAGGTTCAGGCGCTAGAAAACTGTAACCTTTCTTCTTCAGAACCTCCTGAGCCTTTCGAACTCTCTCGGGACCTTCTATATGCCAAGAACCATAACCCAAACACTTTTCTGAAAAAACTATCAGCGTCTTCATAACCACATGCATCCGCAAACGAATTTACTGTAGATTCTCAAGTTAAAATATTACTTCCTCTTAAAACCTTAGAGGACCCGCGGAGAAACGAGCAGATTGAAGCCTGCTGAAAACCCCTTTGCCGCTTTCAGGCTCGAATGTGAAACCACATTAGCCTCTGCCCTGAAAAAAGTCTTGCCTGAAATTCAAATATCAAACCTAGCTCTCGAAAAACCACCGAATCCAGACTTCGGACAACTTGCTTCTTCCTTATGCTTTGAACTGGCCAAGAAGGTTGGAGAGAAACCAATCGACTTGGCAGAACAACTCGCCAAAGCCACAGACAAATCAAAATTCCATCTGACAGAAAAAGTGTCGTCAGCCGGCGGAGGATACATAAACTTCCTGGTCAACTTCCCCAAATTCTCCGCTCTAACCTTGGACGCAGCGACGAAACTCGACACAGAATATGGTTTCATGAAAACGGAGAAACCATTGAAAGTGATCGTTGAACACACCAGCGCCAACCCGCTTCACCCTCTCACCATCGCCACAGCCCGCAACCCCGTGCTCGGCGACACATTGGCCCGCCTTCTCGCGTCAAGAGGTCACACGGTCTATCGCCACTTCTACATCGACGACGTAGGACGCCAGTCATCAGTCATCGCGTATGGCTATCAAAAACTGGGCAGCCCCAAACCCGATGGAAAACCCGACCACTATATCGGCAAAATCTACACGGTGACAAGCTGTTTCGTCGAAATCAACCGTCTCAAAAGAGAACTTGAACGTGCGAAAGCCGTTGCAGCCGAAGAAGAAATCACGAAGACAACACGGGAATTAGACGACTGGGTAGCCGTCGCTGCAGAGTTGAAGGACAAATACGCCGACCTCTTCGAAACCCTTCTGACAAAAATTGGAGAGGATGAAAACCCAGAAACCTCCATAAAAATACTCAACCAAGCATACGAAGCCGGAGACAAGAAAGCAAAGCAACTCGTCAGAACAGTCAGCGAAATGTGCCTGGGCGGTTTCAGAGAAACACTCAACAGAATCGGTATTGACCTCGACTCATGGGACTGGGAAAGCGAACTGGTGTGGAGCGGCAGAGTTGAAGAAATCCTCCAGAAGCTCAAGAAATCCCGTTACACTCATGCCGAAGCAGGCGTCTTAGAGTTTGAAGCCGAAAAAGTGGTTGACGAACTCGGTCTGCGGGCGAAACTCAAACTGAAAGAAGACCATGAAGTCCCATCTTTGACGCTTGTGCGCGCCGACGGCACGACACTCTACACCACACGGGACGTTGCCTATTCGCTATTTAAATTCGAAAAAGCCGAAAAAGTCATCAACGTCATAGGCATGGACCAAAGCCTTGCCCAACTGCAACTGAGAATAGCTTTACATGCGTTGGGCTATGGCAAGCTTGCCGACAACCTGGTTCACTTCGCCTATAACCTGGTCACGTTTTCAGGCTTCAAGATGTCCAGCAGACGCGGACGATACATCACACTCGACGAAGTACTGGACGAAGCTGTAAAACGAGCTTACGAAGAGGTTTCGAAGCGCTCTCCTCAGCTGTCAGAAGAAGAGAAACTGAAAATCGCAGACTTCGTCGGCATCGGAGCTGTCCGTTACGCGCTTGTTGAAGTTGACACTTCGAAAACCGTAGTATTCACGTGGGACCGCGTTCTCAACTTTGAAACAAACAGCGCACCATACATACAATATACGCACGCAAGAGCCTGCAGCATCCTACGCAAAGCAAACAAGAAACCAACAAACCCCGCCTACGAACTCCTGAAAGAAAACTTGGAACGCGAAATGATCTTGACACTCGCCAGTTTCCCAGACACTTTCATCGACGCAACAGAATACCTCAAACCCAACCTCGTCGCCGACTACGCAAACAGCCTCGCCGACAAATTCAACACGTTCTACAACGCTTACCGCGTGATAGGAGCAGAAACTGAAGAACTCAGCGACGCGCGGCTTGCCCTAACCGACTCAGTCAGAATAGTGCTACGAAACGCCCTCAACCTCATAGGCGTGCTTGCCCCAGAAAAAATGTGAAAATCCATCGTGCGGCGCCACTCTGGTCAAACTGCATTACTTGGTTTCGCGAGGAAAATTCGGTATTCCTTAATAGGAACTCATCCTTCTGTAGACGAAGGCGGGAACACCGACCTTGGATACAGAATGGCACGATCTTTCTGATGCTTCATTCGGTGAACGGGACATCGATGTTTTAGCTTTGCTAGGGGAAGAAGATCTGGCCGTGTTTTCTTTTGACGGATTGAAGAGAAGACTGGGGTTGCATCCTGAGACGCTGTCTAGGATTCTTTTCAGACTGGAGCAAGAGGGTATCGTAGAGAAGGGACCTACAGGCTACAGTGTTACGCCACGGATAAATGAATTCTTGAGAACAAATCCAGCCTGTAGCGACGGGTCGCGGGTGCGTCTGCTTCAGACATTCTTGCCCTCTGATATATCAGTAAACCAATTGGTCTCCGACCTCAGAGGAAGATGGTTCGGTCTTCTCCGTTGGTTAGGTCTTTCAGACAATGGCGGCAGTGTCACTCTGAAGTGGATCACCGAGGACGGAGACATTCAGGTGGACGCGAATATCTCAGAAATGGCGCTTACAATCGAGGCCAAGTTTCTGCAGGGCAAGAACATGAACATGGCTCTAAAAGCCGCTTTTCAATTGGTGACCTACATAAGCAGGCTTTGTTCACCCTCGCGGCATGTCCAAAACGTGGCTTTCTACAAAGGTTCTGACGTGTTCCTGATGCCAGCATAAGTGTGACTGACTTTCTATCCTCGTCAGTCAACAAATAACACCTTGCGGTATTCCTTTCCGAGGTGAAAAATATGAGTCAACCAACAAACCCTTTGCAGGTGTTGCAGTCAATATCTGACGCTACTGCCGAACTTGTCCGAAGAATAGCACCATCAGTAGTTAACGTGAACTCGACCATGACGAGGGGAACGGGCGTCGTGTGGAACTCAGAAGGTTACATTGTAACGTGTCGTCACGTTCTTGGAGGAAGTGCTTCCGTCAAAATCGGTTCAGGGGAGAAAACCCTTGACGCCATCACAGTTGGCGTTGACCCCTATTCTGACATTGCGCTGCTCAAGGTCGAAAAGAAAGACTTGAAACCTCTGGAGATCGGTGATTCCGAAAAGCTCAGCCCAGGCCAATTCGTACTTGCTCTTGCAAACCCTTTCAATAGACAGCCCGCAGTAACGACTGGAATCATAACAAGCGTAGGCGCCACACTGCGAGGCTGGCGAGGAACCGCAATGGAGAATGTTATAGCAACCGACGCAAGGCTAAATCCAGGGTTCTCAGGCGGACCACTCGTTGACGCTTCTGGAAGAATGATCGGTCTCAACACAGCCTATGTTTGGTCTCGAGGCATAGCGATCCCAATCAACAAAGTGAAAAGCATCGCCGACCGCCTGATCAGCGGAGGAAAAATCAAGAGGGCGTACCTAGGCATAATTTCAAACACGGTTCCAATTCCACAAGAGACCGCGAGTCAAACGCATATCAGTCAAGACGCAGGTGTCATGGTTTTCTCAGTCGAACCAGGATCACCCGCCAAAAAGGGCGGTTTAGCAATGGGCGATGTGATAGTGAAGTTCAACGATCTTCCGGTGGCAGACTTCTACGATCTTCCGCGACTTCTAACTGAAGACACAGCTGGAAAAAAGGCCAAACTGTCCATCCTGCGTGGAGAAAAACTAATCGATCTTACCGTCATCCCAAGCCTCATTCAGGGTGAAGACGATGAGTAAGCTCACAACAGAATTCGATATTGAACGCGAACCATCACCGCTTCCGCAGCCGCGACCACTCCGCCCATTTCCCTTGTTACCTCCAAGCCTTCCCGATCGCTCAACTTCGCAATCGCACTTCCACATGTTGTTCATAGAGCACCGAAACTAGTCTAAACCGAGCGCTCGGAATCACGGGCGGCGCTTCAATTTGCTACATCTGTGGGTTCCAATGCTCCTTCGGGCTAAGATGCCAAAACAGCTGCTTTCGCTTTTCCCAGAATCTCCTCTTTCTTCTTCCATGTTCTTTCAAAACCTCAGAATATAACCGATGACTTGTTCTTTATGTTCCCCACATAGAAGTTATGAGCTTTGCGCGCGCTAGTGTTTATTGAATTCTTGTTCCACAACTCTCGCAGAACCGGGCTTCAGGCTTCACCGCGTTGCCGCAGTTGGGGCAGAACCTCCTTGATGTTTGCGTCGGCGGTCCCATCTGGCCTAGAGGTTGCCCGGGTTGCGAAATTGGTGGTGGCTGGCTTGCCGGCGGAGGGTACAAAGTGATCGCCTGTTGTATAGCGTCTACCCAGCCTCCTGCGTTCCACGCGCTTACTGCGAATTGGTATTCCTTGTCTGTTTTGATTTTGATGAAACCGAGGCTTTTGTTAACAGATTTTATGTCTTGAATGGAAAACATGAGGTTTCTGGCGTCTATGCCTGCCCCAGGGGAAAGCACTGACCAGCCCTTGCTGACGATGAGGATTAGTCTTTTGTTTGTTAGGTACAGGTCACCCCAAGGCATGCCGATTTCTCCAACGGCCAGTTGAACATTGCCCTGGCGTTTTGTGACGCGTTCATCTGCAGTCAACAACTCTTCAATCTTGCCCATTATCGTGCACCCCGCATGCGTTGCGTTAGACTTAATAGTTTGGCTATAAAGAATTTGCCGAAAAATGATTGACGTCTGATTGTTAAGAAAGTATTAAGAACCGTTCGACTAACGTATGAAACGGTGGCTGACCTTGACTTCCAGTTGGTATAGAATCGGTTCTGTGCTGGGAGGGCTGCTTTTCATGGCACTAGGAGTTCTTCTCATGGCCCCACTGCCGCTGGATGGCGAGTGGACGTGGGCCTTCTACATCGGGTCACCATGGCTCGGTTTTCTCATTGGTATTCCAGTTTTCATCTTGGGACTGTGGACTCTTACACTTGGTGTCAGGTCTAAGTCGGAAAAGTCTGTAAAAGGAGGTGTTCCGTTGATTGATGAATGGATCGGTGAAGAAGGAAACGAAGAGGAGGAAACGGCTGAATGTCAGAGATTGCTGGCGAGGGACGAAAAACTGTTGGAGTTAGTCGCTGCCCGTGGACAGCCTGGCCTGAACCGTCTTGCAGTCACCGACAAACGTGTAGTAATCTATTCTCAAGGCAATGTCCATAGCGCAGTTTCGTATGATAATGGGCAAATCGAGGAGGTAAGAGGCCAGCGAAACGCGGTTCTTAGGCATTTAGGAGAGATCACTATTTCAGCAAAGGGAAATGCCGTCAGCCTGAAGAATGTTGGAATCGAATACGTCGACAGAGTTGTCGCGCTGGTCTCCAAAACGAAACACTAAGCTATCTCTTTGCTCCACAGTGGGGGCACGTATCTAGTGTTTCGTCGTATGTTCCCCGACAGTAAGGGCATCTGATTTTCACGATCACTTCCTTTTCGCGTATTATCTCTTTTTCTCGAACTTGGTTTTGGCTTTCAGTTTGAGTTTGAGAAGGCATCTCAAAGACCGGTGCCTCTATTCTCTGGGTTGAGCCAACTCCAAGCATCCTGTTTATCTCAGACAAACCGAGTTCGACCGCTTTGTAGTGCCTTGTTGCTTCGCCGAAGTCTTCGACATTGCGTGAAGCGCCGAACTTCGCCATGTAGTAGAAAAAGTTGTCCCAGTCGCCCAGATACGTTGCACACCTTGTTCTCGCGGCATCAGCATCAGCGGGAACAGCGTACATTGAAAGTTCTGTCCGGAATTTCTTGATGTCGTTTCGAGCGTCAGCTGCAATGTTCTGCAGTGTCCGTGCTCGAGTTGATTGATCTGATTGCACGGTGGCTTGCTCGGCGTCGATTATCTTGTTCATGTGTTTAGCGTTCAGCGTTTCAGAACTGTTCAAGAACCACTCCAGAAACTGTTCTCTGCTCAATTGTTTGACCAACGCTTTTCCCCACCTACAACTGAAATCGCAGAAGTTATAAACACTTTTTCGAATAGGGCGCGGAAATCAACTGTCATGCTCTCCAGGAAGGGGAAGTCTGACTGATTATGTGACAGATTCGGGGAACCCTCCCCCATTTCGCTAGAGCGCGCGTAGTCTCCCGCGAAAAAGCATTACCGACGCGAGATAACATAAGATTGAACCGCAAGTCAACCAGTATCCGGATGCCAGACTCCAATGTAGAAACATGTTCGAACGCAGAGAAGAATAGAGCCAGGTCATCAACAGCCCAACAACTGCAGACGAAGCCACAGGCAATATTCTCATTCTGGTCCTCAAGACTAGAGCGACAGGACTCAAGACCAGAGTCAGAGACTGAAGTACAAATACTATCATTAGAACATTGGAAGACGAAAGGAGTGCGAAAGGGCTCAGCCAATTGTCGATGAAAGACCAGTATATGCCGAAGGCTATGGAATTGACGTTGGCATCATGAGTGTAGAAGTCGGCTTTGAACGAGGAAAAACCTGCCCGCGTGAAATCGATCATCCGAGGCATGCCATACGGGTCTCGAGGCGGCGGCGATTTCATCAACAACAGGAATGGTTCGCGCGTAGACCAAAGAAGCAAAGCAAAACCGAGGACCAGCAATATGTCAGACGCAAGATCCCGCTTCCTCAACTCGCCCACATCCATTACACCAATCGCAATGAAACTGCCAACTAAATAACCCACGCATAAGAACACCATTGTACACAAAACAGAACGCGTTCATTCCTAAGAGATCCAGCGGCAATACTTACAACAAACGACTGACAAGATCTAAGACCGAAAACAACCACCAATTCATAGCAGGTTCCCTGTGTCCGAAAAACCGAAAAAAAGGGATTGTTATAGACTCCCACGCTGTTTTGTTATGTTTTCATGGACAAACCTGTGTATTCTCACTTTACGTGCAAAAAAATGAGGGAGATTTGCATGTTAGTGGCTGATTTTGCGTCCTTACTTCTTTACAGGCTTCTTTTTCTTCCCTGCGGTTTTCTTCGGCACGATTCTAGCCTCAGATAACAATTGCAACGTTTTTCCATTTAAAATTTGCGATAGGCAGGGTTTTCGTGGGCGCTTGGCAAAAAGGAAAACAGCGTGAGCAGAGAGAGAAGGCAATCGCGCTTAGTGAATAGGGAGACTTGGCATCTGATACTGAGACTTATTGGCGCGCTAAGCAAGTGTCCAACAAAACTTAAGGCAAGTAACATCTACTCGTTCAAAATGGGGAAACGAATGGAGCATACCGTTGTCATCCGCAATTATCAGAACGCTGACAGAGAAGAGTGCCGTGCTCTGTGGCGGGAATTGACAGAGTGGCATCGCGAAATCTACCAAGACCCAACAATCGGCGGCGAACACCCTGAACTCTATTTTGACAAGTACCTCACGAACATCAGACCCGCACACGTTTGGGTAGCGACCCTCGACTCAAAAACAGTCGGGCTGATCGGACTTATCATCAAGGAAGACGAAGCTGAAATAGAACCACTAATAGTCAGCAAACCCTACCGGCGCAGGGGCATAGGCAAACAACTCATAGAAACAGCCATCAACGAAGCCCGCAAGACAGGAATCAAATTCCTCAACATAGCTCCAGTCGCAAGAAACGTACAGACCATAAAATACGTGTATAATCTGGGCTTCCAAAAACTCGGCTTCGTACAACTGTTCATCGACTTCACAAACAAAAAATGGAAACCAGGCTTGAAGCTTCACGGATGCACCTTCGACTATTGAGAAGCACCATGTCGCAAAGTAGAGTTAGCAAAGGCTTTTCCATCTGGTAACTTCGAAAAAAGGAACTCTTAAAATGCTATGACCAGAAGACAAGCAGCACCCCAAACCGAAATGAACAAGGCAACCGTCAACAATCAATCACCAACCGGCTAGTCAGAACCATCCACGCGCCGTCAACATGCTCCCCGTTGCAATTCCGACATAGAAACCTCACAAACAGCACCACAAACCCTGCCTGAAAGCCTCCTATCAGGCTCGCACACGTTACCTTATACGGAAAAAACCTAGGGGGAGGGGGGTAGGGTGATTTTCGCTGTTTTTCAACCATAATCCATGTTGAACAGTCCATACTATGGGCCTTCACATAATGTGAAAAGCCCTCACTCTCCCGGCAAGCTGCTCCGACACGTCTCGACATAAAAGAGAAATTTCATATACCACTCACCTATTCTCATCAAAGGACACCAACATGAAAAAATCCTACTTCAACACAAAAGTCGAAGCCATAAACGTCAAAAACAAAAGCATCTCCCAACTCCTGGCCGAAATGGGCAAAACCGCCTACCAAGGCCGAAAACTCGGCGAAGCCGTCGACATCTACGAAGCCATGCTCAAAGAAAAAAACCTAACCATCGTCATGGGCTTCGCAGGATCAATGAGCACAGCCGGACAATGGAAAATAATCAACTGGCTCATACAAAACCGCTACATCGACGTACTAGTATCCACAGGCGCCAACATATCAGAAGACATAGTCGAAGCCATGGGCTACACCTACTGGCAAGGAACACACCAAACCAACGACCAAGAACTCCTAGAAGCAGACGTAAACCGCTACTACGACGTCTACGGAAAAGAAACAGACTACCGCGAAATGGAAACACTCATGACCAACGGCATCATGAAACTAAAGAAAAACTTCCACTACACCTCCGCAGAACTCCTACACAAATTCGGCAAATACCTCAGCAAAAAAGGCGTAAAAAGCATAGTCGCAACCGCAGCAGAAAACAAAGTCCCCATATTCTCACCCGCAATCGCCGACAGCGCCTACGGCGAAGCATTCCTCATGGCCAAAAACCAAGGACACCCAATCATACTAGACTCAATCAAAGAATTCGACCAATTCGTAGGCATAGGCGAAAAAGCCAAAGACATAGGCGTCATCTACATAGGCGGCGGCGTCCCCAAAGACTTCACCCAACTCATAGCAATATCAGTCTCACCAAAAACAAAAGACGAAGGCGTACCAGGAAGAAAAGGACACCTCCGCAAAGGCATAAAAGAATACTACTACCCCCACAAATACGCCATCCAAATCACAACAGACTCACCACAATGGGGCGGCCTATCAGGATGCACCCTCGAAGAAGCCATAAGCTGGGGCAAAATAGACCAAACCGGAAAAAGAGCCGTAGTCTACTGCGACGCCACAATAGCACTGCCCCTAATAGCACACGCACTCTGTGAGAGAGTAAAAATAAAGAGAAAAGCCCCCGACATGTCCTGGATATTCAGCGCCGTCTCCTAACCTTCCCCAACCTCATTACTAACGCGCTAATCATCAACGGCAAAATCAAAGAAGCATCACCCTCAACCATCACCTTCTTCGCCCGCTCACTGATTTTACCCCACGAAACAGCCTCCCGCGGCCTCGCACCCGACAAACTCCCATCCCACTCATCAGCCGTACTCACATAAACAGCATAATCCAAACCATCCTTAAACTGATTCCACCACAAAGTATGATGCTTCGAAATCCCTCCGCCAACAAGCAACGCACCGCTTCTCTTGGCATTAAACACAATCTCATTCAACAACCCAGAATCCTTCAAAAGGTTCAACCTGAAATCATGATCCTGCGAAAAAAGCCAAATCTGATAACCCACCGCCCCGTCAGTCAAACCGGGCACAAACACAGGAACATCATTCTTCGCAGCCCAAAAAAGAATAGAACTCTCATTACAAATCCGCCTGCCAATTTCGTGACACAACTCACTCGCCGAAACCTCCCTAACCCCCTCCTTCCACAAACTCTCCAACAAACCACGCATCTTCTCCTCAATAACCACACCGTAACTCTCATTCGGAACCAGAATATTCCCCAGACGATTAACCCCTTCACCACGAAGCCGAGCATCGCTCATCAAAAAAGAACCCCTATAGTAATCCTTCCAACACCTCGCAACATCATGATCAACAGTCCCACATGTCGTAACCACAACATCCACAAGACGCCTCTTCACAAGCTCTTTCAAAACGCCCCTCGTACCCGTAGCCACAAGATTGCCCGTAAAAGAAACAAACTTTACGCACTTCTTGTCCGCAACCATCTTCTCCAAAATCTTCAGACCAACCGCCAACTTGCCAGCAGTGAAACCCCAAGCCTTCTCCATCTGAGCAACCAGTGCATCCACGCTCATCGTGTCGGAAAAACAGTAATCTTCAATCGCGTCCTTCAACATCAGCGCTTGCCCCCAATCGCCTCAAGATAAGTCCCATAAATCGCCGCCGCCGCTTCCTTGATGGCCTTCTGCTCTGGCTTGGCCAACAAATCCCACATGTCAGGTCCAAGAGACTTGGCAATCCTCGCGGGCACAGTAACAAACACCGGCTCAGGAGTAGTCTCAAATTTCATCAACCTCGAATAACTCATCACTCTGCCCGTGTTCAAAAGAAGCCCCCGAATAATCTCAATAAACGATCCCGCAGGTCCATACCTCGTTCCGCCAAGAAAGGTGATGACCTGACGACTAACTTCCTTCACATAATTTTCACACAAACCCTTGTCAAGCGTCTTCCCAGTCTTGCCTAAGTACTCTTCCAACGGCAACCCATTAATCCTCACCATACTCCACAAGAGCACAGCAGCCTCCCCATGCTCACCGCCAGCATAAGCCTCAATCACACCAATCGGAACCTTCAACTGGCGACTGACTATGGTTCTGAACCTAGAAGTCTCAAGGTTCGTCCCCGTCCCAATTATGTGCCTCTTGCCCTCGGCTGCCTTATTAGCCAAAGTAGCCATCGCATCAACAGGATTGGTCACAGCAAAATACCACGCATTCGGGTTATTGTCCACAGTATTCTCCACAATCTCCCGAACAGCAGACGCATTCTTGGTCGCAAGATCCCTCCTACTCATCTCAGGCGTGCGAGGAAAACCCGCAGTAACCACGATCAAATCTGCATCCTCCACATCCCTGCTTCTCTCGTAAGCGTTGATCTCCAAGTCAAAACCATGATTGGCAATAGCATGATGTAATTCCTCCTTAGTCATCTCAGCAACCTTCGGCGCCGTATCGACAAGCGACAAAGTCGACACGTACCTCTCAAAAATCAAACTAAAAGCCACCTGCCCACCAACACGGCCTGTCCCAGCAACTGCAACATGCACCATCAAATCACTTCAATAGGCAAGTAGATCAGGTTTTTAATAAAACAATCGCGTGCACAAGAAAAAACCTTGAGAACTAAGCTCAATCGACCAGGTAATCTATGATCTTACCATACAAATCCTTGTTCCTATAATCCTCATAACCCGAATAAATACTCGGATTATCATTAACCTCAACCACCACGTACCGTCCATTGACTTCCTTGATGTCCACCCCGTACAGCCCGTGCCCAATCACGTCACACGCCTTCAAAGCAACATTCTTCAGGCCTAAGGGCGCATTCTCTCTATTCAACGAAAATGTTCTTCCCCAAACGAAAGTCGGCTTTCCCCTGCGTTTGCAACCGTGCTTCCATCTGCCCTTCGGCATCATATACTTGCAGACATACAAGATCTGACGGTTCAGAACACCAACCCGCCAATCGAAAGCAGTAGGCATGAAACTCTGAACTGCAAGAACATCCGATTTCCTGAAGTATCTTTTCGCAACGTCGCGAAAACTAGTTTCACATGCCACCTTCTCCACGTACCTTGAGAAACTTGTATACGGCGCCTTCACAACCACAGGCTTTCCGAGATCTTCAAAAATCTCCAAAAACCGTTTGTGATGCATCTCATCCTTGTTCAAGAAGACAGTTGGAATGTGTGGAACGTCATACTTGTTAAAGAGGTCATACAGATGGATTTTGTTTCCACAGATCTGAATTGACTCAGGATCATCAATGACCTTGAGACCCAGCTCCCAAGCTGTCTTTGAAACCACATAAGCCGTAAAAAGCGGATCAGTCGTTGCCCTTATGAAAACCGCGTCATACTTCGGTATCTCAGAGATCGCTTCCCTGAACATGAAATCAAAATCGTGCCCTCTCTCATCCGCGACGCGCCTAAAATTATCTAGAGCCCGTGCCTCTTTCGGATCAGAAAAATTATATTTCTCAACAAAACAGGCTATCCTAGCCAACTAGGTGTTCACCCTTGTTCGACAACCGGAAAATCTCTGTCGAAACTATCTCCAAATCAGAGGCAAAAACCTCTTCAGCTCTCAGAGGCTGAAGCCCGCACAAGTAGGCCTTCGACTCACAAGTTTGTACATGCAATTTGCACATCGGAATCTTGAAAGTTTCATAAACCCTTTCTGATATGCGCGCAACTTCTCCAGCATATTCACATTTTCCAAAGATCGATTTGAAGGACAGCATCTCCCCTCTAAGCGGCTGCACACAAACTGCAAACTTGTAGTTCATACTCAGACTCTTCACAGCTCTATACAGTGAGCTTCTGTTCGACGCAATTCTATAACCTTCATAAGAAAACGGGTTGACGGCAAAAACCACAACAGGAAAGCCAAATTGAGTCGTGATCTGCTTCACAGAATCCGTCATCAAATAAGGCAGAGTTGGAATACCTGCCTTTGATGCTTTGAGCAACAAAATCGGTGTTCTGCTGGCGTCAATTATACTTTCCGTTGAAGGTATGACCTGATTTCCCAAAACCTCCGCGTGAACCGACACGTAATACCCAATTTTCAAGTAGCGATAGTCAGTGTCAAGATTGAGAGTAAAACCTCTTATAGATGATTTGAGGAATGCGGATGGTTTCATCTTCGGCAAATCTGTTGTTAGGTCGATGTTAGAGACGACCAGCACCCATGTGACACCAGATAACTGAAAGGTTCGGTATTGCCTCTGCAATATTTAAAATTTACTGTACAGTTTTGAGTGAATCTTGTTTTTCTAAACAGTTGCATGCAACCAACCCTTTTTCGGCGTTGAGAACACTAGGAAGCCGCATCAACAGAGGATGCCGAAAGTGGCTGTCGAAAACAAGTGCATGTTTATATCCATATCTTTGACAACGACTAGAGTGTCAGAGAGGAACCGAAACGTACCGAACCCTTGAAGTGCTCGGTCCTGAACATGAATTCTCGCTAGTTAATGAAGACCTGAGGGTCCTGCCGATTGTTGACAGAGTGCTCAAAGATTTTCACGGTCGCATCGTAAACTTTGTGCAGATGCCCCATTTCAGCTTCGGCAAGGAACTGCAATTACACGTAATAGAAGTCAAACCCAACGCGCCCTTTGCGTCTCCAATTGAATTCGAAGAAAAAATGCAAGAGGCGGTGCAGACGCTTCATGAATTTGTAAACCGCAAGTATGAAGCTCATCTTCTAGGAACAGGAATGCATCCCTTACTCAGACTTGACGAAACAGGGATCTGGCCGCATCGTGACCGACAGATCTATGAAGCCTATAGTAAAATCTTCAACCTTAAGAGGCATGGATGGCTTAACATCCAAAGCTACCAACTGAACCTCCCATACTCAAACGAGAAAACCGGCGTTTTATTACACAACCTAGTCGCAAACGTCTGTCCCTATTTACCAGCCGTGTCAGCGTCTTCGCCACTTTATGAAGGCAGATTTGGAGAAGATGTTGACAACAGGCTCCGCTTCTACAAGGAGAATCAGATGGAAGTACCATCGCTCACGGGGGATATTATACCAGAATACACAGTTTCATTCAAAGCGTATAGGGAACAAGTCATCGATAGGTACTCAAAAGAACTGGCTGCACGAGGTGCTGAACGGTTGTTGCTCGGCAAAGACTGGGTCAATTCCAGAGGAACAATTTTCCGTTTTGATCGGAAAGCTCTCGAGATTCGAATAATGGATGAGCAAGAATGCATCAAATCCGACGTAGCATTGAGCTGTTTCATTAGAGCTCTACTCAGGGGTTTGATGAACGGAGATACCGAACTCCTGTCTCACGACGTCTTAACTGGTGATTTCAACGTGGCTGTTTCGGAAGGTCTCGAAGCGCAGGTCAGGAACCCCCTTGGACAAACGGTCCGCAAAGTACTAATGTCGTACATGCGAACCGCGGTCAAAAATGCGACTGAAGAAGAAAACAAGTATTTGCCAATAGTTCAAAAAAGGCTGGCAGATGGCAGTTTATCCGAAATCATACGGAAGAAAGTGAAAGCGAAGAGCCAAAAAACCGAACTCAGAGAAGCAATAGTCGACGTTTATCTGAAGCTCGCAAAAAGTCTTATTGACAATAAACCCTATTTCTAGAAAGGAGAGGCAAATGCCAGCAGGAAACCAATCTAAGCGGCAAGGGAACTTCTTTGACACGTGTAGCAAGTGCAAAACCAACTGGAGTTGCTGCCGTGAAACGACACCGCCCATAACGGACAAGCGCAGAAAAATCATAGAGAGCTTTTTGACACGAAATGGCGTCCAAGTCAAGAACCCTTTTGTGAAAACTGAATACGTTTTTCCGAGACTGGACAAAGATGGATACTGTGTCTTTCATGATAGAAAAACCAGAAAATGTCTAGTCCACAGCGTAAAACCAGAAACATGTGTAGCTGCACCGATAACATTCGACATTAACGGTAAGACTGGGAAAATCGAATGGTTCATCAAAAAGGAGGAAATCTGCCCTCTTGCCAAACGTGTTTACGAGGACAAAGCAATGTTGCAGATACATCTTGGATCCGCGAAGAAGGAACTGTCTAGACTCGTGAAGCAGCTTGGTTCAGAAGCACTGTGCGCCATTCTCAAGAAGGACGAGCCCGAGACATTCAAGATAGACGAAAACACCATTGGAGAAGAATTGTCAAACAAGATTAAAAGCTGTTGATCATCTGGCGGGCCCGAGGGGATTTGAACCCCTGTTCTCCGGCTTTCTTCCAAGTTCATGCCCGGAGGCTTACGCATCTGTTCTATAGATTCGACGCCTTAATCCAGACTGGGCTACGGGCCCGCAGAATACAGTGAAGCATTAAAGAAATTAATCCTTGTCCTGCCAGATCACGTTTCGATGAGTTCTTCGTTAATCCACCACGCCTTCTTTTTTCCAGCTCTCTCTCCTGCATAGTATTCTATGACGTATTTTCCAAGCTGCTTTCTAGACTGCTTTTGTATTCTCCGGAGTCTGTTCAAAACAAGCCACCTATTGGTCTTGAGGTAATTTGCCAATTCCGGCGTAGTTGCACCCTTATAGTGCATGAGAAAGTCAACAATCTTATGGTCTATCTCATCTATCGCGAAGGAATGAGGGTTCGCTTTTCCACGATCATAAGTCAACAGTTCTAGATCCGCAAGATATTTTCTAATTTCTGACAGTTCCTTATCCATCTTGCCTACGCGCTCTTCTAATCCGAGAATCCTGTCCGCCTTTGGAGTCTTCGTCAGCTTTTCCATTATTGCGTCTCTGATGAAGTCGCTACGATCGCCGTCTGGAACTCTCAATAACATTTCCTTGTATACTTCTTCCGGAATCTTGAAAGAGACAACTCTCAGCTCGCCCATGCAAATTTCCTCCCTTTCATTGCTGCCCCTTGTGTTATTTGATTGTTTCCCTATGGTTTTATTGTGGAGTTCTCCTAGAACTAACCTTACAAGTCTCGGACAAGCCAATTGCCCGATAAACCACTAGAACGTTTTAGATTTGAGAGCAGCTGAGAGTGTGCCTAAACGCTTCTTATCTTTGTCAGTTCCTCAAACCGCTTTTTAACGATTTCACCGAGTTTGTTCTGAAGTTCTTCTCCCGTCATCTTCTGTTCTCTGACGAGCAATGTTTTCCTCGCTAACTCAGTGTCACCTAGGCAAGTGAACCAAGCCTCAAAATCACCTCGGTGGATGTGAAACTCTATTGAGCCTGCCTCGATTTTCTGGATCTTGTCACAAAAGTCTCCGAGACTTGTCGCAAAAACACTCAGAGGTTTCCCTATATCCGCATAAAAATGGAAAGACTTGTCCATCGGCAAATATTCCAAGATCTCTGTGGCCTTCAGCTTGTCCACCGCTGGAATACCCAGTGTCTTTTTGCCTGTATCTGTTATGACGTAAAACCCTTTCTCTGGCGATCTTATATATCCTGTCTTAGCAAGCCCCAACAGGTGCATCCAAGCCTGTTTGAACGTGACCCCTGTGTCCTTGGCTATTTCTGCTGGCCTTGCTGGTTTATCAAGCATCCACATTGTTTCAAGAATTAAGCGTTTAACGGGTGATATACTCATATTGTTGCACTTTAGCTACATGTATCGCATGTACCTAATAGGTTTTTCATGATTCTCATGCGTTGAACAGCCTTGGTGCAGTAGCTTGAGCAACTGTGCGTGCATCGTCGGGTAGGTGGACGCCGAGTTAGCAAGGTAAATAAGCCAATGTTTGATAACAGTATGGGACTATTAGAAAAAAGGGGCAACGGTGAAAACCAATGAAATTAGCGGTACTTGTTTATGAGTATCCCCCAAAAATCGTAGGAGGCTTAGGAACGTATGCGGCTGAAATCACACGCAAATTTGTTCTGATGGACAATGATGTCACAGTCTTCACAATGAACGATGACGCAGGAAGCCTGCCGACACGTGAGATATGGCGGGGTATTGAGATACATCGTCCTTTACACATAGACATTTCTGACTCGTTGCCTGATGTGGTCGCAGAAGACATAAAGAAGTGGGGGAGAGGAATACAGCTTTTCTCAAAAATCTTGGTTTACAATTATCTGAGCGCTTCCAAACTTGTTAACGAACTCATAAGGAAAGAGGAAATAAAATACGACCTTGTTGTTGCCCATGACTGGCTTTCGGCCATAGGCGGCATGGTCGCCAAGAAAGAGACCAATCTGCCTTTTGCGTTTCATGTTCATTCAACAGAGAAAGGAAGAACCCTTGGGAATGGTTCCACTGTTGTGAGCAACATCGAGCTTCACGCTGCCAAAGCAGCCGACCTGATCGTAACCGTCTCTTATGCGATGAAAGATGAGCTTGCAGGTCTCGGTTTTCCGAAAGAGAAGATCCAAGTCGCGTACAACGGAGTGGATCCGGAGAAATATGATCCGACCGCAGTGTCTCCTGAGCAAATAAAGAAGGTAAGGGCTACTTATGGAATCAAGGACGATGAGTACATGGTTCTTTTCATCGGCAGGCTGGTCGGCGTGAAAGGCGTCGATAAGCTGATCATGGCTTTGCCCCATATCCTGCAAAAAAATCCCAAAGTCAAACTCGTGATCGTAGGTCTAGGGGACCTGCAAGAATACCTAACGAACCTCGTCAAGGCCACGAAAATGAGCGATTTTGTAAAGTTTCGTTTCGAGTTTATTCCTGAAGAAGAACGCATACTTCATTACGCCGCGTGCGACGTTGCAGTGTTTCCAAGCTTCTACGAACCCTTTGGGATAGTGGTCCTTGAAGCAATGGCAATGGAGCGCCCTGTCGTAGTAGGTGCTGCAGGCATAAGCGGAATGCGAGAGATAGTCGTTTGCTGTGGAGAGGAGCAGTGCGGTTATCATATTGATCCAAGCAACCCATCTGACATTGCATGGGGTATAAACAGCGTTTTAGAGAATCCTGAAAAAGGGAAATGGTTGGGAAGAAACGGCAGACAAAGAGTCCTGAGCGAATTTACATGGGACAAAATCGCTGAGAAAACGTTGGAACTCTACGAAAAAATCCTGAAGCGGTAGCCTTAAGTTTAACGTGAACCCCACGGTTTCTAGAGTGATAATTGTGACAACTAGACCAAAGGCACAAGAGAAAAAGTGACAAGAGAAGCTGTCACCCTCCTCTATTCTGGAGTTGAGAGAGAATACAAGCAGGCGAAACTCAAGGCTGCAAAGACCTTTGGCCTTCATTAAATGCCGACCAACCTTGAGGCTGCAATTGAACTCGACAGGATTGCAGAAGAGAATGAAGGACCTGCGAGAATAGACCGCCTGATCCTAATGGCAAAGAAGCTTTGCGGATCATGAGACTTCTCGGGAAATATGATCCAATACTTGTAGGCAGCGTGTGGCGTGGAACTATACACCATCGCAGCGACCTCGACATAATCGTTCATCATGAAGAGCCCAAAGAAGTCGCAAGAACCATTCAGCAAACAGACCTGCGCATTGAACGCATGGAATCAGCAACTGTAGTAAAACATGGAGAAAAGAAAGAATATGCCCACATACATGTCGAATCACCAACCAAGGAAAAAGTAGAAGTGATCGTTCACAGTCCTGAAGAAGCCTGTCTCAAAGAAAAATGCGAAATCTACGGCGACGAAATAAAAGGTCTGCACTTGGAAGAACTTGAAAAACTGCTGAAAGACAATCCTCATAAACGGTTTGTTCCATGATCCTAGGTCTCAAGATCGTTGGAACTCTTACGTGCATTTGAAAAGACGTTTAAATATCTCCATCTTCCATACTTAGATTGAAACTCAGCTTTGACGATGCAAGGTTATGGCCGTGGGACTGGACAAAGAATCATTCAAAAGAATGTTTCCGAACCTCGTAAAGGAAATGTCCTCTAATAAGGACAAGCTTCCAGTCAATTCCGTGCGTACAGACAACGATGCCGCCGAGAGCCGTGTGTCCGAGGGACGTTTTGTCAATTATGTTCCTGACGTGATTGATTTCTTGAGAAGATGTGACACGCTTGGACAGACCGAAGAGATCGTTGCCTACATGGAGAAGAGAGGTGAAATAGACAAGCGGTATGCCAGGAGTCTGCGGAAACAGCTCAAGGAGAAGGGAGTGCGAAGTTTCGGATCCAAGAAGGAACAAGACTATTATCTGAGACACGGAGATCATTGATGACTAATATTGCCATCGCCATTCCTCTTGAAACCCGAGCGTAAGTATATAGGCTGCCGAGGCAGTCTGGTCTCCAAAAGTAAATAAATGGGCTTATCAATACATAGGGAGCTTAAGACCTTAGGAATGTTGCGGAGGATGACTGCTTGAAGAAAACAGCACTCATATTCATGACAATTATAGCAGTTATGATCATCTCAGTCGCGTCTTCTGCTAATTTGAAATCAGCGAAGGCAGCTGGAGGCTACACTGTAGAACACATTGACCACGCGATAAGTGTGATGTATAATGGTTACATTCTCTTGAATGATACGATAAAGATCGCTGGGCAGGGACCAGACAGTTTCCTTTATGGGTTTCCATACAAGTTTGGTTCTTACATTGTTCGTTACCTTGCCTTCGATGCAGATGCACCGTCCAGCGCATTCAATGTCACTGTTAACGCGCCTGTGGAAAACCGTAGCGGCTTCTACGGGTTGCAGATAGACTTTCCGTCAGGAATGCCACAAACACTTGGCATTCAAATTCTCTTTTCCAATCGTCTCGTGTTTCAAGACAATGAGAATGCAAGTATCTACACTATAACGTTTCCAACATTCCCCAGTCTGACAGAGACGGTCAAGAGCTGTAACGGTTCAATAGTGCTCCCCAAAAGAGCCCAGTATGTCAAGGGCACAATCAGCAATACAACTTACACGGAGAACAACATTTCCCCACTCACTTTCAACGTGTCTAGCCTCACATTCCAACTGGCTGCTGAGGAAATGCAGGTTTTTGACGTAGACCAATTGACTCGTGAAATAGAAATAAACGAGTTGGGAGAGATCACCGCATTTGACACTTACTACATAACGAACGAAGCAAACAGCACGATGAATTCTCTTGAGGTTCTTCTACCACCTAACGCTTCCGACGTCAGCGCCCAAGATCAGTTCGGTCGATCAATGGAAAAGCCTGTTCTGTTGGTTTTGAATGGAACTCGCTATGACATCAATCTTACGAGTGCAACCGCACGACCTCTGATCTTTAATGAATCTACGAGGTTTACTGTCAACTACCATCTGCCGAGCGAAGTATATATCAGTCAAAGAGAAAAAGACAGAAATTACGCGTTTAGTATGAATATGTATAACGATGTCGACTACTACGTGAATTCTACAAGTGCGTCACTTGTGCTACCTGAAGGTGCAGACCTACAGACAATTGAAGGGGCCTTGACGAGGGTTTCTTACAGCATCATAAAGGATGTCTTTCAAGAAAGAGTGACCGCAGTCAAACAGAGTGTCACCCAGCTGGATGGCTTCGACTTTGTGGTAGTTTACACTTATGATTCTTTCTGGTCAGCTTTTCGTCCAACTACATGGGCCATAGCACTATCTATCATTGGATGCATTGCTGCCATAGTCATAACAAGGCCGAAAGGCCCAGGTGCTGCTGCAATTCCGACTATTGGCATGCGAGTACGTCCAGATTACCTGAAATCACTTGTGGAATCATATGAGGAAAAGATGAAGATAGTCGCCGAAATGGACTCTCTCGAGGAAAAAGTGCGTAAAGGAAGAATACCGAGACAGCGATACAAGATTCAACGCAAGACTTTGGAAACTCGGATTGACACACTATCGCGAACTCTGACAGAGTATATGGAAAAGATGCGTGCATCGGGAGGTCACTATGCCAGTATGATGCGTGAGCTTGAGGTCGCGGAGATCGAACTTAACGAGGTTGAGACGAACCTGAGAAGCATTGAAGCACGTCACAGCCGCGGCGAGCTTTCACTGGAAGGGTATAGGAAGCTTCTTGGTGATTACGAACGCAGAAGAGAGAAAACTGAGACAACAATAGATGGAATCCTCCTCAGACTACGTGAAGAAATTCGGTAAGTGCACCTAAATCCTTTTATTCTACTGCTCAACTCCTCTTGAAATTCTAAATTTGGAAGGTTTCCAAGATGGTGAAGATCGTAGTCGATAATGCAAAATGCACCGGATGTGGAACATGCGTTGACACTTGTCCAGTGGCCGTCTTTGAGATCAAAGATGGAAAGTCAGTTCCAGTAAAAGTTGAGGAATGTCTCGTTTGCAGGGCATGCGAAGTTCAATGCTCAGAGGGCGCCATTCAGGTAATCGAGTGATCAGCTCAGGATTAGTTTTCTGAAGATATTCACTTTAAGCTCCAATATGCTCTCTGAACTCTTTTCACATTTCTTACCAGCATTTCGCCCTCGCTTCTTGCATTATTCTTCTTTGTTTGAAATTCAGTATTGATTTGGTGCTTGCTTCCACTCATTCTGGAAATTGCGGCAGCTGCGATCTTTCCAATATGTTCCAGGTTGTATCCGCCTTCTAGGATCATTCCGAGCCTTTCGTTGCATGTTTCGGATGCGATTTTCACAATTGAATGAAAAATCTTGTCGTAACATAGCGTTGATAATGACAAGCGCCCAATTGGATCGGCATAGTGGCAGTCTAGACCAGCGGAGACTAGGACGAACTGCGGTTTGTATTGGCGACTTATGGGCTCGACTATTTCTTTCCATGCATTCAGATACACATCGTCCGCTGTTTTGAATGGCAGTGGGATATTTACTGTGTATCCTTTGCCTTTGTCTTCACCGACTTCCTTGATGAATCCAGTTCCTGGAAAGTCCCGTGGATTTTCGTGTAGACTTATGTATAGAACCTTGTCAGTCTTATAGAAGGCTTGTTGGGTTCCATTACCATGATGTGAATCGATGTCGAGGATTAATACTCGTTTTAGTTTGAAGTCCCTAAGCAGGTGTCTGGCTGCTACTGCGACGTTGTTGAAGATGCAGAAACCGAGTCCATAAAACCTTGTCGCGTGATGTCCAGGTGGCCTGACGAGTGCAAATGAATTCGTGAATTCATGTTTCATGACCAAATTGACGGCGGTAAGTGCTCCGCCGACGGCATATGAAGCGGTCTTGTAGCTATTGGAGGAGACCACCGTGTCGCCTGTGTCTAGGAGCCCTCCTCCTGATCTGCACAGGGCTCTGACATAGTTAATGTACTTGATGTCGTGAACAAGTCGGACTTCTTCAATTGTTGCTTCAAACGGTTCAACAAATCTCCAGTTCTTACTTTTCGAAAGTTGTCCCTGTGTCAGCTCGTTGAGGATTGCGTGTAAACGTTTTGCACTTTCCGGGTGGTTTCTGCCTGTTTCATGTTTGTAGTATTCAGGTGAGAAAACTACTGCAGTTCTGGTCATCATGTCATCTTTTCAGAGTGTTTTGAAATGCGTTTCGGGTGTATTCTTCCAGTGTCAGATGTTTTCGTTTTGCAAGTTTCCTTAGAGCACTACTCACTCCCGTAGCGTATTGCACTGCCTTCTTCGGCCTTTCAACTATCGCTTTTGAGAGTCCAAGGTTGTGAGCTACCTTTCTGAGGACTAGTTTTCTCAGTGTATCGGTTGATGGCTGGATCTTCAGTTCAACAGGCAGTTTTAATGCGAAATCGGCAATTTCGTAAGCTGCAAATGGAAGCCTCATTTCTATGCCATGGAACTTGCAGATTTTGGAATCGCGTTCAAAATTGTTTTCGTGCAATGTGAGAATGTCTTTGCATATTGCCTCTTGGGATTTTTCAGCTCCTTCTTTCACGTAATCGTCAACATAACGCTTGTAGCCTGCGAAAAGTTCGTCGCTTCCCTGACCAGCCAACATTACGTTGAGTTTGATTTTCGCCGCTTGTTCCGCCGTCCAATAGATCGGAATACCAATGCTTGCTTTGACGGGGTCAGCTTCTTCGATGATGTACAGAACCAACGGGAGGGTCTTAGCCACATCGTCTTCAGTATATATGTGCACATGGATTGGGAGTCGCAGTTCATCTGCAACTGTTCGTGCTTGTTCAGTTTCACGTTGGTCTTTTAGACTCACATGTATCAGTTGTACGTTTGCTTGTGATTTTTTGGACAAGAATGCGATGATACTGCTGTCCAAGCCGCCTGAGAAAGCCACGGCTGCTTCGTTTAGACCATCGAGTCTTTTTTGAACTGCTCTTTCTATAAGCGGTTGGAGTTTTTCGGCAGCAGTGCTCATTGTTGTTTCTTGTGGCTTGGAACAAGCCAACCTCTTTGCCATGGTGAATTTCACGTGTTGCTCATTTACAAGGGCCGTGTGACCTGGGGGGAAAGAATGGGCATCTTTGATTCCGATGTTCCATAATGCTTTTTTTTCGGAAGCCAAAACGAAAAGGGTTTTGTTCTCGCCGTAATAGAGCGGGCGCACTCCTAGTGGGTCTCTGGCTGCGATGAGTCTGTCTGAGTTGGCGATGGCAAAGGCATAGTCGCCTTCGACTTCTGCTACAAATGCCTTGGCTCTTTCCTCTTTATTTCCTTCCAGTTTCTTTGCGAAGACGTCGACGTCCCTGGAATTCTGTTGGATTGGAAAGGTTCTTCCATCGAAGACCGCTGTCGAGCCAGTCAAGTTCAGAGGTTGCGGTGTGTCTTGTTCTGTGATTTTTTGGAAGGCGTATCCGATGACTATTGGCGCGTTTAGTCTTCGGGTTTGAAGCGGCTTCAAGTTTTTTTCTATTTGTATTGTGGCTGATGAGGCGATTCCATAGGCTTCGACTTTTCTAATCGTTAGTGCTTTGAGCGAATCTAGCACGGTTTCTGTTGCATCTTCGAGTTTCTTGTGTATAACGGCTATTATTGCGCCCATTGCAGAAGACTTTCCTGATGTGGCATATGATGTCTGGTAAAACATTAATCTTTAACCGGTCTAATCTAGTTTGGAGGCTAATGGAAATTGCCTGTTTTGCCGATAGACACGGGTCGATATGGGACTCCTGAAATGAGGAGAATTTTCGAGGAGGAGAACCGTGTTCAGAAGCTGCTAGATGTGGAAGCTGCTCTGGCGTGGGCCCATGCTGAAGTCGGTGCCATCCCACGGAAAGATGCTGAAAGAATCGGTGCAATGGCTTCTTTGAAATATGTTAAGTTGAGCCGTGTTAAGGAGATTGAACGTGAGATAAAGCATGATGTTGCTTCTCTGGTTCGAGCTTTAGCAGAGGCTTGCGGATCAAGTGGTGCATATGTCCATTTCGGCGCGACGAGTTACGATATCGTGGACACGGCGAACGCTCTGCAACTGAAAGATGCGTTGGAACTGATTGAGGACAAACTGGAAGATTTTGAAGAGGTTTTGATTGAAAAGGCTGTAAGATACAAGAATACTTTGATGGTCGGGAGGACGCATGGGCAGCATGCATTGCCATTGACGTTGGGTTTCAAGTTTGCAGTTTGGATGCGTGAGGTCTCAAGACATATAGAACGGCTCAGAGAGTGCAAGGAACGTGTTTTGGTTGGGAAAATGAGTGGTGCAGTGGGTACTCAGGCAGGTTTGGGTGAGCATGCGATGAGGATCCAGGAGCTTGTCATGCAGAAGGTAGGTATCAAAGCTGCCGACATTTCTACGCAGATTGTGCAGCGGGATCGTTACGCCGAGCTTGCGTGCTTTTTGGCTTTGGTGGCTTCTTCATTGGAGAATTTTGCAACGGAGATTCGGGAGTTGCAGAGACCTGAGATTGGAGAGATGTTCGAGCACTATGAAGCTGAAGCTCAAGTTGGCAGTTCTACAATGCCTCAGAAGCGGAACCCGGAGTTGTGTGAAAGGGTTTGCGGTTTGGCTCGAATTGTTAGAAGTCTTGTAGTGCCGGCTTTGGAGGATGTCACGACTTGGCATGAACGGGATTTGACTCAGTCGTCAACTGAACGTTTTCTTCTTCCTGAAACATGTATCCTGACGGATTACCTGTTGTTTCTGATGAATAGCATAGTTTGTTGTCTACGTGTCGATGAGAAGCATATGCTCCAGAACATCGGTTTGACTAAGGGTCGGTTCATGTCTGAAGCGGTTATGATAATGTTGACCAAGAAGGGCATGGATCGGCAGGCGGCTCATGAGCTTTTGAGAAAGCTGACAATTAGGAGTGAAGTTGAGAATCGGTCTTTCGAGGAAGTGCTTCTTAAAGACAAGAGGGTAAGCGGGAAGTTGACCAAGCAGGAAATCAGGGACGCCTTGAACCCGCGCAACTATCTGGGCACCGCTGTCAAACAGGTC
>Ga0315294_10001291_pt1 | contig 27146 bp, 37 predicted proteins | sample YL17G13_40_MG_FD_203626 | JGI IMG/M metagenome (GOLD analysis project Ga0315294, IMG submission 203626) | Sediment microbial communities from Yellowstone Lake, YNP, Wyoming, USA - YL17G13_40 | ecosystem: Environmental > Aquatic > Freshwater > Lake > Sediment | place: USA: Wyoming | collected... | reverse complement strand
GCGGCGCGATCCGCAGCTCAACGTTCAGGCGCAGGCATGCATCAGCTACCAGAGGTGTCGAGAGACCGGCAAAGGCTTCGACCAGACGTTGGTTCTCCATGGTTCCATCCTGCTACATAAGGAATGACGCTTCGCCTTTCTCGCAGATCGAGAGGCTCGGCAGCAGCGCAACTATCCATCGGGGTCACGCGATCCCCGGCGCTGCCGCCTGCCTCGCTCACGAGCAAATGCCGACGCCACCACAACATCGCAAGAACCTCGACCGTGATCAAGGCGACTTCTCCAGTGTTGCTCATGCTTGAGCCCCCGACACAGTTGACTTACGTTCATATCTCCCTGACAGGCTCTTTGGGTATGATCCTGGCTTTCCTCCGGCGTCCACAACTTGGACAACGCAGATACTTCCATCCCCCTTCTTTGTCTACGCCATGTGGACTGACCAAATCCTTCCAGACGGAGATTTCGGACACATGGCCGCACTCAACGCAACGATATGCAAAGGTGCGTGCATGCCCGCTGACCAGTAGAAACAAACTGCCTAGAACAATGATCCCATACACGATCATGCTGAACACGCTTCGGTTAGCGGATAAGATCACCGCTCCTAAGATAACGACAGCTACGAATGCTGCTATATGGAGAATATTCTTTCTCCGGTAGTTGCCAGTTGGTTTCACATGCTACTCCTTAGCAAAAGATCATCTGATACGAGGCGGTACACCCCGTTCATTGGACAGTGTGGACCGTTCGGAATTGTGGTACTACGACCATGGCTGCAGAGTCGCGACGTAGCTCGCGGGTGCTCGGTAGCCGATGGATGAATGCCTTCGCACGCGGTTGTAGTAGGCCATCCTTTCTGCCACGACGCTGCGCAGACTCGCCAGCGTGTGTGCATCGAGATGCAGGGAGCGGCTTTCCGTCTTGAAGCGGCTGTTGAAAGCCTCCATCTGGGGGTTGTATCCGGCTCCATGCAGGGCGCAGGAGACGCGCACATGATCTTTGAGCAGAAGCTGCAACGTCCGGGTGTAGTCAGTGAACACCGGGTCCTGATCATGGTGTAGGATCACCTGCCCCTGCTGTGATCCCACGCCAACTCCCTGATTCTGAGCCACGGGCGGGAGCGCCAACGGGGCTGAGCCCCGCCGGAGCACCCGGCTCACTGTCTTCGGGTGAACACCCAACTCGGCAGCGATGTCATCCATATAGACGTCGCGTTTCTTCGGAGCCCTGATCACACCGAAGTCCTCCTTCCCCAGCATGCGGACCTCCCAGGGGTACTCCCCAGCAAGGTACATCCACGCCGATGTTCAGGGGACTTTCCAAATCGATGATTGGGGGACTTCTACCACCAATGATGACAGCGACAGCCGCGACCCGCGCGCCCGGCGGGAGCGATGCAGGAGCAGGAATGCGCCGACGGACACCATGCCTACCACCCCGGCCAGGTACCATAGCCAGCGGGGGTCGGCGTTGTCCATGATCGCTCCGGCGATCATGGGCCCGACCGCAGACGGGAGCGACCAAGTGATGATTCCCGAGACAGCCATGTAGCGGCCGCGCATGTCCTCGGGCGCCATGTTCGAGACCAGAGCCTGTGAGACCGGGGCCACGATCATCTCGCCTACAGTGATCACGGCCATCGCCAGCATGAAGAAGCCGTACGTGGCAGTAAAGCCATACATGGCGAAACCGATGGCGTACAGCAGCGCCCCGGCAGCCATCATCAACATGGGCGGCAGGTTCTCGATCCGGCGGGTGATCGCGAACTGGAACAGAACCACCATGGCCGCATTCAGGCTCATCAGCAGCCCATAGCGCGCTTCGGCAACCCCGTGGACATCCCGCAGATACACGCCCAGGGTTGTGTACAGGTTGTTGTACACGAAGACCATCAGTATGCAGGCGGCCAGGAAGATCATGAACACGCGATCGCGCAGCGCCCGGCCGTAGCCAGCGAATGTGCGCGCCACGCTGTCACGCTTCGCCTCAGCAGATGCCTGCGGCCTGGTTTCGGGCAGCGCCAGGGCGACGATCACGGCCACCCCCAGGCTGATGACAGCATCTGCCACGAAGATCAGCAGGTAGGAGCGCGAGGCCAGGAAGCCGCCTATGGCCGGCCCGATCGTCACGGACAGGTTGAAGGTCACACGGATGATGCCGTACCCCTGCGCCCGCTTCTCTTCCGGTAGCAGGTCGGCCACCATTGCCTGCTGGGCCGGCCCGCCGGTGTCGGTGAAGATCCCGGCCAGCAACGCCAGCATGAAGAAAGCCTGCAGGGAGCCGATCAGACCCATGATCAGGCTGCTCAGCGACGACGACATCAGGCTGAAGATCAGCATCCGCTTGCGGCCGATGCGATCCGTCAGGGCTCCACCGAGTCCGGTTCCGACGACACTCGAGACCGACCATAGTGCGAACAGCATTCCGACCTCGGTCATCCCCACGCCGAACTTGCTGGTGATGTACAGGCCGAAGAACGGGAACAGAAGCGCCCCGCCCAGGCGGTCGATGAACGTCACTACCACCAGTGACCAGAATGCCCGCGGGTACTCGCGGTAGATCGCTCCTAGCCTATGACCGACGCCGCTCGCCATCCTCACTCCCTCACCGCCATCCGCCGCCGGTTATGACAGGCCCCTCGCTGCCGGAATACACCGCCGACGAGACACGCGGGCATGCCAGCGAGGGCATTGGCCGGTAACGGCTATTTGCTGAGGAGGACCGACAGGTTGCGCGCAAGGATTGGGAGGTCGTCCAGCATGTCGAGCCGGCGCAATCTCTCCACTGTGCTAGTCGGCAGGTTTTCAAGGGGTGCACAAGCCAGTAGAAGACGGGTTTCCTCTTCGGAGAATTCCTCCCTCTCCTCCACCCATGAAAGGACTCCCTTGTTCTCGGGACAGACGCTCTGGCAACGCATGCAGCCGAGGAGGCAGGTATGCCAGGCAGGGTCGATCCAGGCCGGGAAAGCGGCACTCCGTTCGTTATGAAAGGTGATGCACCGTTCAGCGTGCAGAAGAAAGCGGTCCCGGCCGATGGCCCCGGTTGGGCATGCTCGCAGGCACGCCTCGCAAGACTTGCATCGTTCCATCATTCGGGGTATCTCCCATGGATCCTCTGAGCAGGGCAGATCGGAGAGGACACCGACCAACTGGAAGAAGCTTCCCAATACCGGAAGGTACGAGATGTTGTTCCTGCCGTACTGGGCGAGCCCGCTGCAAACGGCAAGGGTCTTCAGGGGAAGCTCCGCCTTTTCGACTTTGTAGCCTTCTTCCCCGAGAAAGACACCGACGCCAGCCCGGACGCGTTCGGATGTCGCACCATAACCCACATAGGTGGGGGGAAGGATTGCGGGGAACCGATCTCCCTTCCAGTGGAAGATCGTGTGAACCTGCGGCACAGGTACGGCGAGGATGATGATCGATCGGGGATTCTGAAACTCCGGCGGAGCCCTGAAGGCAAAGCCACTGAGTCGCTCTCGGTAGAACTCATCGTCGAAGAGACCGCGCCGTTGGGTCCCCACAATCGCGTCTTCGAGATCAGAAAGGTGCTCGATTGGCACGATCCGCCCCGGGCACCCCTGCTCCGCAAGATGTCGCATGAGCTCGGATGCGATGTCGGTCATCTCAGCGTGCCTCCTGCTCGTTGTGGTCTCCGTCTTTGGCATGCGCGTGAAACAGTCTTAGGCTCGCGGCGGGCCAGTTGACTTTCTGGTCCGGGATGGGTGCCATACCATCAATCCGTTCCCCTGACCTCTTGTCGACCGACTGCCTCGTATCGCCGCGAACGCTGGTAATACCGCCGGGCCTTGGAGTGATTCCCGCAATCCTCCATGGCGCACCAGCGCCGACTATGGTTCCTGCTCGTGTCCAAGAACAACCAGCCGCAGCCACGATCGTCGGCGCACTGCCCAAGGCTTGACCGCCTGTCCGAGGTGAGCAGGTCCGCGGCAGAACGGACAACTGGCCAGAGCATCTGCTCGAGATCCTGAGGTTTGCCCGCCCATTGCCATTCAAGCCCATTCCCGGCGGGCACCACCCGCAGGTGCTCATGCGCTTGTGCCAGGGAATTGCCTAGCACATCCATGTGAGAGGCGTCGATCGGCTGCCCGTGAACGACCGACACGAAGATGCGATAGAGCGCTTCCCGAATGATGATTGCATCTCTCAAAGCCTTCTGGGCCGCGGCGGGATTCCTGGCCGCCTCGCGCCGAAGCCGTCTCTCGCCCGCCCCGTCCAGGATGCCGGCAGCCCGGCTCCACGATACCAGGCTCTCGTAGTCGACCAGCCGCTCTACCGGGGCATCGCTGGCGTGCCAATGTACCGTGTTGGCGAAACCCAGACAGAGCTCGCCGCCGAGAAGCTTAAGATCACTCACCGAAGGAGCGCTTGGCGCCACGTTTTCACCTCCAGTGGATAACCCTTATCATGTGCTTTACAGGTTAGAGCATTCCGGTTCCGTTGTCAACCCCCTTTTCGACGTTTATCAGTTATAGGCGAACAGGATCTTGGACTGCTGAACCCTGCGTCTCTGCGCCAGGCGGGCGCATCGGGCGCCGTCCGACCGCCTCGCCTGAGCCTGTTTCGTTCAAGCCCGAGAGGAGCTTCCCCGCGCCGGGCTGGCGCCGGGGAACACGCGGGCAGCCCTGGAGCTGTCCAGCTCTCCGTGGCGATCGCTCCATCGGTTATGCCCGACAAGTGCGTTTGGACCTGACCTGGCGGCTCACCCCTACTGGCGATCAGCTTCGCACCTGGAGAGCTGCGTCCGCGGCTGTTGCGGCCAGCTTTCGACCTCCGCGTTCGAGACACGCCCGAGGTGGGATTCCTCAGTCCGGTCTCGAGCTTGTTCCGCACCTCGCGCTTCACCCGCGCCGCTGGCTGATCGGCATACCGCTCCAGGAAGCCTCTGACCGCCGCCGGATCGTGGACGATGAGTTCCCGCAAGGCCCACGACATCGCCTTGGCCGCCATGTCGTCGTGATCATCCACCAGCAGGCGGCAGACCTTGAGTGTGCGCCCTGCGTCCCTTGCCCGCGCGAGGCAGAAATCCTGTAGGCAACCTATCACGCGCAGGCCGTTGGCGCTAGAGCCACCTGCACACCAACCGCGCCGTTCCACTTGGTGGGCCAATTGGAGGGGGGACGCCTGGCCTACCTCAGGCCTTTGCCGGGCCTGCTCTTGGCGCGGTCCATCAAGGCGCGTAGGTCTATGCGGCGAATGAGCAAGATGCATTGGAGGAGGACAGGACGTGGCGCTATGTCGGCCTTGCCCGCGCTCGGCGCAAGCCCGGTTTTGGAGGCCATGGCCGCCATGTGCACGCGAGGCCGCCACCACACGTGTGTCGTACTCGGGCTGGCCGGACCTACCTGAATGCCTCGATGCGCCCAGTATGAGCTACGGGCCCCGCGCGGCATAAGACAGTGGGGCCTATTGACCGTCGGCGCCAAGACCCGCGGCCGCAAACGCGAGCCTGATGTGAATCCAGATGTGCCTGGCGCTCAGCGCAGCCAGGGAAGGCGCAGATGGCCTGCCGGCCGAAGGTCCGGTGGGCAAGGTCCGGCGCGGATCCTCGTCACCTGGCATGATGTTGTCGTACACCTCGCACTTGAGCTGTCTGCCCGCTTCTGTCTATGTCTGCGCAGAGGCCGGCCTCTGCCGGCGACGCAGATCAACCTCGGTCCATGCCAGGACGAACCCTGCGATCATCAGCACCATCCAGAGCACGATGAGGGGGACCATATCCCGCCACTCGCCGAGGCTGGCCAAGGTCAGGTCATCCATAATGAAGGCCACCCCCAACCAGGCGTGGGGGAGCCACATGAGAAGATAGCCGACGAAGGCCAGTCCCAGGAGCATCCGGTTGGCGTCCTTTCTCGCGGCCACGACCAGAGCGACGAAGAGCAGTCCGAATGCGGCGAAAGCGAATCCGCCGGACACCTGCCAGGCGGAGATGTAACTGCCGAAGGGATAGCGTTCTCCGACCAGGTACGGTCCCGGGGTAGGCCGCCAAGCCATGGCGACAAGCAGGATGCCAGCCGGCAGGTAGCCGCCTCCTCCGATAGCGATGATCCACCAACCCAGGCTGCGGAGAAACGAGGAGCGAGCCAGGCAACGGGTGATCATGATCCCTCCTGTCACCATCTTTTCGTTCCGCGCAGGCCGCTGTCCAAGGAAGATCGGACGCAAGCTCGCCCGCGACGGATCGTGCGAGGCTTCTCCTCGAGAAGAGCCGGACTTCAACCACAGCAAACCACGCCCTGCGACGGCGGAAGAAGAGTTGCCTCATGGGAGAGACTCCCCCCGGCTTCCTTCCGCCGGCGAGCTTCTCCCTCGCAAGCTCGGGGTGCTGCGCGAAGTTCGAGGCCGTTAGATACTATGAAGGAATGGGGTTGAAGGAGAGGGGCCGCTGCCTGTAAGCTCCGTCCAAATTCAGCTCTGAAAGAGGAGGAGCGATGGACACAGTAGCGACCCGCAAGGGAGAGTAGCGCAGACCGTTACCCTTACTCGGCATCCGACGAAAAGCGAGCAAGGGTCGGAATCGCCGCAGCCGGGTCCTGCAGCGACCCTCATACGCGCGTTCAACTCCCACCGTCGCCTCTGAGCAACAGCTGACACCCTCAGGCTCGTAGGGGAAGGCATAGTCTCCCTCAGCCCCCACCTCATACACAACTCCATTCCGCTCAGGGACATGTCCCGCCGGTCGATCCGGAGCGGTCCGGGAAGGCGGAATGGCAGGGAGAAAAAGCCATGTACCGTCAGCGGCGGGGATGTATAGGCTTTCGACTTACTGGCCTCAGTCCAGCTTCAAAGTCATGGGCAACCCGGCCACCAGGAGGATAACTTCGTCGGCCATCTGCGCCACAAGCTGATTTGCCCGACCCAGTGCGTCGCGGTACAGTCTACCCAACACGCTCGAAGGGACCAAACCCCACCCGACTTCGTTTGAGACAATGATCCAGTCAGCCATGCCGTCGCCATAGGCGGCAAGCAGCGATTCGATTTCTGCACGAAGCACTGCCTCGACCGAGTCGCTTGTCAGCGGTTGAGGCAGGGCGAGTAGGGCGTTGCTGGTCAGCAAGGTTAGGCAGTCGAGGAGCACTACGCCGGCGTCGCCCACGTTCTCCCGAATCGCCTCACCCACTCGAAGCGGTGCCTCGATCGTGCGCCAGCTGGCCGGCCGACCTGCCTTGTGGGCGGCGATGTGGCTTGCCATCTCTGCGTCGCCGGCCTCGGCCGTCGCGACGAAGAGCACGGGTCCAGCGTGCAGAGCGACCAGGCGAAGCGCATGGGTGCTCTTCCCACTCCTCGCCCCGCCCAGGATCAACGTCAAGCGCTTGCTCAAGGCTTCCTCATCATCCGATCTAACACCTCCATCGATGACAAGAAGTCGTTCTCGGCAAACACCTCGACCGTGACCACGCCAGCGTAGTCTTCCTGGAGGAGATAGCTGACCACCCTCCGCAGCTCAACTTCTGGCACAAGAGCCAGCGATTGGTGATCGCGCAGGCCCACACCATGAAGATGGATCACCCGAGCTCGGGGAAGCGCGACGCGCAGGTGAGGAAGCGGGTCGTGCCCGTCGAGCCACAGGTGTCCGACGTCGACGCAGCGTCCAACCGGAAGGCGCGCTAGCACAGACTCTAGAGCGGTGTGCGCGACGCCTTCGGTATTCTCAACCGCCAGGCGCTGCGAGGCGCGCACACAACCAGTGAGCAATTGGAGCGCCTCGCAGACGCCTCGGAGCCAGACGGAGGGCTTGACGGCCATGTTGCCGTTCAGGTGCAGCACGTAGGCCTGCGGATCGAGTGGACACGTCCGCGTGATTACGGCACAGGCCTTCTGAAGCGAGCGGCGGCCTTCTTCACCTGGATCGCCCAGGCGCAGGTCGAGCGGCAGGTGCACGGTGTAGGACAGGTCGTGTTCCTTGGCCAATGCCGCCAACTCCTCCACGACCTCCAACGAGGGCAAGTCCCTCGTCTCATCCTTCACCTCAAGGAGCAGGATCTCGACGTCCTGCACCTTGCCCGTCAGATAGCGAACATTGGCAAGCAGATCGGCGGGCAAGATGTAGGACGTTGTCCCAAGGCGAAATGGCATCACGCGACTCCTGCAGCGGCAAATGCCAGCAACACCAGCAACTCGGACACCTCGCATGTTGCGCCGATTACATCCCCAGTAACACCGCCAAGGCGCCTTCGTGCCAGCCAGACCAGTCCGAGGACGCCTGCCTGCGATGTCACGAAGGCTAACAGCCCTCTCCAACCACAGGCGCCGGCCGCCAATGCTGCCGTAGCCGCGGCCGCCGCCAGGAGTCTCCGGTCCAGCCCTTCGGAGAATCCGACTCCAAGACCCTGCGTTCGCGCGTTCGGTTGGACCGCCGCCAGCAACACCGACCAGCGGCCGATTGCCGGCGCGACGAGCAGAGGCCACGGGCCGGGCAGGGCAGCCACAGCAGTCGTCTTCAAGAGAAGGAAGCAGGCCAGTCCCGCGGCGCCGAAGGACCCGATCCGTGGATCGCGCAGGATCTCAAGTCGACGCGCCCTGCTCGCCGGAACGAAGAGTGCATCGCAGCAGTCGGACAACCCGTCCAGGTGCAGGGCGCCAGTCAGGAGCGTCCACAGGACGACCACAAGCGCTCCTTCCAGGTAGGGCGGGAAAAGGCCCCTGGCCGCCGTCGCCGTGAGCGCCAGGAGCCCTCCGAGCAAGAGACCCACGGCTGGGAACCAGCCCGCGGCTCGGCTCAGCTCCCCCGGAGCCAGTGCGACAGGCGAGCGAACCGGGAGCACGGTTAGAAAGCCGAGAGCGACCCGCAGCGAATTCATCCCCGATCGCTCACGCCCGCCTCGGTGAAAGTTGCCATTTCGCCCAACAGGCGAACAGCGGCCTCCACGAGGTACATCGTCAGCACGGCGCCCGTTCCCTCTCCTAATCGCATCTCCAGCTCGAGCAGCGGCTGCAGTCCGAGCGCCTTCAGTATTGCCTGATGCCCCTGTTCATGCGAGCGATGCGAAGCGAGCAGGTAGGGTTGGACCTGCGGGGCGATTCCGACAGCCACCAGTGCCGCGGCACCCGTGATGTAGCCATCCAGCATCACCGGCAGCCGGCCCGCGGCAGCAGCGAGGATCGCACCCACCAGGGCGGCGATCTCGAAGCCGCCCAGTTTGGCGAGCACGTCTAGAGGGTCGCGCTGATCCGGCTGGTTCACCTCCAGCGCCTGCGTCACGATGTCGATCTTGTGCGCCAGAGTCACATCGTCGATGCCGGTGCCCCGTCCCACAAGGGTATCGATCGAGACGCCCGTGAGTGCTGCGGCGATCGCCGCCGAGGGCGTGGTGTTGCCGATCCCCATCTCACCGACGGCCAATAGGTCCACACCGCGCTCGATCTCGAGTGTCACCGCCTCGATACCGGCATTAATCGCCTGCAGCGCCGCGGCACGGGACATAGCCGGACCGTGAGCGATATTTGCGGTGCCGCAAGCGACCTTTCGCTGAAGCAACCCGGGATGGGAACCCAATTCGCTGGCTACACCGGCATCGACGACCAGCACACGGGCGCCGGCTTGCCGCGCCAGGACATTGATCGCCGCGCCACCGCGTAGGAAGTTCATGACCATCTGCGCTGTGACTGCAGAGGGATAGGCACTCACGGCCTCGGCCGTCACGCCGTGATCCCCCGCCATCACGATGACGGTCTTGCGACGCAAGACCGGACACGGGACGCCAGTGATCCCGGCGAGCCTGATCGACAGTTCCTCTAGCCGACCCAGGCTGCCCGGCGGTTTGGTCAACTGGTCATGGCGCGTGCGCGCCGCTTGCATGGCACCCTCGTCCAGAGGTTGGATCCGAGCGCTGATTTCATCCAAGAGGACCACAGGATTCTCCTTGTAGCTGTGCTCTTCCGAATTCGCCCGATGGCTGGACGTCGTCCATCGGGAGCTGTGGGTTTCCGGATCTCAACCCGGAAGCACGACCGGCCAGTGGTGAACCGGGTGCGCAAGGACCAACATCTTGACCCCGTACACCGAGGCGAGCTCATCCGGCGTGAGCACGTGCTGCGGCAGGCCGATGCTGCGAACCCCGCCGTCGGAGAGGAGGACCACCCGATCGGCGAAGCGCGCAACGAGATTCAGGTCGTGCAACGACATCATTACGGCCATGCCACGCTCGACGGCGAGCGCTCGGACCATACTGAGAACGTTATCCTGGTGACGCAGGTCCAGGTGGGCGGTGGGTTCATCGAGCAGCAAGACGGGAGCCGATTGAGCGAGTGCACGGGCAATCAACACGCGTTGCCGCTCTCCTCCGGAGAGCTCCCCTACGCGCCGGCGGGCAAGGTCGAAGGTACCGGTGCGGGCCATGGCCATCAACGATGCCTGCTCGTCGGCCTTGCCTACCCGGTCGAGCCAACCCAGATAGGGAGTCCGGCCGGAGAGGACGACGTCGAACGCGGTGAAGGCCGGTGGCAGGCTGGTCCCTTGGGGGACCACTGCCACAAGGCGAGCGCGTTCGGGGGGGGACATCCGCGAAAGATCATCACCGTCGACGAGAACCTGCCCGGCGAGTACCGGCAGAAGTCCACAGGCGGCGTTGATCAGTGTCGACTTGCCGACCCCGTTCGGTCCGACGAGGGCCAGCACCTCGCCGCCGCGCACCTCAAGAGACACTTGCCGCAGCACGGATCGTCCTTCATACCCGAGGGCAACTTCGATCAGGCGTAGAGTCGTCATCCGTCGAACTTCCGCTCCCGGGCGCGGTGCAGCAACCACAGGAAGAAGGGCGCGCCGATCAGCGAGGTGACGATCCCCACCGGCAGGTCGCGGGGCGCCAGCGCCACCCGCGCCACGATATCGGCCATAAGGAGCACGGTACCGCCACCCAGGGTAGCCAGGGGGATCAGCCTTCGGTAATCTGGGCCCCACATCAGGCGGACGAGATGCGGTACCACCAGACCGACGAAAGCGATGATGCCCGAAAAGGAGACGGCCGTCGCGGCGACGAGCGAGGCGGCGACGATCACCGCCGTCTTGATGCGCTCGACGTTCAGGCCGAGCTGCGTCGCCTGCTCGTCACCATACTGAAGCACATTGATCGGCCTTCCGAGCAGTGCCAGGAGGGCGAGGCCGATGGTCAGGTACGGTAGCATTACGAGCGATGGCTCCCAGCCGCCGACCTGAAATCCACCGAGCAGCCAGAGGATCGCCCGGCGTAGCTCGTGTGTGGTGATCAAGAGAATCAGACTGGTAAGCGCCGAGAGGAAACTGCCCGCCGCCACGCCGGCCAGAATCAAGGTTGTGACGGAGATAGCGCGGCCGACGCGCGCCAGGTTGTAGACGAACAAGACTGTGATCAGCGCTCCGACAAACGCGGCCAATGGGATGGCGGCCAGGCCCAGGGCGGTTTCTGGCCAACCCGCAGCCATGGCGGCCACGGCTCCGAAGCCGGCGCCGGAGGCAACGCCGATGATGTACGGATCGGCCAAGGGGTTGCGAAACAGCCCCTGGTAAGCGGCACCGCTCCCGCCCAATGCCATCCCGCAAAGGGCCATCAGTGCCGTGTGCGGCAGGCGGATCTGGTACAGGATGGTTGTAAAGGTGGCCGGCCAGGACGGCTCAATCCATGCATGCGGCAGACGGGAAAGCAGGATCCGAACCACAATCCCTGGAGGAATGGCCACGGGTCCTATGGCCGCATTCAGCAGCGCACTTGCCATCACGGCGACGAGCGCCCAGAGCCAGGGGGGGAGAGAAGAAAGGGCAACCTGAGGCGGATCCAGGGCCTGATGAGGGACCCCGGGGGTGGAGGGCATTATTCGAACGCCTCGGGGTGGATGGCCCGCGCCATTGCCTCGTAGGCGTCCACCAGACGCGGTCCGGGCCGGTCGATCCAATTCGTGTCGATCGCGTAGATGGCCCCTTTGGCCAAGGCGGTGATGTCCTGCCAGCCATCGCGGGAGGCCAAAGATTCAACCGTCGTGGGGACGTACGGACCGGCGCCGAACACGATCACCTGGGGATCGAGTTCAATCAGCTTCTCCAGACTGATCTGCGCCCACCCGTCAAGCTCACTGACCACGTTGACGCCGCCTGAGCGCGCGACCAGGTAATCCTGAAAGGTGCCGCGACCGGTCGTCCAAGGCGCCAGCGGGTTACTGCCGTCAACCTCGTAATAGACGCGCACTGGCGACGTGCCGACAACTTGCGCCTCGATACTCGCGACGCGCTGGCGCAGGGCTGCGGTAAGGGCGGTTGCCTCTTCCTTGTGGCCGGCAAGCTGGCCGATGGTAGACAGGTTCGCGTACAGATCCTCGAAGTCGAGTGGGTTGGGCACCAGGTAGGTGGTCAACCCAGCATTCTCCAATGCTGCGATTTGCTCGGCCGGATTGAGTTCACTCAAGAGCACAAGATCCGGATCGAGGGCCACAATGGCCTCCAGATTGATCGTCCCATAGACGCTCCCCACGCTGGTCACGTTGAACGCCTCAGCGGGATAGTCCGAGAGCTCGTCGCGCCCGACCACTTGTCCGCCGGCACCGATACTGAATAGGATTTCCGTATTGGATGGGGCAAGGGAGACAATCCGCCGGGCAGGAGCGGCAAGTGTGAGCTCGCGCCCCAGGCCGTCGTTAACCACGATACCGAGTGCTTCAGGTGTCGCTCCTCGAGAAGTCCCGGAGCAAGCTGCGAGGGACAGCCCCAGAAGGAGTATCATTGCCATCCAAGCCAGACGGCTGCGGGGAACCGAGAGCATAGTCTTTTCCTCCATTGAGTTCGACAGAATGCTTTGAAACAAAAACCCCTGTCGCTGGACAGGGGTGGACGATGTCAGACGCGAATCTGCTCGTTCCCACCTCCTTTCCGCGCGGGCGTGGCGAACACAGTCTGGCGGGCGTCCTGGCTTGCCGCTTGCGCGGCCTACAGTTGCGGGAACAGCGCCGGACTTCGCCTGAAGCACAGGCGTCACCGGCTTCGCCTTTAAGCCCTCCCATCCGGGAGGCGGGCACCGAGACTGCTGCGTATTCAGTTGTTGCCTCGATTGTAGACGACGCAGGAGAATAGGCAAGTGCCGAATGTCCTATCACAACACAGCCACCAAGACGAAGGCATGGCAACAGGCACAATGACAGCTTCCACGTGCGGACAGTGATCCGGAGTGAGCACCGATCAGGCCTCCTTCAGGCGCAAGTGCTCTCAGCTCGCGAGAAGTGGGCCCATGTGTTGTCGAGAGGTGAAGATCGTCTTGTACCTCCACGATCTCGCTAAGTTGCCGTATCGGGTCCATCGCATTCGCGACGGGCGAAACCGCTCGACGACCTCGTCAAGCTCCTTGCAGATCCGCGAGACCCTGCACTTGTCGATCCCGGCCAGTCCCAACGCTTGGAACGCATCGTCCACGCGTCGGGTGCTGAGCCCTTCAACGTAGGCCTGCCGCACAGCCGCTAAGAGTGCCTTCTCCGACCGCCGCCAGAGTTCCACCAAGGTCGGGAAGCAGGTCCCGTCCCGCACCTTCGGCATGCGCAGCGGAATGTCGCCCAGCCGCGTCTCCCACACCTTCTCCCGGCGGCCGTTGACGACGCTTGCATGCGAATGGGAGCGTCATTGCCCCACGGCCCAACGGGCCGTGGGGCAACGATGCTCGCGTTGAGGTTGATCAGGCCCAGATTGTTGGGCGATTGGCACACAACCATTTTCCATCCGTAGCTTTATAGTTTCTTGTGGCGATTTGCTACAAAGATGCTCTGACGTGAGAGCGCATAGCTCCTGATCTTGTTGAAGTGGCGAGCCGAATTGCCTTGGCGGAAGTACCCGGCCCAACCACGCAGGAACATGTTCGCGTCCTCAACAATCTCCCCAACCGGTAGCCGTAACTGCTGCCGGGAGGTAAGCTCACGGATGTGGTCCCGTGCGGTGTGCATTGCTTTGCGTGACGGCCAACGGGCAAGGAACGTCAGGTGGCGAGCATGCACCCCGCGTGCGCGCACCTATCGGTGGTGGAGGCCCAGGAAATCGATACCTCACCTCCCCCCAGATGCACGATCCGGGTCCTGCTATCTTTCGGCGCCAGACCAATCTCGGCCCGGATCGTGCGAAGATCATTAGGCGCCGTCTTGGCCTCGCGCTCGCTCTCGCACATCACCACCAGGTCATCTGCGTACCGGCAGAGTAGCCCGTTACCTCGCCTTCGCCATTCCCGATCCAGCTGCTTCAGATACACGTTGGCGAGAAGGGGTGAGATCGCCCCTCCTTGAGGCGTGCCCGTACCTCGGTGCCTTACTATCCCGTTATCCATCACGCCAGTTCGCAACAAGGCGCGAAGGAGTCTCAGGGTGTGACGATCACAGACCCGTTCCTCGATCACCGTCATCAACCGGTCATGTGAACTCGTCTCGAAGCACGAGGCGATATCGGTCTCCACTACCCATCGCCGTTTCCTCCAAGCCCCATCGATCAGGACCTGGAGAGCGTCTTGAGTTGCTTTCTTCGGTCGGACTCCCAAGGAGCAGTCCAGGAAGTCGGCTTCGAAAACCGGTTCCGACAAACGACCGGTTCGCAGGTCTCGCAGACCACCCCCCATGCCTCGGACCCAACACGCGGCACGCAACCGCCGACGCCCGATTCCGGAGAGGCACTGCGGGACGGGCCTCGGGCGGCGCTACCCTACTCCCCCTCCGTTCGCCACAGTTGTGCGCGCCCCTCCCTGAGCACGCTCCTGCGCAAACCTGTGCTTCCTTCACATCGGCCAACGGCCCTCGCCAGACGGGATATGCCGGCCTGGATGATCTCGGGCGCGTGCGTCGCGAAGTTGAGCCGCAGGTAGACCGCCGACGGCGGGTCGGGAAAGAACAATTCGCCCGGGACGTAGGTGACGCCTTCCTCCTGACTGATCGCGTAGAGACGTTCCGCTCGGGTGTCGGCTCCCAGAGCGATCCACAGGAAGAGGCCCCCCTCGGGCTTCCTCCACTCGGCCCACGGGCGAAGCGTGTCGGAAACAGCGGTCAGCATGGCATCGCGCCGGCGCCGGTACTCACGGACGATACGCCGCAGGTGAGCCTGATAGCGACCGACGTTGATGTAGGCGTGCAGCGCCTGTTGGACGATGGTGCAGCTCGCCAGATCGTTGACCCACTTCCAGGAGAGCAACTGCTCGAAGATGGGGCCCGATGCCACCAGATAGCCAACGCGCAGCCCGGGCATCAGGATCTTGGAGAAGGTGCCCAGATAGATCACCCATCCCCCTTTGTCGAGCGCCTTCAGCGCGGCCCGGGCCGGGCCCTCGTAGCGCAGGTCGCCGACATAGTCGTCCTCCACCACTGGCACGTTGCGGCGGCCGGCCAGATCGACCAGCGCGCGCCGCCGGGCGTCGCTCATGCTCACCCCGCTCGGGTTGTGGAAGCTGGGAATCGTGTAAATCAGACCGACATCGCGCGCCTGCAACGCCTCCTCCAGCCGGTCGACCTGCATTCCCTCCTCGTCCATGGGAATCCCCACCAGGTCGACACCCAGCGAACGAAACAACGCCAGCGCGCCCACATAGGTGGGGGACTCCACCACAACTACCTGACCAGGCTGGAGCAGAAGGCGCGCCACAAGAGCCAGGGCCTGCTGCGAGCCGGAGGTGATCAACACGCTGTCGGGATTAGTCGGTATGCCCTGGCGGCTGAGGATGCGCGCGATGGTGGTTCGCAGCGGCGGGAAACCCGACCGGTCCCCGTATCCCCAGGCAGCGGAATCCTGTCCGTGCATGGCGGACTGGAACGCCCTTCGCAATTCCACGCGCGGGAAGAGATCGAAAGATCCAAGCCCGTCTGCGAACGATATGATGTTCGAGCGGGAGACACTCCCCGCAACCTGGTCCACGCTGGCCCTGGAGGGGAGCGCGGAGGCCGTAGGCGTCGACTTCTGCCAGGCCGGCCACAGGCTGCGCACGTCCGCCGCGACTTCGCCCCACAGGGGTGGACGCCAGGAGGGCGGGCCGACATAGGTGCCGGAACCCGGCCGGGCGCAGGTCAGGCCCTCCGCCTCCAGTTCGGCGTAGGCATTCGTGATCGTGATCCGGCTCACGCCCAGCGCAGCAGCCAACTCGCGGCTTGCGGGCAGGCGCGTCTGGGCCGGCAGGGCACCGGTGAGAATCGCTTCACGCAGAAAGGACTGCACCTGCCGGTACAGCGGGTTGGGTCGCCCACGGTCTATCGGTATTCGCATGCCTGGCTGCCTGCCATGTCCGCTGTCTCTGGGTGCAACGGGTGTCCCGCCGCACCCCCCGGTTACCTCCTCATGCCCCGTCTCCCCCATCCGGACGGCTCAACTTCTGTGTCACACCGCGTGCGAGTCTGCGCTGAGCATGGCATTGACCATCTCCGCCGCGGCGTCATCCGGAGTGCTGTAGTCGAGCAAGATGAGTTCCTGGTCGGGTCTCAGCGCAGCCTTCACCGGCTCCTCCACCAGGCTCGAAGCAATAACCACCGGGGCCCGGCGCAGCTTCTGTGCGAGGAGGTGCGGCGGATCGGCCGCGACCAAGGTGGTTTTCAGGTGCCGGATACCGGCCTCAGACAGGGCACTCTCGAATTCGCGCACGCGCGAGTCATTCACACACACCAAGGCGACCCGCGTTCCAGCCGGGATCGAGGCCACGCGCACCAACCCCTCCAGGTGCGGCTTGATGACCAGCGCCACCGTCCGCTTGCCCAGACCGCTGACGAGCTGGCGCACTTCGTCGATGTGGAAGAAAGTGGTTGCCACCAGATCGGCATCCCGGACTGACTGCATGGCATCCACTTCCTTGGCGCGAAGCGCACTTAGCAGCGCAGGTTGCAGATCCGCCTCGACTTTCGTTGCCAGCCCGCTGGCCAGCGAGGCGGCGAGTGCCGCCTCGCACTCGACGACGACCACCCGCGCCCGGTGCGCCCCCTTGCGGGCCCGGTGATAGGCCATGGCAGCCAGCGCGTCGGGCCCGACCCCAAGGCGCTGGGCGTGCTCAGCAACTGCATCCACCATCGACATCAGCTGCGACAAGCCAGGCCCCGGCCGTGCGGTTTCAGGGTGAGTCACCACACATCCGCGTCCCTGGCGGCATTCGATCAGCTTCTCCCCTGCCAGTTCCTGGTAAGCATGCAATACGGTGTTGCGATTGATGCCCAGGTAGGCCGATAGGCTGCGCGCGGTTGGCAGCCGGGTTCCATGTGCCAACTGGCCGTCGAGAATCAGGAAGCGTATCTGTTCCTTGAGCTGGATGTGAACCGGCAGCGAACCGCCCTTTTCAATGTGCAGATCCACGCCTCACCTCTAGCCTACCCTGCCAGATTGGCATAGGTGGCTATGTCATTAAGCATAGTATTCCAGACAACTGCAACAGTCAAGTGATGGTCGGCACTTGCAGCAATTCGCGTTGCGAACGGCTGGCGGCCACGACCGTGGAAAGCAGGGAACTGGAACGGGTTTTGGGGGTCGCCCAAGCGCGGATCGATTCCACGTCCCGCTCAAGTGAATAGACCCACAGGCTGAGGTGGAGTGTTGTGACTCTCCTCCAGATCCGGGAATTCGTCGCCCTACCTGATGGCGGGCGAATTGATTCCGGGCACAGGCTGGAGCAATTCGCAGACGGTCAGAGGAGGTTACGTGTCGAGGAGCGTAGAGCGAAGACGAGGGTTGGTGTGGTCAACAACTGCCATGCCCCTCCCGTGGCCAGGAGCAGGCCGAGGCCGGCCCACAATGCTACATGGGTCGGGGGTCCAGGCCGACCCCCGGCACATCGCCAGCGGACGGAGGAAAGTGGATCTCCGCGATGCCCACGTCGTTGTACGCCTCACCCGGGTAGGCGCTCTCCACCTCGATGCGAAAGGCGACTGCCGGTCGCGAGTCGAAGATGCGCAGCCTCTGCCACTGCGGGCCATCCCTAAGAGTTCATCGGAAGGTTGCGACCTCAAGCCCCGGTTGGGAACTGGCAAACGGTGCACACGCCCGCGTGGGCGGCTACCTCAGCGGCTGGCCACCCGTAGCGAAGACAACCTGCAGCGCAACCTGACGTGGCCGCCCGTGTGCGCGCTAGTGCTCACCGGGCGCAGCCGGAAGGAGCGCGAGCCCAAGTGTGGGCATCGCGTCGCGGATCGGTGCCGTCTGGCACCAGCAGAGCCACGCGCGCTGGCCTCGTGCGCTCGAGTACCACGAGGAGCTTTCGTCCCCGTCGGCGAAGAGGAAACGCGCCTCCCCTTCCTGACCCCTGCCCCGCACGCCACCGCTCGAAGCCTCGGCCAGTCCCCTGTTGTGCAGTCCGTACAGCGGACGGAATGTGACCGCGATGTCATGCTGCCGGGTCGGCCCAAGTTGCCAGAACGACCACGACAATCCTGACTGGACCGGGCGAGCGGTTCGCGGCAGGGCCACCACCGATCCCAACTGCACATCGCGCGGATTCTCCCAACGCACCTCGATCAGCGCACGGCCGATGTCCCCCTGCTATGTCGCCCGCATCGCATGACGTATTCCAGCCGCCGGCTCCCGTCGGAGTTGAGGGTCAGACGGCCGTCATAGGTGTGACGCACGGTCCGCCGCTGGCCCGGCAAGACTCACACACTGGAGGTGTACCAGCCACCGAAACCGAGATCTCCGACGGGGTACGTCTGGGTCAGGAAGACGGCCGGCACCTCTTCACCGTCGACGAAGGTCCGCAGGTCAATGAGCTCTGCTGCGCTCCCAGGGGTGGAGGCTCGTGTCTGCGGGAATCCCATCAGGACGTCGCTCTCCGTGCCACCGTTCTCGAACACGAACAGGCCGTCGACATGTGCTTGTTCACCTGCCACGAGAATCGTGACGTGCTCCTCAACCATGCGCACCGTCGCGTGGGAGAGCGGGACAAGCCCGTAGCCGACCGCCCCGAGGGAGCTATCGTCAGCGCGTGCACCTGCGGCTGTCCCTGCGACCAGTGCCAGCAGTGCACAACTCAGCACGCGCACGAGACCGGCGCGCCTCTGCGCGCCGGTCTCGTTCCGCCAGAGGTGGTGAGAGCGCAGCAATTGCCGCCGACGCATCAACTCCTGTCTCGGGAATAACCCAGAGAGTCATCCTGCAGACGGAGAAGCGCCAGGGACAATTCAGGCAGCCGATCGTCTCGCGGGCGATTCCTGCTCAACCGTGTCCACGCCGGCCGCCCCGGCAGGGAGACTAGACCGCGGCCGGCTTGAGCCTCGCCCGTGTCCTGGCTCCGCAGTACGGACAGCGCAGGTATTTCCATCCCCCGGCACGGTCGAGGCCGTGAGGATGGATCAGGTCCGTGAGCGGCGAGATGCGGAATCGGCGGGTGCACTTCTGGCACTCATAACAGAAGACCCGCGCATGCCAGGTCACGAGCAGGCCCAGGCACACGACGATGAGACCGACCCAGATTGCCTTCATCAGCGTCGAGTGGGTGGAACCAGTGACGAATCCTCCGCCGACCAGGACAAGGACAAACAGTCCCAGATAGGCAGCCGCTTGGATAGCCAGGCGTCTGAGAATCCGGCTTTCATCCCTACCCGTCTCGCGTGGAGTATTCGCACTCATGGTCTCGCTCCTTTCTCGTTCGCGCGCCGCCCCGTTTCCCGTCGGCAGCGGGTCCTTTGCTACCGGCGGCCGAACCTTTTGCCCGTGGGCCGCTCCGCGGCCCGCATTGATTTGCAGAATCTCCTCGGAGGGCTGACGGGGAAGAGAGGAGAGTGGTCGAGAGGCTCATCTCCCTCATGGCCACACGGCGCCCGCGCCGATCCACGTGTCTCCGGAATGCCGAACGTACCCGAGGACGAGGTGTCTCCGATCACGGTCTCTGCACCTGCGCCCGCTTCAGTTCGAACCGGGCATGGTGACAGGGTCGGCCCCGCACATCGGGAGCGGACGGCACGGATGACTCCCATTTTGAAGCTAGCACACCTGGCGCGGCGAGGATAGAGCCACCTAGGGGCCGGATCTGCCAGACCACAAGCCCAATGCGAATCAGGTCAGTGTGAATGTTGTCTGCGCAGGGGTGGTGCGGGCGACGCGGCCAGGCTGCCTCCGCACGCATGCCGGTCACCCTGCGGGGTGCCGGATGTCGCTGTAGGAGAAGCCGGACAGCGCTCTCGCTTCCTGTTCTTCTATCCATTCCTCAAGGCCGATCTTCTTGCACCTTTCCCCGTCGCTCAGGACGCACGGGTAGTTCTTCAGTAGCTCGAGCTTCGCGCACGGGTAGTCCGAGCACAGCGGGCAGCTGGCAACGTGTCGCTCACGCGCACAGACCCGGATGGCGCAGTCCGGGTTTCCACCGCCCGCCCGGCACCCGGGACATGGCCGCGTGGCCAGCAGTTCAAGCCCCTTCCAGAAGACCGGGAAAACCTGCTGCAGGTCCGGCAGATCGAAATAGCCTCGATCGTATCCCTCCCGCCGAAGCACCTCTTGGAGCTGTGCCGCACGTTGCGGAATCCGGCGGCGTGCGGCGCACAGTCCGCAGTACAGGCCACAGTAGCAGACTTCATCGATGGGCATGCTCGCCTCCTCGCATCGGTCTCCTGCCTCGTAGACGGTGTGTCGATCCCATCGTCACGATTCTCGCGCCCACGCCTCACCCTGGCCCCATGTGGGCACCACCGTTCACCCACCATACCTGACCGGTCACGAAGCTGGCCCTGCTGCCGGCGAGGAAGGCCACCACCTCGGCCACTTCCTCCGGGTGACCCAACCGCTGGAGCGCGACACGGGCTATGTGGACACCTCGCTCGCCGGGATCAAGCAGCCCCAGGTGGCTCACGGCCTCCGCCGTCTTGATCAGTCCCGGCACAACCATGTTGGCCCGCACGGCTGGTGCGAGTTCGCGTGCCAGGCACTTGGTCAGCGCCACCACACCCGCCTTGGCAGCGCAGTACGGAGCCCCATTCTCGCGCCCGAAAAACGCCGTCGCCGAAGCGAGCGTCACGATCGCCCCGTCACCCGATGCACTCAGCGCCGGCGCAGCACTGCGGCAGGTGAGGTAAGTCCCCTCCAGGTTGACCCGCAGGATGTGCCTCCAGGTCGGGGTGTCGAGCTTCAAGACCGGCACATCGCAGTTCACCCCTGCAGCACATACCAGGATGTCCAGTCTCTGCCATGTTTCCAGCACCTGATCCACGAGACGCTGCACAGCCGTCTCATCCGCGATGTCGGCCAGGAACAGGGCTGACTTCCCACCTGCCTCACGGATGGCCTGCACAACCTTTTGCCCGCTCTCGAAGGATGTATGACCGTGAACGGCAACGCTCACCCCGGAGGCGGCCAGCTTGCAAGCGATCGCCCCACCGAGGCCCCGGGTGCTCCCGGTCACCAGCGCAGCACGCCCTTCCAAATCCCTCATGCACATCATGTGCCCCCTCGCACGCCGATCATCTTCTCGGCTCCAGACGGACCGCCTCCTCGGGGCAGGTGCTCACACACAGCCCACACCCCAGGCAGCGCTCAGCAAGGTGAGCCACCCTGCCTCCCCTCGACTGCCATGCGCCGAAGGGGCAGCGCGACACGCATACTTGGCAGGAGGTGCAACGGACCGCGTCAAAGGCCGCCCGGTAGTCCGAATGCACCACCAGGTCCGCCCGGCCGTAGCGCCGCAAGATCTGCAGACGGTAGCAGCAGCAAGAGCAGCAGCTGCACACGGCCCACACTGTGTTCTCGGGCATGTAGGCGGCCTGGTGCACAAGCCCGTGCTCGCCGGCCAGCCGCAGCGTGCTGTGTATCTCATCCCAAGCAACTTCGCGCGCCTTACCCGCCTCCAGGAACGACTGCGCCATCTGGTCCACGAGCAGGCAGGTCTCGAGAGGATGCGAACAACGCTTGTAGTACTGGCGGCACGTGCAGTCGGCCAGTGCGACAAGCTGAGCTCGCGTGAGAATCGAGACCGCCTGATCGGTCGGGAGGATCCAGTCCACCGGACGCAGCGCTTCCCCCACCGGAATCACTTTGGAGGCGTAGGCAATCCGTCCCTGCCTCAACCAGGTATCGTACTTGGCCAGCATCTCAGCCAGGTTTTGGTCCTCCCACTTGCTGGAGAGATGCATCCCCGCCTCAACCTCCATGCCAGGTATGCGGACGATCTGTTAGGCGCGCCACCATCCCATGAAACACGAAGAGTGTCGCGGCAAAGGCCGCCATCCCTCCTCCCGCGCCGTGATTCTGGGTCGGTGCCGCATCCCACTTACTGGCGGAGGCAGTCCCCGCCGAGGTGCCAGCCGGTCTCAACGGCCCGCGAAGACCGCCTGCCTCTTCTCGACGAATGCCTGCAAGCCCTCCCTGAAGTCTTCGCTCCGGCATTGCGCAGCCAGCGCTGCCCTCTCGCGCTTCAGAATGGTGTCTAGGTCCGGGAACAGGGAGGCATTCATCATCTGCTTGGCCCGCGCAAGCGACGTCGGGGCCCGGCACATCATCTCGCGCGCCATCTCCGCAGCCCTCGCCTGCAGCTGCGAGGGCTCAACCACCTCGTGCAGCAAGCCCATTTCGAGGGCGAGCTGGGCGTCGAAGCGTTCGTCGAGCAGGAGCAGCCGACTCGCACGCGCCGGGCCGAGGACACGCGCCACAAAGCAGGTCCACCCGGCGTCGGGAACCAGGCCGATCGAGGTGTAGGCCTGCTTGAAGGTGGATCCGCGCGCGGCCAGGCGCAGGTCGCATGCGGCGGCCAAGCTCAGGCCCGCGCCCGCTGCCGGGCCGTTCACCGCGGCGATCACGGGCTTGGGCATGCGGCGAAGGTCCGCTGCGACCTGGTGCAGCGGCGCGGTCAGATCGCGCAGGTACCTCCAGGCCTGGCCGCCAGCCTGCACATGATTCCAGACAGCACGCATGTCTCCCCCGGCACAGAACGCGCGGTCCGTACCCGTCAGGATGAGCACCCGCACCGCCTCATCCTCCGCACACTCCCGTAGCCGCAGGTGTAACAGCCGGGTCGTCGGGATATCCAGCGCATTCAGCCGCTCCGGGCGGTTGAGAACGATGGTTGCGATGTGATCCTCCATCGACAGCCTCACGGCTGACTCTTCATCCTTGTGTGTCATGTCTCACCTCCTCGCTGCCGGTCATGCCTCGATCGCCCCATTGATCTCGCGCAGATGCTTGCGGAAGGTGTAAGACGAATCGGCCTCGCGCCGGCGCAGATACTCCGCAAACTGGAATTGCATCCGCAGGCTACGCCCATTCCCCAGCGACACGGCTTGCCCGCGTTCCTTCTGCCACAGCTCCTGGGCACAGCCCAGCACCTCCGCAGTCCGGTGGCCGGAAATGAAAAGCACACCGTCTGCATCAGCAAAGACGACGTCGCCAGGGGTGACCGTGTGCTCTCCCACGAAGGCCAGACTCAGTCGCTCCGGGTCGGGGGGTTCAAGGCGCCGCGGCCCAAGCGAACAGGGGCCGCGGCTGAACACAGGCAGGCCGATCTGGAGCAGCTCGCGCGTATCGCGGTGGCATCCCCACACGACAATCCCGCTCATCTCGGCCGCGCGGACCTCCAGAGCCGTCAGGTCCCCAATGCAACCTTCGTCCATCCGGCCGCCATTGTCGATGACCAGCACCTCGCCCGGTGAACAGGCATCCACCGCCTCCAGAAAGACATCCACGCTGCCGGCATGGCGCACCGGTCGCACGCTCCCGGCAACGCACATCTCCGCGGCCAGCGGTCTGATCTCCGGTGGCCCCAAACGCACAGGCACATCGAGACGGATACAGGCATCCGCGATCAGCGCCGTCGAAAGTCTGCGAAAGGTATCAAGTATCAATTCATTGCTCATGGATCGTTCCTCACATGCCGCTCCTCATCATGGCTGCCGTCGCCACAGCACAGCCCCGGCGACGGATTTGTCCCCACCGACTCTCATTCGCCGGAAGGGAATCGAGTTGTTGCCCGCCCACCCATTCCATGCAGAGAGCGCGAAATCCCCCATCTCGTCGAGACGAGGCTCTTCTCCTGCGGAGCGGATCCCGATCATGGGCGATCGCGTGCCGGCCTCAGACTGCTGGGATCCGCGGAGGTTCTCGATAACATGCACCCCGAGACGCTCCTCGTCAGCCTGCAATGGTGCCGGCGCATCTCGCCGAAGAAGGAACTGACTCGATCGTGCTCGCTGGACCTTTTCCCGAGACCCAACCTGCGCCCGTCATCGCCCGCGCTGCCAGCATGTGATCCTGCCTATCGTCAGGCCGATCGCGATCGGCGGCGGAGATGAACAAGGAGCCTGACCAGGGGATGAGTCGCGGAAACCCCGAAGGCCGGGAGGACAGCATGAGCCGCCAGCTCTCGATAGACCATGAAGAGCGCAAGGCCGAGTGCCTGCACCACGCCCACATGCACGCCAAGCCCCACGGCGATGCCTTTCGCATCGCCGCCGTGAAGGAAAGGGCCAACCGACAGGTTGAGCGGATCGAGGAGGATAAGAAGGAGGCTGAACCAGTATGCAGGGTCCCGTAGCATCCGGCGGCCCGAGGCGGCGAATCCCCGCCGCATGGCGACCAACAGGTAACCGAGAATCACCGTCGCGATGTTCGGCGCCCCGGAGATGACCGCCCACTGAACTCCTTGCCGATCGGCGACCGGTGTACTCATAACGACTTCCAGATCGAATGGCCTGACGTGGAACGCCTTGTACTCCCCGTAGGCGGACGCCGCCAGGGCGCGCAATCCCTCGTGTATGCCGGCGAAGGCAATGACTGCCAGGCCGAGTTAGAGTAACTTCCTCAGAGGTAGCCTCCTCCCTTCCTCCCTACATCTTCCCGTACGCTCATCCTTGGCTACCCGAATCCTCCTCCGCGCGCGAGGCCGCCACAGTACGGGCTAGCCCGGGCGGAGCTCGCCTCCGACCCCAGGTCTCCCATCGCAAACCGATCTCTCCTGACCCGGACCCGCTTACGGGCGCAGGAGGACCGCTTTCAGGTTGCGCCGCAGCACCTCCCAGTATTCCGCCAGATCCAGTTCCTCCAGCTTCGACCTCAGACCCTCGGGAAGCTGGCTCAACTCCGTTTCCCTCAGAAGCCAGTCTGTTTCCTCTGGAGAAAAGGATGCCGAGGCGACAGACCAGTCCCGGTGGGCCCGGTTTGCCGGGCAGATCCCTTGGCATCGCATGCAGCCGACCAGACGTTCATGCCAGCCGGGGTCGATCCAGGCGGGAAAGTCGGCGGTCCGTTCGTTGTGGAAGGTCAGGCAGTGCTCGGCCCTCAGCAGGAAGCGGTCAGCGGGGATGGCGCCCGTCGGGCAGGCCTTGCGGCAGGCCGAGCATCCTTCGCAGGCCTCCATCATCTCTGCCGGGCGCCACACATCCAGTTCAATAGGCATGTCGGTCCAGAATCCGACAAGGCGCAGATAGCTGCCCATGTCGGGGACAAAGCAGACATTGTTGCGTCCGTACCGTGCCAGGCCGCTGTGAACGGCAAGTGCCTTGGAGGGCAGGTGAGCCCGCACGACCCGGTGCCCCGCCGGCACCAGTCTCTCTTCCAGAAGGCGCTGGGCCAACTGGTCCACCTCCCGGTACCTCACGTAGGTGGGCGGGACGAGCACCTCGAGCTCGCGGCCGTGCCAGACCACGCTGAGCCTGGATTGAGGATGAGGGACAGCCACGATGATCAATGATCGCGCGGCAGCCAGTTCGGGCGGAGGCTGGTACTCGAAGAAGGTCAGTCGCTCGTCGAAGAATGCCTGGTCCAGGCATCCCTCACGGCGCAGCTTCTTGATCTCCTGGCGAAGATCCGCTGCATGACGGGCATCCACCGCACGGGCCTGCAACCCGGCCTCCTGCAAAGCGGCTGACCATCCTTGACTCTCCATCCTGCCTCCTCATGAAGCTCCGTCCGCAGCCTGCGCGGCGATTTGGGACTCGCCTCCCAAGTGCTCCCCGCCTGCCGACAGAGGCCAGCGCCCGGCAATCGGCCCGCGAGGGGCGGCCCACCCCGGTCCTCAGGCACGCTCGCCGCGATCACGCGCGGGCCCCTGTTGGAGATCGCCCTCGGCGGTCATGCCACCTGGTCTCGCCGGGTGCGTTGCGCGAGGGCGGTCGCAGTCGCGTGCCACGCCAGCGCTTTGTCCGTTACGTCCTGCCTCGAGCGTGGTGATCGTGTCCACCAGGTCCGGCATCCGGGCAACCTCTGCCGCGTGGCAGGCGCGTCCAGGAGGCTGGCTCCCGCCCGGGTTGAACCACACCGCTCTCATCCCGAGCCCGGTAGGCACCCTCACGTCGGCCTGGTAGTCATCGCCCACAACGACCACTTCTCCCGGCGGCCGCCCGAGAATCGCCAGGAGGCGCTGGTAGAAGCGTGGATCCGACTTGCTCACCCCGACATCCTTCGCTGTGAGGATGAGGTCAAAGGAATCCTCCAGGCCCACCCGCGCGAGGGCACGGCGTACATGGCGGCTGTCCGACTCACCGGCATTCGACACCAGACCTAGGGTCCATCGCACAGCCAGTCTGCTCAGGGCCTCCTCGATGCCTGCAATCGTCTCCACCACGGGCCATTCTGTCATCGGGCCGCGGCACTCCGGGAACACACGCATCACGGTGTCCCCCAGTCGAGCACGACTGCTCTCACGTACGAAGGCTCCCGGTCCTTCCCGGAACGCGCAGCCCGGCCCCCACGCCAGCGACCGCCATGCGCATGGGAAGGTACCCACGCCCGTCACCGTAGTCGAGTGCGCTGGCTCCGTCCCGTCGCATGACGAATCTGTGGGCCCGGCTCAGCGCGACTGCAGGGAACAGGCTCGGATCGTCTGACCCTCGCGCAAAGGATATCGCCTCACGCTCCTCACCGGGCTCGAGTTTGGGCCGCGTCAGGATGTGCCCCGGCTTCCACCCCACCGACAACAAGCCCTGCAACCATACGGCTTGGACCGTCTCGGTCGTCTTCGCCACCGATCCGCCATCCCCTCGGAACATGGTTCCAGGAGATCGGCAGAGAGACACGAACATCCGCGCACCCCTTGCCCGCGCGAGGCAGAAATCCTGTAGGCAACCTATCACGCGCAGGCCGTTGGCGCTAGAGCCACCTGCACACCAACCGCGCCGTTCCACTTGGTGGGCCAATTGGAGGGGGACGCCTGGCCTACCTCAGGCCTTTGCCGGGCCTGCTCTTGGCGCGGTCCATCAAGGCGCGTAGGTCTATGCGGCGAATGAGCAAGATGCATTGGAGGAGGACAGGACGTGGCGCTATGTCGG
>Ga0315294_10001288_pt1 | contig 27165 bp, 28 predicted proteins | sample YL17G13_40_MG_FD_203626 | JGI IMG/M metagenome (GOLD analysis project Ga0315294, IMG submission 203626) | Sediment microbial communities from Yellowstone Lake, YNP, Wyoming, USA - YL17G13_40 | ecosystem: Environmental > Aquatic > Freshwater > Lake > Sediment | place: USA: Wyoming | collected... | reverse complement strand
GCTCAGTCGTGGGGTGTATCGGGCATCGATCCCGGCAGCTATGGCGACTTCTGGATCGACGTCCCCACAGGAACCACCGTTGACGCTGGAGTGACGGGGAGCGTCTCGTTCTGCTTTAACCAGATCGTGAACGCTGTGGCGACTACCGGGCCGAGGTCACCTCTCCCTAATCTCGTCTTCACTGGGGTGAATGACATATGTTGCTCGGGCAGCTGCGTCTGGAATGAACTTGGGGGGGGCACGATCACGGTCAGCGCCACCGTCAAGAACATCGGCCTGTCACAGTCCGCAGGGTGCTATGCGGTAGTCGATCCTCTGTCAACATGTGTGTCTGGCACCAACTTTCCTCCTCCTGAGTATGTACAACCCCTCGGCCCGAATGACACGACCACCGTCACATGGACTTGGAGTCCCATCCCATCCGGCGTGTCATGTCTACCAAGTCAGGGTCCAGGTTTGTTTGGGTGCGTGCTGAATATCAAAGTCGATGTCCCGAATCTCGTGACTGAGTCTGATGAGAATGACAACGTCGAGATTTGCCCCGTCTGCTGCAAAGTATCAAGCGCCGATCTTACGATCACACCCGGCATCGGTACGTGCACATGCGTGCAAGGCCCCATCCTCAATACGTGCACGATCACCGTCAACGCGGTTGTCAAGAACATCGGTAACGCAGACACCAATTTCCCGTGTCAAGCGGAGATCGTCGACGCGTTTGGGGCATCCCAAGGGGGCCCGGCTTTTGTACCGCCCCTCGCCGCGAATGGTGGGTCGACACCGGTTCAGTGGATGTGGACGTTCTATTGCGACAAATTGTGCCCTTGCGTCACGCTCAACCCGGGCACGTTGACGATGACAGTAAACGGCGCTTTTACAGTGAGTGAGTCTAACTATCTTAACAACACTGCAACGAAGGTCGTCTGCTGTCACTAGGCTTGCTCGGGAGTAGAACTGGAGTCTCCCAGTGACCTGGTTCGCGGTCCGCTTCTCGCGCTAGCTTACCGCTACCGCTTGTGCCGCTTGGCGAAAGGATTTGAGGGCCGCCTCCAGGTCCTCGTCGACAAGGCCTCCGCTCGCCTCCGTCAACGCTGCCGCTGTGTGGCCGATTGTCCGGGCCGATGGGTGGTGCAGCGAGTGGAAGGCCAATGAAGACAGGGTGTACGAGAAGGCGATCCCGGACCCAAGGCGAGACAGGACGATCGCCAGCTAGACCGCGTCCTCGCCGTCGCTGGTGGCCGTGGGTCGCGAGCGTCGAGGAACTGAGCCGGGAAACGCCCAGCTCGCTCTTTCGCGCTTGCTTGTGTCAACCGCGAGCTACCATTGATACCCGCAGTTGCGGCACTTGAATGTCTTGCTGATCTTTGCAAGCGCGAAGAGCCCAAATAGGGCAGCAGCCCCCACCTTGGTACCAGTCGAGATCTTCTCGATGTTTGTAGAGCCGCAAGTTGGGCATTTCGGCAGATTCCCGTCGTCCTTCCTCTCCACGATATCACCTCCTTTCTTTGGCTTTAGATTGTCCGACAAGACAGGTTCCATGGTTATACCAGGAATGCAAGGTCTATGACCCTAGGCCCGACGGGGCGGAAGCCGTTCTAGGGGCCTCTCAGTCGATTCGCTTGAGTCGTTACCTCAGCTTGCCCATGATCCGGGCGTACTCCGCGCCGATCTCCTCTTCGGAGGCGGTCCCATAGATCGCGTGAGTGATCGCCACGGACTCATGCCCGAGGATCTGGCTGAGCTTCCGCAGATCACCGCCTTGGGCGAGGTAGTACCGGGCGAAGGAGTGCCGCAAGAGGTGGGGGTTGATCCCTACCCGACGGGGGTTTGGGTTTGTGAGTCCTGCCTCTTTCCCTGCCGTCGTGAGGATGTAGTTGACCGCCCGAACGTCGAGGCGCTGGCCTTTCCCATGCGTCGAGAGGAAGACCGGACCCCTCTGACGCTTACCGCAGAGGGCCTTCACGTCAGCGGCCCATCGATCGTTGAACGGGACAACGCGGGACTTTCCACCCTTGCCAGAGCAAACGACGAGACGCAGGCGAGTGAGATCCACGTCCTCGATGTCCAGGTTGACCGCTTCTTCGCGCCGTAGGCCCGTAAAGGCGAGGAGTTCCACGAGGACGCGGTTGCGAAGGTTGCCCGCCGCTCCGATCAGGCGCTCCGTCTCGTCCTGCGTCAGGGTGAACTCTGCGGCCCCATTCTGCGTCTTGACCCCGTTCCGTCCGGCCATCTTGACCGCCTCCCCCCGATGATCTTGTCACGATTGTATAATAAGACGTGACAAGTGTCAAGAGGAAGGGCTATCGGTTTTCCTAAGTCCTGGACGCGACTATCCCATCATACGGCCTGGATAATTGTCAGCATCTTCTAGGACTATGACAAGGCGACGAAGAGGAAGAAGGACCCCCGAGACGGGGTAAACGGGGCGCCCAAGGGAGACTTGGGAGGGCGTCCGTCGATCAATCAGACCAGCTTGTGAGTATCCCGTTCTCGAAGTAGAGGTATGTTCGAGAACTGTAGCCGTACACCCATTGCTCGTGTACTCCCCAAGAACCGACAGACCGGTTGACGTCGTTTGGGTTGCCCCAACTCAAGAGGACTTGCTCGGTCGTCATGCCGAGAGCGACTTGATGAGCCAGGATCGCTGACCTTACCAACACCGGCCACTCCAGATGCGAAGCAACCGTCTTCTCGAAAGCCTGTTGCACCTCTCTGCTCTCGGCCCGTTCCTGCACTGCCAACGCGTCCCTTGTCCACTTTGTGGCCGCTGCGAGTTCACGTTCCTCTCTCGCAAAGTTGACCGATACAACTATGACAATTCCAATGATACCCATGAGCAGTATCCACACTAAATCCGAACCTTTCACGCCTGTCCTCCTTTGGCGTACTCACGACGAGCACGACGTCCCGAGACATCAGCATAGCGCGGACCCGCTGTACTGCACCAATACAAGCCGTCAGGAGTTCCTTCGGTGAGGTTACCAGAGCAATAGAATAGGTGACTATCAGCCCTTGTTTGGGCGAGGCCTGACTTCTCCTCCTAAAATGACTACAATAGTCAGTGAAGTGAAACCTTGGTTCATTCTTGTCGTTGGTCTTTCAGCAGCACTCGTTGCTGCGCCTGTCAGCGCAAATACGCAAGCCTCTGAGACCGACTCTCTTGGAGATCTCCTTCGTTCCCTTGATGCTCTGAGGAACTCCCCCGAGATGGCTATGTTCCTTGACTATGAACGTGGCTATGCTGATGGAATAAGAGAGGGAAGGAACGACGTTTCTTGGACGGGTGGTCTACTTGGCTTCTTCACTGGAGGCGTGTCCACGATTGTCGCACTCCTGTTGCCAGGGAAGGAAGTTCCCTCCGGCAAGTTACCTCTTTTGGATGGTAAATCGAGTGCCTATGAAGTGGGTTTCACCATCGGCTTCAAGGAAGGAAGCCGTCAGCAACGAATACAGTACAACTTCATTGGAGGCGCCGCGCTATGGATCTTGTTCCTGATAGAATACGCCCTTCTTCCTGCCACGTAGAGAGGGCTAACAGGTAGTCGAAGTGACCGTTCTGTAACGCCCTCACCCCCCAATACGCCTCCCCTTTAGTCCAAGAACCGATCCATCGCACCCCACTACCTAATTCTGCCTGCTGGCCCTTAGATTAGGGAATCGCTCAACCCTCGCCCCCACTTCGCCCTCCGGCGTCCCTTACCTCTTGCGCAATATGGAACGCGATGGACCACTCCCCATATGTTGTCCTAGAAGTACACCCCACTTGCCGTTTCTCTGGAAGCCGCGCCAGGGCTGCCACGCTGGCACCACAATGCGGGACACTCATGGGCAGACCCCCCGTTGAGGCGGTTCTTTTGAGGAACACCGTGCGCTATAAGCATTTTGGCAAGCCACTTGCGGTACGGAACGCCCATGTCCCGCAAATCGACGGATATGGAACACCCCTCCCCCTACCGGGGAGAGCTAATGCCCATTCTCGTTTCGTAAGTACTAATCGGCGTTTCCCTTTTGTCGCGGGTACGAAATACCCCCCGCCCTCTCGTTCATCATGCGGTCTCTGGAACGAACGACCCCTCCCAGCGGTATCCCCCCAGGATGGCCACCCCTTTGCATTTTGTGTCAGGCCATATGCGGGAGATGGCCGTCGCTCTGAATTGGAACGACGCGACAAAAGGCCGTCCTCTGGTCTCTCATCCTCCTCGGGTACTGTTGCGGTGTCTTGCTTCTTGTTGCGGACAACCCGTGATCATGCAGCGGCGTTGCAGTCTACGTTGTTGAGGATGTTGAGTCTCCTGAGGGTATGAGAAGAGGGGGAAGCATCTCTACCTCAGACCAGTGCTCACACTCGTATCTCTCTAGAGCCACAACAAGGAAAACATCCGCAACAAGCTAGACTGGATCGCGTTCTTCTGTTGCGGATACGTTGCGTGTGGCGGATACACCGGGACTCCTGACGGTGGCTACCATCTCCGTGTTTCCCGTTACTCCGTCCGCAGATGGAGGAATGCAGGGAGTGTCCAGGTAACGGCTCCATGCGTCGGCGAAGTCGGCGGCCTCGTAGCCTCTGAGTGTTTGAGCGCCTAACCGCAGCATTTTGGGCTTCACACCGTAGCGACGCAGGAGCCTCGCCAAGCCGCGTGCGTCTAGCGGGTGTCCGCGCCAGTCACCCCAGGGTGCCTCTTCAATCACGTTGAGCGCATCGACAAGATTGGCAGTGGCAAGACGATCTGCGCTCATGTCAGCGAAGATGGTCCGGATGTCCGAGAGTAGCCGGACCCCCATGCTCGCGTCGTCCTGGGCACGTCCTGCCGAAAGGGCGAGCGCAGCTGCCCGTGCTCGTGCTGGCCAGTCACCTCCAGCGGTCTCGGCAATCGCGAGAAGAGGCTCCCAGATCTCGGCCGCTCGATCATCGAGTTCTTGTGGGATGGCCGGTCTCGTGTTTGTCAGAGTTCGGAGGGAAGCCGCGCGTGCCCGGGCTAGTCCCAGCCGGAGACGACCCGCCTCCTTCTTCACATCTCGCCACGAGAACCGAGAGACACGTTCCCCCGCCTTCTTCCTCTGCATCTCGATCGGAATGGCGCGATCTTCGACAGTGTCAGGAAGCCTTCCGATTCCAGCGATCGCCTTTGCACAGAAGGTGTTGAAGTCTTGGACTGTCAACTCCCCACCATGCTTGACGCACATCGTCGCCTTCCCGCCACGTCGCCACCCGGTGTTCAACAGGCCGCGTAGTGTCTCGGAATACTCCCTATCCCCGTTGAAAGCGGCGTCCGATTCGTCTAGCAGCAACGTAGGCTTCTCCGCATTGACTTTGCGCACCAGCGCAGCGGGAGTGGTACGACCGGTATACCACGGTCGGGCGACGAGAAGCGATAAGACCTCCAGGAGCCTGGTCTTACCAGAGCGCTTTTCCGCACTGCGGATGTGCAAGTACGGGGTCGCGTCGGCTGCCTCGATGGCGTACGAATGGACGATCCAAAGGCCGACTGCCACAAGCTGGGGGTCGGTGAGCACAACGTACTTACGAATGAATCCGAGTACTTGGTCAAGTAGTGAACTCAGATCCTCCTGGCTGACAGGTGCGGCGCAAGAACCTCCCAATAGGCTGTTCCCTTCCTCAGACAGACTGGTGATGATCTTCTCCGCCCTGGCCACTTGCGTCTCGACCTCTGCTGCCTCGTCGTAGCCAAGCTCGGAGATGCAGCTTCCGGCCTCGATCAGAAAACGCAGAGTTGCCTTCTTTCTTACGATCTCCGAGTAGTACTCGACGCTGGCCGTGGTCGTGACGCGGTCGAGCAATTCGTTCAGGTAGAGGCGTCCGCCCGCCGTCTCAATCTCCTGTTTCTCGTCGAGGCGGTTGGCCACGGTCACGATGTCAGCCGGCTCGCCGCGCTCAAAGAGCTCCCGGATCGTGCGGAAGATCACCCGGTGCGTTCGTCGATAGAAGTGCTCCGGGCGCAGCTTCTCCACCAGCATGGGGACCGTCCCCTCCGGCTCGAGGAGCGCGGAGCCCAGGACGATCTGCTCGGCCTCGATGTTCTTGGGAAGGTCGCGCACAGCCGAGCCAACCGCCGACAACTCTTCAGGCGAGGCGGTTGCCTGTATAATGCGGCCATCCGGTTCACGGCCTGGCAATGCCAGGCTTGAGGCCGCCGGTCGTTCTAGCGATCGGCGGTCTGCTTCTTCGTCGCTCAACTGGTTTCCCCTCCCGGAAGGTCGATAACCAAGAAGTCTCCTTCAAGACGTGCGTCGAGGCTAGATGGTTTGTCCCCAACCTCAATGGAAAAACGCCGAAGGAAAGCGGCGCCCGATACGCGCCAACTAGACCAACTGCCCCGTTGGTTCACCGTGTAGGCACCCGGTTCCCCGAGGGTTGCCGCACGGAGACCAATCGCGCAGCGGGCGCGATCGTATGCGAAAACGATTGCCCCAGGTCTGCCCAATAGGTCGAATGCAGCCCTGTTCAGCCCCATCTTTCCCGATCGCAGGATCGATACAGACGGTGTCGTCTTTCGTTGTCCGGTCGCTGGCCGCTCTCGGAATTCCTCCCAGTCGCTGTTCATGCGTCGATTGTAGCACGACTGGATTCCAGGATCAAGTGGTCTCACTAGCCCACGTCTGCTACCGATCGTCAAGCAACCTGTCCACGGGGCTTGCCTTCGCATGGGCTTCTCTCAGCCCCACTCCAGCCAGGTTGACGTAGATCATTGTGGTCTTGATGTCGGAGTGGCCCAGGATGCGTTGGAGGGAAAAGGGATCGCCGCCGTTCATGATGTAGTGAGTGGCGAAGGTATGGCGAAGACGATGCGGGCTGACTTTGGCTCCATGGAGGCCAGCCTTGGCAGCCAAACGCTCCAGAATCCGTTGGACGTTGCGCCTGTCGAGTCGTTCCCCTCGGCGTGTCATGAAAAGCGGCCCATCCTGGCAAAACCGGCCACGCGCTTCCATCCAGACTCGCATCGCCCGAAAGAGGAAGCGCCCCAGGAAGACATAGCGTTCCTTGTCCCCTTTGCCGCTCCGAATATGGATTGTCAAATCGCGCAGACGCAGGTCGTCAAGGTCAAGCCGGACCAGTTCTCCGAGGCGTATGCCTGTATCCAGGATCGTGAGCGCTATCGCGCGATTCCGTATGCCTTCCCAACTCCGTGGCGGCGTGCCATTGACGAGCGCCCTGGTTTCAGCTTCCGTAAGAACCTCTGGGTACCTCAACGGGGTCTTAGGGATCGCCACCCCCACCATCGGACTGCTCGGGCAGATGCCATCACGCGCAAGGAAGCCACAGAAGGATCGGATGGCCCGCATTCTGATGCTTATGGTGGTTCTGGCCAGCCCTCGATCGAGAAGGTGGGCTACGAAGCTCCGGAGGTCCTGACCCGACGGAAGCTGTGGAGGGTCTACGGAGAGCGCCAGGAAGGCGCGGAGTTCAGCAAGTGAGGCGAAGTAGGTCTGAAGCGTTCTCTCTGCTAGTCCCTTGCTCCGGCAGTAGAGATAGAACATCTCCCTGGCGGCGTCGAAATCCACGTCCAAAAAGAGCGCCATACATCCCCCTCTTGGGGCGTTCTTGGCCTGCTTGAGGAGAGGCTGCTTGGCTGTGGACGCGCCAAGGGCAGAGCGTTATACTCCTATTTGGCCTGCGGGAATAGCTCAGTTGGTAGAGCATCAGCTTCCCAAGCTGAGGGTCGCGGGTTCGAGTCCCGTTTCCCGCTGTTGAGCGTTTGCTCTGCCTGTCTTTCCCGCGGTGGCAGCCGCGCCGGTAGTACCAGGGAGGTCCATGGACGAGACCCCTGAATCTGGGAGTATCCTGACCCTGGAGACCCTCGAACCACGGGTCAGGGCGTGCCAGCTGTGCCCTCTCGCGGAAAAACGGACCAACGCGGTCTTCGGAGAGGGCGATCCTCACAGCGCGGTCATGTTCGTGGGAGAGGGGCCGGGAGAGGTCGAAGACCAGACCGGACGGCCTTTCGTCGGGCCGGCCGGCCAGAAGCTCGATGAGGTGTTGGCGTCGATTGGAATCGCGCGGGCGCAGGTCTACATCACGAACGTCGTCAAGTGCCGCCCGCCGGAGAACCGGGTGCCCACAAGAAAGGAGATGGAGGCGTGTTTCCCCTACCTCGAGGCCCAGATCGCCTTCATCAACCCGGGACTGATCGTCACACTCGGGAATACCCCCACACAGTGGCTCCTTCCCGAAGCCCCGGGCATCACAAGCGCCCGCGGGGCGTTCCTGCCCTGGCGGGGAGGCATCCAGCTCTTCCCCATGTTCCACCCAAGCTACCTCCTACGCTATCCGTCTCGGGCCAAGGGGAGCCCGAAGTACTTGGCGTGGCTCGACATCCAGAAGGTAAAGGAGTGGCTCGATGAACATGCCCGCCCCCACGACGCCTGAGGAGAAGGCCGCCTTTGTGGAACAGGCGCTCGGGCGCGCTGAGGAGCTGCGCCGCGCGCACTCCCACAACGAGGGGATTCACCTACTCGTCGACGCACTCCAGTACGGAATCGAGAAGGTGCGCATCTACCACCGCCTGGGGAACCTGTACGTCGACGGGGGTGACCTCGGCCGGGCGGAATACGCCTACAAGCGCGTCCTAGATATCGACCCCGAGCACGTGAACGCCATGCACAATCTGGCCATCGTCTACAAGCGCCAGAAGAAGGTTTCTCTCTTTGTTAAGACCTACAAGAAAGCGCAGCGAATGGAGATCCGCGGGCTGGGTTCGAAGCCCACGCTGCAGGACGCCGCGGCGCACGCGCGCCGGCGGAGAATCCGCATCCTTGCCGGGATCCTCGGCGCGGGCGTCATTCTTCTTGTCTTCCTGCTTCTCCGACGCTAGCTCGCTCGCAGATCAAGGAAGGGACCGGTTTGACGCCCTTTGGCGAGTCGGGTATAGTGTCGCCTGTTCCTCATCTCACGAAGGAAGAGGGTTGCCTTTGACCGCAGCCAGAAAAAGAGTCTATGAGATTGCCGCCGAGCTCGGGGTGACAAGCAAGGAGCTGGTTGCCCGGCTTGCGGAGATGGGCATGCCCAATCTGAAGGCGGCCAATTCCGTGGATGAGGAGGAGTCCACCCTCATCGTCAATCTCTTCCGCGAGCAGAAAGGAGCGGTGCCGGAGTCTCCCGCGCAGACGCCAGTGACGGCCGCTCCGGTCGAGGTGCCGCGCCCGGCGAAGCCCATCAAGAAGGGAGCCCCTCGCCCGCCGATCGTCTCCGTCCTCGGGCACATCGACCACGGGAAGACGACCTTGCTGGACGCGATCCGCCACTCCCACCTCGCCTCCAAGGAGGCCGGCGGAATCACCCAGACGATCGGCGCCTACCAGGCCGACCTGCACGGCCAGAAGATCACTTTCATCGACACGCCCGGTCACAAGGCCTTCACCGGGATGCGAGCCCGCGGAGCGAAAGCGACCGACATCGCCGTCCTGGTCGTGGCGGCCGACGACGGCGTCATGGCCCAAACGGTCGAGGCGATCGATCACATCCGCGCGGCCGGGATCCCGCTGATCGTGGCCATCAACAAGATCGACAAGTCCAACGCGGACATGAACAAGGTGATGGTCGACCTCGCTAAGCAAGGACTGAATCCCGAGGCGTGGGGAGGGTCGACCATCACGGTCCCCATTTCCGCCCTGAACGGGGAGCACATCGACGAGCTTCTGGAGATGATCCTCCTCGTGGCGGAGATGGAGAACCTGCGCGCCGATCCCCAAGGACCGCTGGAAGCGATCGTCATCGAGAGCCACCTCACGAGCGGTCAGGGACCGGTAGCCACGGCGGTGGTTCGGGACGGGACCCTGCACGAGAAGGACACCATCGTCGCCGGGTCGACATGGGGGCGCATCAAGGCCCTGATCGACGAGAACGGCAAGCGCGTGCCCGAAGCCGGCCCAGGAAAGGCCGTGGAGATCCTTGGCCTCGAGGACGTCCCCCCTGTCGGAACGACGATCGAGGTAAAGAAGGACCAGAACGAAGCCAAGGCGTCCGCCGCCGCGTGCCGTGCCGCGCTGGTCGCGCCGCGACGTGTCCGGCCCCAGCTGAACGTGGAGGATCTCTTCCGCGTGGCGATCGAACTGGAGAAACTGAGCGTAGTCCTCAAGGCGTCCTCTACCGGCGCACTCGAAGCGGCCCGGCGCGAGATCGACGCCATTCACGTGGAGAGCGTGAAGCTTGAGACCGTGCACGCCGGGGTGGGCACGATCTCCGAGAGTGACGTCCTGCTCGCTTCGTCGATGGGCGGCAGCTCTCTGGTCGTCGGGTTCGGCGTCAAGGCCGATCCCAAGGCCACGAAGCTCGCCGAAGCGGAGGGCGTGATCGTCCTCACGTACGACATCATCTACGACCTGATCGACGAGCTCGGGAGGGCCCTCAAGCGTCTGGTCGCTCCGGAGTACGAGGAGGTCAAGGTCGGCGAGGCTGAGGTCCGGCAGGTGTTCAAGATCCCGCACGGCGTCGTGGCTGGATGCTACGTGACGCAGGGCAAGGTGACCCGCTCGGCCAAGGTGCACGTGATGCGCGGAGAGAAGTCCCTGTTCACGGGAGAGATCCTGTCGCTTCGCCGCTTCGAGAACGACGCCCGCGAGGTGCAGGCCGATCGTGAGTGCGGAATCCGCCTCAAGGACTTCGATGAGATCGAAACCGGTGACCGGCTCGTCTTCTTCACCATGGAAGTGGTCATTCACTGAGCCCATCATGAAGGCTGGTCTCCTCACCCTTCGCTTCCATCTCCCTCACGTCCAGTCGCTCAAAGAGAAGCGCTCGATCGTCAAGGCGATCCTTGCCGAGATCGAGCGGCGCGGCACAGCGTACGCGGCCGCCGAGGTGGAGGATCTGGACCGACTCGATCGCGCCACGATCCAGGTGGCGCACGTGTCGAACGACCCTCAGAGGACTGACGCCGCCTTGACACAGATACGGAACGCCCTTGAGCTCAGGCGAGACTTCGCCCTGGAGTCCTTCGACGCGGAGATCCTGTGAACCCCGATCACGGCCACCCCAAGCAACGCGAGGAGATCAAGCGCGAGCTGTCCGCGATCGTCGAGTTTGAGACGCGCGACCCAGGGCTCAAGGAGGCATTCCCGACGGTGATGGACGTCCAGCTCTCGCCCGACGCGCGCTACGCCAAGGTGTACGTCGCCCTGGGTGTGCAGAACGCCAACAAGGAAGCCGTGATGGCTGTATTCCGCCGGCACCGCGGCTTCTTTCGGAGTGAACTGGCCCATCGGCTCTCTCTTCGCTACACCCCGGAACTCCACTTCGTTCTCGATGAGACGGTGGAGCAATCGCTGCGCCTGGAGAAGCTGCTCGAGGAGGACGCCCGTGAACAGCGACCTTGAGATTGCGCGCAACGCGACGCTTCGCCCGATCCTTTCCGTCGCTCTCGAGCTCGGTCTCACCCCGGAGGAAGTGGAGCCCTACGGCGCGTACAAGGCCAAGGTGGCGCTTGACGCCCTCCACTCCCGCTCGGGGAAGCCTGACGGGAAATACGTTGACGTCACGGCCATCACCCCGACCCCGCTTGGCGAAGGGAAGACGACGACCACGATCGGCCTCGTACAGGGATTGGGACGACTCGGGCACAGCGCCATGGCCTGTATCCGCCAGCCCTCCCAAGGACCGACGTTCGGCATCAAGGGCGGCGCGGCCGGAGGTGGGTATTCCCAAATCGTCCCCATGGAGGAACTGAACCTCCACCTGACTGGGGACATCCACGCCATCGGGGCGGCGCACAACTTGATCGCCGCGGCGATCGACGCACGGCTCCTCCACGAGCGCAACAGCTCCAGCAAAGCCTGGGAGGCCACCGGCCTTGTGCGGCTCAACCTCGATCCCTACTCCATCACGTGGAATCGGGTCGTCGACGTGAACGACCGAGCGCTCCGCCGGATGGTGATCGGCCTGGGCCGCCGGACCGACGGATTCCCGCGCGAGGCCGGGTTCGACATCACCGTCTCCTCCGAGCTGATGGCGATCCTCGCGCTGGCGAGTGACCTCCGCGACCTCCGCCGGCGAATCGGCAGGATCGTGGTCGGCTACAGCGTTGAGGGGAGCCCTGTCACCACGGAAGACCTCGGGGTCGCCGGAGCCGCGGCCGTGCTGATGAAGGACACGGTGAAGCCCACCTTACTCCAAACCCTGGAAGGGCAGCCCGCCTTCGTCCACGCCGGCCCGTTTGGCAACATCGCGCACGGCAACTCCTCGATCATCGCGGACCGGCTCGCCCTCAAGCTCGCCGACTACGTCGTCACCGAGTCGGGGTTTGGGGCGGACCTGGGGTTCGAGAAGTTCGCCGACATCAAGTGCCGCACGAGCGGCCTCTCCCCGAACGCCGTCGTCCTCGTGGCCACGGTGCGTGCCCTGAAGATGCACGGAGGCGGACCGAAGGTCACGGCGGGAAAGCCACTTCCTCCCCTCTACGCGTCGGAGGACCTTGGGCTCTTGGAGCAAGGATGCGTAAACCTCGAGAAGCACGTGGCCATCGTCAGGAAGTTCGGCATCCCCGTGGTGGTGGCGATCAACCGGTTCCCGGAGGACTCGCCACGCGAACTGGGCCTGGCCGTCCGCGCAGCGGAGAGGGCGGGCGCCTTCGCCGCAGTTCCCAGCGACCCTTTCACGCAGGGGGGGAAGGGCACGATGGAGCTGGCCCGCGCCGTGAAAGAGGCTTGCAAGGCCGAGGCGAAGTTTCGCCCTCTCTACCCGCTCGAGTGGTCGATCACCCAGAAGATCGAGATGATCGCCCGGGAAATCTACGGGGCAAGCGGCGTGTCGTACTCCGACCGGGCGCAATCGGAGATCGCCCGCTACGAGCGCCTGGGGTTCGGCCACCTCCCGATCTGCGTCGCCAAGACACACCTCTCCCTCTCCCACGACCCGAACCTCAAGGGAGTCCCAGAAAGCTTCGTCCTGCCGGTGCGCGAGGTGCGCGCCAGCCTGGGAGCCGGCTTCATCTATCCTCTGTGCGGAGAGATGCAGACCATGCCTGGCCTTCCGTCACGGCCGGCCTTCCTGCACATCGACCTCGACGAAGACGGTAACGTCGTGGGCTTGTCGTAGCGAGCCGAGCCCCCACTGAGGCTTGCGCGATTGCGGCCTGGCTGGTCACCCATCACACACAGCGAACCCGTGCCCAGACCGCGCTCCCTGAACGCTCCCGTGCGCCCCACCGGGTGGCGTCGCTCCGGGGGAGCGGCCCGATCTACAAGGGCGATCCGCAGGTCAGAAGCTCGTCGCGGAAGTGACGGATCGCGCTCTCGATCGGGAGGATTGGAGACTGACCGAGCGGACAGAGCGACGAATCGCGCATGGCTCGAGCGAGGGAGACGAGCTGGTCCAGGTCCTCGCCGCGGCGCTCAGTGGTGAGCGCACGATGTAGGATCGCCACGAGCGCTGGCGTCCCCGCCCGGCAGGGCGTGCACTGGCCGCACGACTCGTGCTTGAAGAACTCAAGGACTTCCTCGAGGAGTCTGGGCACCGACGCGTTCTCGTCCATGACGAGCACGGACCCCGAGCCGAGCACGGCGCCAGCTTGGGCCTTCAGTGTGTCGAAGTCCATGGCAATATCGAGCTCTCTTGAGCTCACGAAGGCCCCGGCTGCCCCGCCGAGGAGAGCCCCCTTGAACCGTTTGCCGCCGCGCACGCCGCCCCCGTGCCGGTCGACCAGCTCGCGCAACGGGATCCCCATCTCCGCCTCGACCGCGCCAGGCCGCTCCACGTCCCCCAGGATGAGGAAGATCTTCGTTCCCGGCGAGGTCGGGGTCCCGAACGAGCGGAACCAGTCAGCCCCGTGCCTCACGATCGCCGGGACGTTGGCCAACGTCTCCACGTTGTTCACCACGGTCGGCCGCCCCCACAGGCCCACGACTCCCGGATAGGGGGGCTTGAGCCTCGGGAAACCTCGCTTCCCTTCCATTGACTCGATGAGGGCGGTCTCGTCTCCGCAGACGTACGCTCCAGCCCCTCGCTTGACCTCGATGTCAAAGCGGATATCGGATCCGAGGACCCTATCTCCCAGGAATCCGGCGGCCCGCGCCTGACCGATGGCACGGGTCATTCGCTCAATAGAGAGCGTGTACTCGCCACGGATGTAGACGAACCCACTCGTCGCGCCGATCGCGTACCCGGCAAGGATCATCCCCTCGATGAGTTCGTGGGGGTCGCCCTCGAGGATCAGCCGATCCTTGAACGTCCCCGGTTCGCCTTCGTCGGCGTTGCAGATGAGGTACTTCTCGTCACCCTTGGCAGTGAGGGACCACTTCTTCCCCGTCGGGAAGCCGGCACCGCCGCGGCCGCGGAGTCCCGAGCGCGTGACCAGATCGACGAGGTCCCCAGGCGCGATTCGCTCCTCAACTACCTTGCACAGCGCCTCATACGCCCCGGCCGCCCTGGCCTCATCCAGGCTCTCGGGGTCGATCGCCCCGCAGTTGGAAAGCACGATCCGTGGCTCGTCCTTGGCTTTCGTTCTAGCGCGCGGCATCTTCCCTCCTCACCCGGCTGACGACCTCGGCGGCCTTCGCTTCTGTCAGGTCCCCGTAGAGCGTTCCATCGATCATCATCGCCGGCGCGTTTCCGCACGCCCCGAGGCAGCTTGACGTCTCGAGAGTAAATGCCCCGTCCGGCGTCGTCTCTCCCACCTCGACACCGAGGCGCTTCTTCAGAGCCTCGAGGAGGGCCTCGCCTCCAAACAGGCGGCAGGGAGGGGACACGCACAGGCGAACGATGTGCCTCCCGCGGGGCACGAAGCTGTACATCGAGTAGAAGCTCGCCGCGTCCATCACCTCGGAAAGCGGCATCCTCAGGTACTCGGCCACGGCCCGCAGGGCTTCCAGAGAGAGATACTGCCGCGGCTCCGCCCCCTGCAGCTCATGCAGGATGTCGAGCAGGTTGTCCCGGGTGGCCGGATACTTCTCCATCACATCCCTCACCGCTACCTCCTCGTCGCGCGCGGTCGCCATGGCCGTCTAGGTCCTTTCCAAGAGCCACCGGGCCGCCGCGTCGATCGCCCTGGGCAGGAACGACGCCGCACGGTCGCTCAGTCCCTCGCCGTACCCGAAGTCGACCCCAGGCACACAGAGCGTCCAGGCTTCGGGGACCTCTCCGAACGCCTCCCGGGAAAGCCCAACGAGGTCCCTGGGGGCAAAGCCATGACCGAGGCCCGATGGGCTGTCCTCCACTAGGCCGAGACGCACGTTGGGACCGTTGACCTCCGCGTCGATGAACAGGACCCGTCTTGCCTCACGCAGACGCAGGGCGAGCTCGGGGACGAGTTCCTGCACGGCGCAAACGGAAGCAAAGGCTGAACCTTCGAGGGCTCCGGCGACCCGCGGCCCGATCCCGTCGTCTCGCCGGAGCGGGTTCCCGATCCCAATCACCAGGTCCACGCTAGTCCCTCACCAATCTCTGGCGCACCTCTCCTTCCGGCCCGACGACCTGAACCTCGAGCGGCAGACGCCCGATGGCGTGGACCGAACAGGAGAGACAGGGGTCGAACGCGCGGATGCCGCCCTCGACCTGATTGAGGATCCCCTCGTCGAACACGCCGTTCTTGATCGTCCGTCGCGCGATCTCGAGGATCGAGCGATTCATGGCCAGATTGTTGTGTCCGGTGGAGACGATCAGGTTGGCCCAGGTGATCACGCCGTTCTCGTCCACTTTGTAGTGATGGATGAGGGTCCCACGTGGGGCCTCGTGAACCCCGACCCCTTCCAGGGCGTTGATCCCCGCCTCGGCACGCACCCGCGGCGAGAGGAGCCGCTCATCCTGGAGGACGTTCTGCATCTGCTCGAGAGAGGCCAGGATCTCGATCAGCCTCGCGTAGTGGTAGTCGAAGACTCGGCCCGTCCGGCCCGAGCCCCGGCCGCGGTACTCCTCGAGCTCGGCGTCTGACTCTGGTGTGCCGAAACGGTCGCACACGTTGAGCCGGCCCAGCGGCCCGACGCGGTACATCCCCTGGGGATAGCCCAGGGCGCGATAGAACGGGAACTTGAGGTAGCTCCACGTCTCCGATGCCTCAGCCACCACGTCCCGGTAGCGCGCCGGGTCGAGGCCGTCGACGAGGACCTTCCCGTTGGCGTCGACGACGCGCAGCACGCCCTCGACGTGCTCCCAGCGGCCATCTGAAGCGACAAGCCCCATGTACAGGCTCGGGAAGTCGCCGAGAAGGGCGCATTCCTCGGCCGTGGCGAACGTCTTCTTGAACAGGTCAAGCGTCGCCCGGACGGTGTCCAGCGCCTCAGGAATCCGTGAGGCGATCCAGTCGCGATCCGCACGGTCGAGAGGCCGATTCACCCCGCCCGGCACGGCCCAGGCCGGATGGATCCGCTTCCCGCCCAACCGCTCGATCGTCTCCTGGCCGAAGGCACGGAGCCGGATCCCCCGGCGAACCAGGTCGCCCCGCTTCTCCGCGAGGCCGAGCACGTTACGCTTCGCCGGGTCGCTCGACCACCCCAGGAGCAGATCTGGGGCCGAGAGATAGAAGAAGCTCAAGGCGTGAGACTGCACGAGCTGCCCCAGGTTCATCAGTCGCCTCAGGAGAAGCCCCGTTTCGGGGACCCGTACGGCAAGGATCGCGTCGCCGGCCTTCGCTGAGGCCAGGATGTGGCTCACGGGACAGATCCCGCAGATCCTCGCCGTGAGGACGGGCATCTCCCACACGGTGCGGCCGACGCAGAACTCCTCGAATCCGCGCAGCTCCGTGACATGAAAGCGCGCGTCGCTCACGTTCCCTTTCGCGTCGAGATGGAGGGTGATCTTCCCATGCCCCTCGACCCGCGTCACCGGCTCGATGTGGATCTCTCGTTCCATGGCGGCTCCTTCACCCGAACTTCAGGTCCTGTCCAACGAGCGCGGGTTCCCTCCCCTCGAGAAGCGCGAGGACCGCCTTGCCAATCAAGGCAGCCGGGGGAGGGCAGCCATGGAGGTAGAGGTCGACCACAATCTCCTCGTGCAGGGGCGAAACCCTTGCCAGAAGCGCGGGGACCTCTGCGCATGGTATGGCACCGTTCGACGTGCGGTCCTTCCCGTAGATGCGCTCGGCGAGCCGATCGGCCGGAATGCCATTCCGCATGCCGGGGACGTTTCCCGTCACCGCACAATCGCCCAGAGCGATCACGATGCGCGACTTCTCGCGGACCCGATGGGCCAGCTTGCGCTGCTCCTCGTTGGCCACGGCCCCCTCGACCAGGGTCACGTCGACCCCCCCGTCCGGGAAGTCCTTGAGATCCGTCAGGGGGCTGTTGCACAGCTCGATCCGACTGGCAAGGTCGACGAGCGTCTCGTCGAGGTCGAGCAGGGACATGTGACAGCCCGCGCATCCGCTGAGCCAGACCGTCGCCACCTTGACCTTAGCCACGGCCCCTCCTTTCGACGAGTTCGCTGACCAGCTCAGGTTCCTTCACCATCTCCGATCCGGCCTTCCCCTTGTGCACGATCGCGCCGGTGGGGCAGACATGGACGCACTTCCCGCACGCCGTGCAGCTTTCTGCCTTTCCCCAGTCGACCGCGAGGTCGGTGATCATGCGAGCTTCTACTCCCCGCTGTCCGATCCCCCACGTGCGCGCCCCTTCGACCTGTGCGCAAACCCTCAGACAGCGGCCGCAGAGGACGCAGCGGTTGTGATCGACGAGGAAACGAGGGTGCGTCGCGTCAAGCGCGAGCCGTGGATAGGCATAGGGGACCCGGACCGACTGCATCCCCACCTCGCAAGCCAAGTCCTGCAGCTCGCAGTGGCCGTTCGACACGCACACCGCGCAGATGTGGTTCCGCTCAGCAAACAGGAGCTCGACGACCGTCCGCCGCAGCGCCTTCACGCGCTCGGTCTTGGTCTCGACCTCCATTCCCGCCTGAGCCGACTTGACGCAGGCCGGAACAACCTCTCCCTTCACCTCGACGAGGCAGACGCGGCAGACACCCGCCTCGCACAGCCCGTCCAGGTGACAGAGGGTTGGGATGTCGATCCCGTTTTGCTGCGCGGCCTCAAGGATCGTCGCCCCGGCCGGGGCGCGCACCTCTCTCCCATCGATCCGCAGGACCATCTCGTCCACCGTGACTCCCTCCTTCTTGCGTCCCTCGGCTGACGGTTGCTCAACGAGGTCCGGCGACTGTCCCTGGCCACGCCCGCCGGGAAGCGTTCTCACGAGCCGAACTTCGGGTTCCAGTTGTTATAGTTGAGAAGCATGGGGAGGACCCGTCCGCTGAAGCGCCCGAGCCCACCCTGCGCCGCCTCCCGCTCCGAGAACCCGGCCGACCGATCCGGAAGAACGTCGGGCCCCGCAAAGAGAACCGGGACCGGCTCTGCGGTGTGGTCTCCGAAGTCGATCGGCGTCGTGTGATCCCCGGTGAACGCGAGGTGCGTCGTCTTCCAGTCGATCCCCTCGCGCAGGCGACCGAAGAGCTCCCCATCCAGCCGTTCGATGAAGGCCACCTTCGCTCGAGCATCCCGGTCGTGCGCGGCGTTGTCGGTCCCCTTGACGTGGAGGAAGACGTAGTCGAGCCGTTCGAGGGCTAGAAGCGCGGTCTTCGCCTTGGAGTGAAGGTCCGTGTCGACGCCGCCCGTCGCTCCCGGAGCGTCGAGACGCTCCATACCACAGGCGAGGCCCACCCCGCGATAGAGCGCGCCTCCGGCGATCACCGCGCCGCGGACGCCGTACATGGCCTGAATCGGCTCAAGGTGCGGCAGGCGCGAGGCTCCGCGCAGGAGAAGGATGTTCGCCTGCGGCTTTCCCTCCTTCACCCTCGTCCGGTTCACCGGATGGGTCTCGAGGACCTGTACGCACTTCCGCGTGAACTCGTTCACCGCCGTCGCCGTCCGCCGCGCCGCGGTGTCGTCCCACTGGAGCGGGTGGGCGTCGGGGACCATCGCCCCCACCTCGTGCGGATCGGTCTCGCCGACCCGCCAGGACAGGCCCTCCCCGCGCAGGATGAACGCGCCCCGATGCTGTGTGCTCGGCAGGAATTCGACCGCGATTCCCGGCTCGTCGACGAGCCGGATGCCGTTCAGCGCCCGGGCGAGGTCTACCTGTCCACCCGCAATCCGGCCCGCCCGGCGATCGAGGAGCTTGAGGGCGCCGCCCGTCCGCTCCACCGTCGCGAAGTTGGCGCGGAAGCAGACGTCGCCCGGCCCGACGGCCATCCCCATCCCCAGACACTCAAACACGCCCCGCCCGGTGTAGAACTCGTGCGGGTCGTATCCCAGAAGAGAGAGATGGGCCGTGTCGCTCCCGGGGCGGATCCCCGGACCGATCGGATCGACGAGGCCTGTTGCACCGCGGCACGCCAACTCGTCCAGGTTCGGTTTGTGCGCGGCTTCAAGGCAGGTCTTCCCGGCGACGTCCGTCGGACGCCCGCCGAGACCATCGGCGATGATCAAGATCGCTTTCACTCGCACCCCTCCGGAACCCGGTGAACGTTACCCGCAATCAGGCGGAAGTTCAAGCCGGAAGCTGACTCTCGTCAGATCGAACGCCGGCGGGCCGCTTGACCTCGCGCGCCGCTTCCTCTACCGTACGAGCGGAAACGCGCCCAGGAGACCGAAGAGCGATGGCCAGGCCTGATCTTGTGTCAGAACTCGTGTCCGCCCTACGAAGGGCGGCAATCCAGCTTCCTTCCGACGTCGTGCGCGCTCTGGGACAAGCTCAGGCCACCGAAGACACCCCACGCGCCAGAGCGGAATTGGCCACAATCCAGGCGGCTGTGGGCGCCGCCTGCGCCGACTCGGCTCCACTCTGCCAGGACACCGGAGTCCCGGCGTTCTTCGTCCAGGCAGGCGAGCGAAGCCCCCGTCTTCCCCTGCTCCGCGAGGCGATCTGTGAGGCGGTGGCGCGCGCGACGCACGAGGTCCCGCTGCGGCCAAACAGCGTCGATCCCTTTTCCGGGAGGAACCCGGGGGACAACTCCGGCCTTGGCCTTCCGCGCGTCGACTGGGAGCTTGTCGCAGGGAACGAGATCCGCATCGACGTCCTGCTCAAGGGCGGCGGGAGCGAAAACATGTCTCTCCTTTGCATGCTCACCCCCGGCGAGGGTCTGGCCGGGGTGAAACGGGCCGTTGTCGATCATGTGGTAGCCTCGGCCGGGAACCCCTGCCCGCCGACCGTGATCGGCGTTGGGATCGGTGGCGGAGCTGCGGTCTCCCTGCACCTGGCGGAGAGGGCTCTCTTGCGACGGATCGGCGAGCGCCACCCCGAAACCCAGGTTGCCCTTCTCGAGCAGGAGCTTCTCACCCTCGTGAACGGCACGGGAGTCGGTCCGATGGGCCTCGGCGGACGGACGACCGCGCTCGACGTGCACGTGGAGGTCGCGTTCCGCCACCCAGCGTCGTTCCCGGTCGGAATCCTTCTCCAGTGCTGGGCCGCCCGCCGGAGCTCTGTCCTGCTTCGGGCAGACGGAACCATCGAGGCCACATAATGGAACGAGAGATCCGCCTTCCCATGAGCGAAGAGGAGGCTAGGTCCCTCCGCGTCGGGGACGTCCTCAATCTCTCCGGCCGGCTTTTCACCGCGCGCGACGCGGCCCACCGGCTCCTGGCCGACTGCCTGGCGCGCCGAGAGACGCTTCCCTTCGAGCCGGTCCCCGATGTCGTCTACCACTGCGGACCGCTCGCCGTCCGCCACGGAGCCGGCTGGCGCATCCTCTCCGCCGGGCCGACCTCGAGCACGCGCCTGGACTCCAACGCGCCGGCGCTCATCGCCGGTCTTGGGCTTCATCTCCTCGTCGGAAAGGGCGGGATGGGCCAGTCGACGCGACAGGCCCTGCGTGAGCGCGGAGCGGCGTACGCCCACGCGACCGGCGGCGCCGGCGCCCTAGCCGCCCGAGCGATCGAGGAGGTTGAGGACGTCTTCTGGCTCGAGGAGCTTGGGATGCCCGAAGCGGTCTGGCTCCTCCGAGTCAAGCGCCTAGGCCCTCTCCTTGTCACGATGGACAGCGTCGGCGGAAACCTCTACGACGAGGTCGCACGCCAGGTCGAATCCAAGAGAAGGGCGCTTGAGACACGGACCGGGTAGACTGGCACGAGAAAGGAGACCCCATGCAAGAAGAGAGGGAACCCTCGATTGAAGAGCGCCTGACGCAGGCCGCCCTCCCTGGAAAGACCGCGCCGTCCTGGCACGCCTTCTACCGGGGCAAGGTGGAGACGACCCTGAAGTGTCCGGTCACGAGCTTCGACGACCTCGGGATCTGGTACACGCCCGGGGTCGCCACGCCGTGCCGCGAGATCCACGCCGATCCCAGCAAGGTCTTCGAGTACACGAACAAGGCAAACGCCGTCGCTGTGGTCTCCGATGGCTCGCGGGTCCTCGGCCTGGGGAACATCGGCCCGCAGGCCGCGCTCCCGGTGATGGAGGGGAAGGCCCTTCTCTTCAAGTACCTCGGCGGAGTCGGAGCGTTCCCGATCGTCCTGGGCACCCAGGACCAAGATGAGATCGTCCAGGCCGTCAGATGGATGGCGCCAGGCTTTGGCGGGATCAACCTGGAGGACATCGCAAGCCCCAAGTGCTTCTACGTCCTGGATCGCCTGCGCCAGGAGCTCGAGATTCCAGTGTGGCACGACGACCAACAGGGGACGGCCGCGGTCACGCTTGCCGCCCTCATGAACGGCCTTGCGGTCGTGGGGAAGAGACTCGAGGACTCCGTCGTCGCCCTGTTCGGCGTGGGCGCAGCCGGAGCGGCCACCCTGCGCGTCCTGGTGAAGGCCGGGCTGCCTGCAGGCCAGATCCGCGTGGTCGACCTCGTGGACGGACGCTCGGCAGTCCTCGGCCGCGGGATGGACCTCGAACGCCTCTTCCCCTACCGCGGCGAGCTGCTCTCCCAAACGAACGCGGAAGGCGTGCGGGGAGGCTTCGCCGAAGCCCTCGCCGGAGCGGACGCGCTCGTCTCCTTCACCCGCCCGGGGCCGGGCACGCTCGAACCCCGTTGGTTCTCCGCCATGCGAAAGGGCGCGGTCGCCCTCCTCATGGCAAACCCGACCCCCGAGGTCTGGCCGTGGGAGGCGAAGGAGGCTGGCGTCACGGTCGTGGGGACCGGCCGATCCGACTTCCCCAATCAGGTGAACAACTCGATCGGCTTCCCCGGGATCTTCCGCGGGACCCTCGACGTCCAGGCCAGGACGATCACCGACGAGATGACGATCGCCGCCGCGCGTGCGATCGCCCAGACCGCCGAGGCGCGCGGTCTCTCCGCGGACTCGATCGTCCCCACGATGATGGAGACCGAGGTCTTCATCAACGAGGCGGTCGCCGTGGGCCTGGAAGCCGTACGACAGGGGATCGCCCGACGTCCCCTCACGGAGGAGGAGCTCCGCCGTGAGGCTGGGAACACGATCCGCCGGGCCCAGGAGGAGACGGCGATCCTCATGCGCGCCGGGCACATCGCGCCCCCACCGAAGACTCCCAACGACGAGACGAAGAGGAAGTGACCTTTTCCGCTAGGGATGCCACGGAGAAGATGGCTGTTGCGACTGCTCGCGCTCGAGAGCGATTCAAGAGATGGCGCGAGAGAGGGTAGAAACAGAAACGCCCGGCGCTTCGCGCCAGGCGAAGAGAAATGTACGATATCCCAGAGGGATCGTCAAGGGCAGGTAAAGATCCCTTCAGAAGGCCTTTCCCGATCGCCTGCTCACAGACCCTTGCCAGACCCCTGCCCCTACCCCAAGAACTCGACGCGGCCCGTCTCGAGGGTGTAGACCGCCCCGACGATCACGAGCGCTTCTTGCTGAACGAGAGGCGCCAGAATGGGCCTTGAGTCTTGGAGCTCTGCCGCGACGCGGACCACGTTCTCCCTCACCGCGCGATCGAGGAGGTAGCCCGATTTCTCCCTTGCCGCCTCGACCGCCGGCCGAATCGCTTCCACGAGGTGGCCGAGATGCCCATGGTGCTCGCCGCCTTCGACCGCCGCCGCGACCGCGCCGCATCCGCTGTGCCCCAGGACGACGACGAGCGGCACCTTGAGGTGCAGGACCGCGTACTCGAGGCTCGCGAGGACAGCGTCGTCCACGACGTGCCCAGCCGTCCGCACGACGAAGAGGTCCCCTAGCCCCTGGTCGAACACGATCTCCGGCGGGACGCGCGAATCCGAGCAGCCCAGAACCGCCGCGAATGGCTGCTGCGCCGAGGCGATCTCGAGGCGGCGCTCTCGCGTCTCGTGGGGATGGGTCGGCCGCCCGCCTGCGTACCGCGCGTTCCCGTCGTGCAAGAACCTCATGGCGTCTGTGCTCTGTACCTGCGTCACGGTGCTCTCCTACCCCTCCATGCGCTTGTTCCCAGTGGAGCTACGCGGTGGCCGATTCCGAGAAACGCGACGAAGAAAGAATACCGCATCGCGGCACAGTCAGCCCGGTCACGTCTCCGGAGGGGATCGCGGTGTGGTTGGGACAAAGCCAGCCTCCGCGACCCACTGGTCGGCGCTGGCGAAGTCCGAGCCGCGCAACCGGGTTCCTACGGGGCTCCTTCCTCGAACGAGCGCAGGAGACGCAACGTGTCGAGCGCTAGCCCTGTCGACCCGAAGTCCGGATCGCTGCTCGTGAGCTCACTTCCGCTGGGGGTGAACGAGAATCCGTACTCCCTCTGGCAGGAGAGGACGAACGCGGTACTTCCCTCAATGTCGGCCTCCCGCTCGCGTCCGATCGTGACAAGTGACTGGAGCGCCCACGCCGTGGATATCAGGTCTGCAGCGGGACTGTCCGAGGACAACTTGTATCCGCCCCCGTCGACTCTGAGAGATCCGATGATGGTCGCCAACTCCTCGACGCTCAGCCATTCCTCGCAGAGGACCTTCTGACAGAGCACGAAATCCCACAAGACGTCCATTTGCGGGGCCAAGACGAGAAGTCGCGCCTCTTCGGAGGCCTGCTCACGGAGGAAACCCGCGACCCCTGGAGGAGGAGCAAGCCCGCACTCGGCGAGGAATGGAACGAGCCAGCGGCCCTCCGCCGCGGGGTCTCTCCCGCAGACCCGATCGAACGCAGCGTGCTTGAGCCGAGACAACTCGGCCTGGCTCATTCCGGCCCGCGCAGCCAGTTTGGCAGCTCGATAGAGGTCGGAGCAGTCCGCGTCAGGGTCCTCAAGAATGCTCGCGCTGTAGGCCCTGATCTTTCGCTGATCGTATCCAGTCCAGCCGATCTCCTGAGCGATCCCCAGACCGTCGAGAGTGGAACCCGGGTCAGGCTCCACCATCACGAATGTGACCCATCCCTCGTCGCGCCGATACGTCTCGAGGGTCTTGATGAGTCGTTCGCGGTAGGGGTAGTCCAACTCTGCTCGCGCGAAGAGTTGGACCGTCGGCCAGGTCATCACGGGATCGAGTCTGCCTGTCCAGCCTTGCCCCCAACCATACCCTCCGAAGGGCTCGAGCTCAGGTCGAATGCGACGAAGCAGGTACTCCCGTAGGCCAGAGAGACCCGGGATCTGGTCCGTAGTCAGGACGCGGACTGCCACCGCAACGTCAAGCAGGTTGTCGAGGTAGCTGGGACCCAAGAAGCCAGTCGATGTACTTGCGATCTGGTCCAGGTAGTACGCGAGGGCGGCCTTCTCCCGTTCCGTGCAGGCACCCGGCGACACGTACGCCAACAGCACCGCGAGCCCCTTGAACTGCTCTGCATCCGGGCCGCTCAGCTCTCGCCAGTTGCTCCCGGTCCTGGCGAGCAGTTCGTCAATGGCGATTGTTGTTGCCGCCGCAACCCTCTGGAGCGCCGTCTCCCCCCGCAAATCCAGGTCGGCGCCAATGGTCCGTAGGACGGCACAGCACAGCCCCGAGCTTCCGTCGTCCTCCTGCAACGAACTCTGATGGAGCGTATCGAATCGGAAGAAGCTGCTCTCAAGTTGGAGCGATAGGACGAACTGCTCGATCCGTTCGGGGTCACTCGGCTCGACGCCCAGGGCGTCAAGCGTCGTCACGGCCCAGTAGGTCTGGAAGATGAGCGGGGCATCGCTCTGCGGATCATGGTAAGCTCCTTCATCCGTCAGCAGCGAGTTGACCCACCGACCGATCCGCTCGGGCGCGTCGATAGCTACACCCAGGTGCTTGAGCGACAGAGTCGAGCCGTAGGTCGCATAGAGGCTGGAAACGCCTGCAAGGTCGCTTCCCGCATCTCCAAAGGCAGCGAGTTGCTCACTCTCCGAGTACGAGATGCGTAGCCAGAGCTCGAGATTCGCACTCCAGCCTGGCTCCCACTCCAGAGGCTGGGCACGATACGGCAGCCCAGCTCCCCAGACCGAGAGGAACAGGATCGATAGGACGAACACTTTCCCCAGTTGCCGCGCCCTTAGTCTGGACTCACCATCATGCATCTGTCATTCCGCCATGCCGATCCTGCCGCGCCCAAACTCCTCCCGCGGCTTCACGTGAGCCTGCCTTCCGCTAGGTCGTGTCCTTTCATCAAGCCGCTGAATCTAGCAGCTGCCGCGTGCGCAGGCAGTCACCCAATTCGAGATCGACGGCCCTTTGAAGAAGTGTGCCCCCAGGGAGACCTGTCGGAAGCCAGTCAAGAGCCCCTCTGCTTCGATGCCGCTGTAGGTGTCCTGAAGGCCCCACACCTCACCCGACCAATCATCGCCGTTCCACGTGACCGTGTTGCCAGAGCTGCTAAGCCCGACGCTTGGCGGATAGGAGATCGAGACGGAGAAGCCAGTGAAAGTCCAGCTGTCGGTGAGCTTGATTGCGGAGGAGTTCCACTGGGGCTGAGTTCCCAGCCACAGTGTCTGTGAGGTTCCGTACACTCCTGCCCAACGATATCCTATCTCCACGAATGAATCGAACGACGTTGAGACGAACTTGTCTCCGTAGGGAGTGATCTTGATGCCCGATACGTGCTTTGTCCCAAACACCAGGGCCATGTGCCCCGAAGCCCTGGGAAAGCCGCCGGCAGTGGGCAGTTCCACTCCGGACTTGTCTCCGCTCAAGACGGACAGCGTGTTCCCTTTGTCACTGTAGATGATCCGCACTGTTGGCGTTCCAAGAGCACCCACGGCCACCAATGCCACGACTGCGAGAAGGAGCAGCACGAACATCCCTGACTTCTTCACGCTCATCACCTCCGCCACGTATATACTCTTGTCACATCTTCTCGTCTAGCAACCAGATGACTGCTAGAGTGTCCGGTACGCGACAATGCCGGAGGATCGAGGAGATGGGCAGTGAGGACCACACCGCATAGGAGCCATCCCTCTTGGGCTCCTAGCCGACAAGGATCCCCAACTGCTCCTTGTCTTGGATCGAGATGCGGCCACCGCACCGACGGATCCACCCCCGTCTCTCCAGCCCGGACAGCTCCTTGTTCACCGCTTGCCGACTGCACCCGATCATCTCCGCCAAGCTTCGCTGGGACAGGGAAAGGTCAATCGTGGCACCTTCGCGCGTGGTGTCTCCGTGCTCGCTGGCCAGATCCCAAAGCAGATGGGCTAACCTCTCCCTGACCCCCTCACAGCCGATTTCAAGCAGCCTCACTGAGAGGCCGGCCAGACTCTCGCTTTGCCTGCGAATCACCTCAAGCAGCACCTCTGGATGGAGGCGCCCTAATTCCATGAGGGCAGGTCCCGGGAAGAGCCGGATTGTGCAGGCGGAGACGAGTTCGGCGGAGTAGTGGTGCGCACCCTGCATCGGCTCACCCAGGAGGTCGCCTGGCTGGTGGAAACCCAGGAGAAGCGTCTTGCCGCTCTTGGACCTGGCCAACAATCGCACCGCCCCGCCACAGAGGACGTATAGGCCAACCGTCGGCTCTCCCTGCCGGAACAAGGTCTCCTTTGGCCCAATGGCAAGCACTCTTCCGAGCTTCGTCGCCGTCGCTGCGCCCTCGGCATCGAGCCCAGCCAAGACACAGGAATACCGCGTTCTACAGCTTTGACAGCCCGTTGTCTTCGTTCTGGTAGCCATTGACGACTCGCGCCTCGCCCTCCTGAGTATTCACCGCCTAATGACTTAGAATAGCCTCTTTGCGCGCCCAAATCAATGCCCAGGCAAGATGGTCCTTCGTCACGGTGTAATGAGGTACGGCGCCCCTCTGCGGCTTCGTCCCACAGGCGGGCCGCGGCAAGCAGAAGGGACTCTTGACTCGGTCTTGCCTGCAACGCCGATGTGGCAGCCGGCCCTGAGAGCGGGTATAAGCACAGTCCTGCGGCATGTCGGGTGTCGTACCCGAAAGCTCTCTTGCCGAATGCCCTGGCGGCCGGTCCAGGGCGAAGGAGGTGACTGTG
>Ga0315294_10001287_pt1 | contig 27172 bp, 24 predicted proteins | sample YL17G13_40_MG_FD_203626 | JGI IMG/M metagenome (GOLD analysis project Ga0315294, IMG submission 203626) | Sediment microbial communities from Yellowstone Lake, YNP, Wyoming, USA - YL17G13_40 | ecosystem: Environmental > Aquatic > Freshwater > Lake > Sediment | place: USA: Wyoming | collected... | reverse complement strand
CGCCCCGGCCCTGGCGCGCTCCAGCGTCGGCATCGCCATGGGCGCGGCCGGCAGCGACGCGGCCCTGGAGACCGCCGACATTGTGCTCATGTCCGATGACCTGCGTCGCATCCCCTACGTGATCCGCTTGGGACGCCGCACGTTGGGCCGCATCCGCGAGAACATCATGCTCTCGCTGGTGATCAAGGGAGTATTCCTGCTGCTGGCCGTAGGCGGCTTTGCCACGTTGTGGATGGCGGTCTTTGCCGACATGGGCACCTCGTTGATCGTGACCTTGAATGGCATGCGGCTACTGCGCGAGGAATAACCGCACCTGGCCTCCTGAAGGGTGCCTGCAGCGGCCGGCCACGGCGCAGGCGCCACCCTTCGGGAGGCTTGTCCTGCCACAGCCTCAGCGGGCAGCACGGCGCCACCCTCCGGGAAGGTTCTGCATCTTCAAGCATGCGCGCCTCGCATCCGGCGTTGACTGCGTCGCGATTCGTGGTATAATAGTGTCACACACGGCACACGCGACTCCCCTGCAACGAACCCGCCACTCAGCGTCGCGGACAAGGCTGCCAAGGCTCAGGCCGCAAGGAGGAGAGATGGGTAAGATAGGCTTTCTGGCGATTCGACTGTTGCTGGTCTCGTTGTGCATTGCGCTAGTGCTGCTCGCTGGGCCGCTGGCCGACCAGCAGGCCACACGCAGTGTGGCGCAAGCCGGCCTGCAGACCGTCACCTTCCAGCAGGGATTGGAGGGCTACACGGGCTGCGCAGACACGCGCATCTCGGACGAGAACCCCAACTCGAACTTTGGTGACAAGGAACTGGTGCTCGGCATGAAGGGCCGTGCTTCGGTCCTCGTGCGCTTTGACGTCTCGAGTCTGCCGCAGTATGCCGTCATCGTGGAGGCCACCCTGGGACTGCACATCTCGAACTGGGGCCAGCGCGATTCGGAACCCATCACTGCCACCACGTACGTGGTCAACCGCACCTGGGAGGAGATGCAGGCCACCTGGATGCGCGCCACCACGGCGGACAGGTGGGGCGTTCCGGGCTGCAACGACATCCTCAGCGACCGCTCCGACGTGCCCATGGGCAGCCAGGCCATATACGACGCCGGCGTGTGGTACGACTGGGACGTGACGCCCGCCGTGCAGAACTGGGTGACAGACCCGGCCAGCAACAAGGGCCTGATCGTCCAGCAGCGCAACGTTGAGATCGGCGGTGAGTACGACATCCGCAGTGCCGAGTACCCCGGCATTCCGTTCCGGCCGCGCCTGATCGTCAAGTACTACCTGGTCACCCCGACGCCCACCCACACGCCGACGGCCACTGCGACCCCAACGGAGACCTCGACGCCCACGGCCACGGCCACGCCGACAGACACGCCACCCCCCACAGCGACGGCCACGGCCACGGCGACCCGCACCGAGATACCCACCGCCACTCCGACCGACACCCAGACGCCCGCGCGCACGGCGACCGCCACCGCGACGGCCACTGCCACGCAGACCAAGACGCACACACCGACCGAGACGCCCGGACCGACAAACACGCCTACCCAGACGCCTAGCCCTACGGCCACCCCGACCGAGACCCGTCTTCCCACGGCCACTCCCACCCGCACCGCCACGCCGGAGATCACGCCGTTTGTGCAGCACTACCGCTACCTGCTGCCGCTCGTGCTCAAGGGCTACCCGCTCAAGTGCCTTACCTGGGGACTCAGCTTTGCTGAAGAGTTCGAGAACCCGACCCTGGGCGGGTGGGCGGTCGACCTGGGGGGCGGCTCCCAGCAAGTCAGTGGCAGCGTTGTGCGCCTCTGGACTGGACCCGAAAGCGAGCGCTTCCCACTCGTCTGGCGCAACGACCTCTTCCAGGGCGCTGGCGACGACTTTGCCTTCGAAGTGCGTTTCCGCCACTCGGACTTTACCTCATACGGCACGACGATTGCCCTGAACTCCGCACCGTACGACGGCACGCGCGTCCCGGCTAGCCACGACCTGCCAAACGGCATCGAGGATATCCTCAACATCCACCACGTGGTGGACCGCGACGGCAATGTGTACCGCTTTAGCGTCTCGCTATTCAGGGGGCGCGTATCCTGGCAGGGCGACCCCGGCGACCAGAACTGGCACGTCCTGCGTGTTACGCTGGAGCAGGGCAATCTGTACACGCTGTACATGGACGGCCAGTTGGTGGGCTCGGCCAAGTCAGATGTTCGCCCCAGGAGCATGTACATCGGCAACCCCACTATCCAGGTCTGGCCGGGCGGCTGGACCCAGATTTACGTAGACTATGTGCGCATCTCGCACTGCGTGCAGTGGGGGCCGTTCTAGGAGCCACCCCTGGCCCGGCAGGACCGTCCTCCAACGGGGGGAACATAAGAACCCTTCCGTCGCCCACTGGGCGGCGGAAGGGTTCTTGTGCGTGCTGTGTGCCTTTGTTGCCGTGCTGTGACTACAGCTCCAACGAGGTCGTGGGTGTGACCGTGACGATTTCGATGCGGGTCGCCAGCAACGGGCGCTGCCCGGTGCGCACGGCATGCACGTGTGCCGTTGAGCCCACGGCAGGCGTGCCCACGATCTCGGTATTGGCGTCGACGAACACCAGCCGGTCACCAATGAGCCAGGGCCCCGTGCGGCTGCTGGGCATGCGGCGGATGACGCCCGTCCATTCCACAGTCTCCGGGGCTGGCACGACCTGAATCACCAGCGCCAGCAAGCTCTCGTCTTCGCGCACGAGCGCCAGAACCTTGGCCTGCTGCCCGACGGCGGGGGTGCCAAGGATGCGCGTCTGCGCATCGATGCTCACTTGGCGACCGCCCACGGTCCATTGCGTCGCGCTGAAGCTCTCGATGGCGCCCGCAAAGCGGATCACCTCGCGCTGCGGGGCGGGCAGCACCTCGATCACCTTGGCCAAGTACTGGGCTGCCGTGACCAAGGCTTGAACTCGCACCGTCGCGCCTACAGCGAGCGTGCCCACGATGCGGGTCTCGCTGTTGTACTGGATGCGCAGGCCGTTCACCACCAAGTAGTCGGTGCCGAATTCGGTCAGCTGGCCACGGATGACGGTGAGCGCCACGGCTGGCTGCATTACCATGATTACCTTGGCCTCGAGCTGACCATTGTCCAACTGCCGCGCCGTCACATCGACCTTGGCTCCCACTTCCGCGCGGCCGCGGATCTGCAGAATCTGCGTGCCCTGCACCACCTGCACCGACTGCCCGCTAATCACCCATGTGCCTACCTTGGTGTCCGTCGGGCGGCTCTGGACCAAGCCCTGGAAGTGCACTACCTGCCGGCCACTCGGGCTCTCCGCCAGGGCCGCGCCGGCGGTGAGTCCCAGGACGAGGCTCACAGTCATCAGCAGCGTTGTCACAAACCAGAATGTCCTTTTCATCTCGATCTCCTTTCAAAGGCATGCGTTGGCTAGCTTGTGCGCTCGCCACGTTTCACTCCAGAAGAGGCTCATTCTTCAAGAAAAATACGAGCTCTTCACCAGAACAGACAGTGACATGATCTGTGCGTGCCACACAGGTCCGTTCGACGAGGCGTGGGCTCAGTGGATCCGGATGCGCACGGCGCGCAGCGGCGCCGCTGACGTCAAGGCCAGCGCCTCTACGTCTGCTGTCAGTCCCACTTCTGGCCGACCGATGATCAGAGTCGCCGTTGTAACGATCACGTTCTGCCCGGCGATGATCCATCGACCGATCAGGTTGTTCGGGAAGGCTTCGATCGTCCCCGTGAACTTCACAGAGTGGGCCCCCGCAGTTACAGCCGGCGCCGGCGTATCGGTCGGCCTGGGCAGACGGGTGCGGAAGGGAAGCGGAGTGGCGGTGGCCAATGGCGTGTGGGTCGGTTTGTGCACGTTCGTTGGCACCGGGGTTGCCGTTTCTTCCGGCGTAATCCCTGGCTGCGCGGTCGCTGTGCCCGTCAGGGTGGAGGCGGGCAGTGGCGTCCTGGTGCTTTCCGGCGTGGCAGTCGGCCCAATGACAGGGGTGGCCTGAGGAGTCGATGTGCGCACGGGTGACGGAGTGACCGAAGGCTCCGCGCGTGCAATCTCAATCCGGATGGCTTCCAGCGGGCGCAAAACGTGCTGTCGCGCTTTGACCCGAGCCTGTCGGCCCAGCGCCGGTTGCCCGACGATTTCGGTCTCGCGCATGACCAGCACCAGCCGGCCGCCAATGAGCCACAACCCAATCCGGCTGGCAGGCATGCGCTCGATGCGTCCGTAGAAGACTACCACTCCGGGCGCAGGCGTCACCGTGGCCGTCAGGGTCGGCGTGCCGGTTTGCGTCGCCGTCGGCTCTTGCGGTGCTGCGCTTGTCACGCTGGGCTTGGGGGTAGCCGTGGCATCGGCGGACCCCGGTGCGGGCCCTAGATTCGCGGCAGGTGTCACCGCGGTGTCAGTGGGCGTGGGCGTCGGCATGGGCGTGGACGTTGGCGCGGCCGTGCGTGTCGGCAACGGCGTGGGCGCCGGCGTGAGCGTCGGCAAGCGCACGACTGGCGCGCTGGCCTGGATGAGAGCTACCTCGCGCTGGCCCAGGACCTGGCTTTCCAGTGCGTTCGCAACCACCACCCGGCCCTCCAGCACCTCAACTCTACTCTCGGCCTGGTTTTCGATCGTCACCACGAAGCGCGTCCCGCGCACCTGCACCAGAGCAGTCGGTGACTGCACTCGAAAGGAGGAGAACAGGCCCCTCAGCGGTGCAACGTCGTATCCCACTGCGCCCGCCTGCTGGTCGATGGCCACGCGCACCCCGAACGCAGATGCGCTGGCGCTCAACGCCCGTAGAACCAGTTCCGCTCCCGCGTGTGCCTCGAGCACGCTGCCATCAAAGAGCGTCAGTAGCGTCGTGCCTTGCGTCACGCGCAGTCCCTCTCCCACGCGCAACTCAGCGCCTGCCTGCGCGGATTGCCAGTTGCCGCCGACGCTGCGCAGGTCGGCTGCGCCTTCCAGCGTTGTGAGGACGGCGCCGCGCTCCAGGAATGGCACCTGCGCCAGCAGTCCAGCCCCCACGAGCAGCACTGCCACTGCCGCCAGTGCTAGAGCCCAGCGCGGCGACCAGGCCCGCGGGCGAACCCGCGGCACGACTACGGGCCGCACCGCCCGTGCTCTAACCAGCCCCTTGACCCGCTCCACAACCTGCGGCGGCGGCTCAACGGCGCCATCGGCCACCCGAGCGGCCGCCTGTATTCTCCGCAGCCAGGCCAGGTCCGTCGCACACATGCGGCAGCCCTGCGCCAGGTGCTGCTCCACAGCCCGGCGCGCGGCCGCGTCCAGTCGACCGTCAAGCCAGTCCGCCAGGTTTTCGAACGAAATCGGGTGAAGATTCATTTTGCCGTCATTCCCATGCCCTGCAGCAGCGCACGCATCTTCTGCAGGCAGCGGGCGCGTGTCGGGCCGATGCTGCCCTGTGGTATCTTGAGTCGACGACTGATCTCTTCGTAGGAGGGCTCGTTGGCGTCAAAATAGAGCAATCGCAGCAAGTCCTTGCAGCCCCCGCCCAGTCGTTGCAGCGCCTCCTGCACCAGCATCTGGTCGGCCCACAGGCCCTCGTCCGCGTGTACGGGTGAGGGCCCGTCGTCGGCCCGGGCCTTGGGTCCGGCGTCGTCATCCACGTCCGTTGGCTCCCGCTGCTGCTGGCGCAGAACGCGCCAGCTCTCGCGCTTGGTGGTAGTAATCAGCCAGGCCGCCAGCCCCTGCGGGGCGCGCAGGGTGTGCGCGTGCTCAAGAAGCGCCACGAATACCGTTTGGAAGACGTCAGCGGCATCTTCCTGCCCCAGTCCGCAACGCAGCGCAATAGAATAGACCAGGCGCTTGTAGCGGTCCACCAGCGCATCCCAGGCCCAGCCTTCCTTCCTTGTGCATGCCGCGATCAGTTGGGCGTCACTATGCAGAGCCGACAATCGTCCCTCGAGGCCACTCACGGTCTCCGTCAGTAAGAGCGTCGCAAGAGACGCTAAAGTACACAATCTTGACGCTCTGGCTGCCACGGGCCTATTCTACACCCTGGTGGCCAATGTGACGAATCCGGCGAAAGATGCTATACTTGAGCGCCAAAGCCCACTGGCTAGTCGATACGCAAGGAGGATGGTCTCATGGTTCAAATCATCACGGATACCACGGCCTGCGTTCCAGCGGACGTGGTGCAGCGCTATCGCATCCCGGTCATCCCGCAGATCATCCACATTGGCACCGAGTCCTTCCTCGAAGGCACTGAGATCGACAATGCCACGTTCTTGCAGCGCCTGAAGACGGGCCGCGACCTGCCCAAGACAGCCGCGCCACCCCCCGAGTCCTTTGTGAGGGAGTTCCAGCGCCTGGTCCCGCTGGGCGAGCCGATCCTGTGCATCCATCCCAGCGCCGAGCTCAGCGGCACCGTGCGCTCGGCCACGCTGGCCAGGGAGCAGTTCCCCACGGCTGACATCCGCGTGATCGACACGCGCAGCGTTGCCAGCCCGCTCGGCAGCATGGTCGCCTTGGCCGCACAATGGGCTGAGGCCGGCGACGACGCGGACAGCATTGAGACTCGGGTGCGCGACATGGCCCGCCGTGCCCGCATCTACTTTCTCGTGGCCACGCTCGAGTACCTGGCCCGCGGCGGGCGCATTGGTGGCGCTGCCGCCCTTCTGGGCTCCATCCTGCAGATAAGACCAATCCTGAGCATGGCCGATGGGCGAGTCGAGAAGCTGGAACAGGAGCGCACGCACAAGCGCGCCCTGGCGCGCCTGAAGCAGCTCGTGGTGGAACAGTGCCCGCGAGACGGGACAGGCTACCTGACCGCCATGCACTCGGGCGTGCCCGAACAGGGCGAGGCCCTGGCCAGGGACCTGCAGGCCTTGCTGGGCGTGGACGCGGTGCCAGTTCTCGACGTGCCGCCTGCCATTGTCACCCACGGCGGACCGGGCATTCTGGGCGTAGGCTTCTTCGTCAGCGCAGCCGCATAGCAGGAGGCCATAATGCAGGTACGCATGCTCGACACGACGAGAAAACGCGACGTGCGCCAGTTGATCCAATTCCCGTTCGATCTGTATCGCGGCTGCCCCTACTGGGTGCCTCCCCTGGTTTCGGACCTGGAACTCGCGCTCAACCGCCAGAAGCACCCTTTCTATCGCCACTCCACGGCTGATTTCCTCGTGGTGGAGCGCAACGGCAAGACCGTGGGGCGCATCGCGATCGGCGAGAATCGCCCCTTCAACGAGTACCAACACCGCAAGGCGGCCTTTTTCAACTATGTCGATTTCGTTGACGACGTCAGCGTGTCTCGCGCCCTGTTCGAGGCGGCCTTTGACTGGGCGCGCGGCCGTGGCCTGGACGAGATCATCGGCCCCAAAGGTCTGCTCGTGTTGGAGGGCTCTGGGATTCTGATCGAGGGGTTCGACCATCGTCCCAGCATGACGATGACCTACAACTATCCCTACTACGACGGACTGATCCGGGCCGCGGGGTTTGAGATCTACGGTGACTCGTTCTCAGGCTACCTGCCCGGCACTTACAACTTGCCCGAGCGCTACTATGAGCTGGCCCACAAGGTCAAGGCGCGGCGCGGCCTGTGGGTCAAGAACTTTTCCTCCAAGAAGGAGGCGCTGCAGTGGGTGCCAGGCATCATCCAGGCCTTTGAAGTGGGCTTCGCCGAGAACTGGGACTATCATCCTTCGAGCAAGGATGAGATGGACATGATGGTCCGACAATTGCTCGACGTCGCCGATCCGCGCCTGATCAAGCTGGTGATGAAGGGCGAGGAGATCATCGGCTTTGTGTTTGCCTTCCCCGACCTGACGGCTGCCCTGCAAAGGGCCAGGGGCAGATTGTGGCCCTTGGGCTGGTTCTACCTGCTGCGTGAGTTCAAGCGCACCAAGTGGGTGGACCTCAATGGCATCGCCATCCTACCAGCCCATCGCGGAGTCGGGGCCAATGTTCTGCTGTACACCGAACTGGCCAGGACGGTGCACGAGTACGGCTTTGAGCACGCCGACATCGTCCAAGTAGGCGCTGAGAACGAGAAAAGCCTGGCGGAGATGCGCGCCTTGGGCGTGCAGTGGTACAAGCGCCACCGCTGCTACCGCCGCACGCTCTAGGTGGTGCAGCCTACCGGTCCCACGGCAGACGGTCGCGGGCAGCGTCGCCTCGCTCAGAAGGCCATACGGGGCGCGCGGAAGGAGCGGAGCGTGAGCGTCACACCAGCCCAGGTCACTGCCGCGCCTGAACCTTCGGCGAGCCCTGCCGCGCGCAGCGTGGCAAGGCTCTCACTGGTCACCAAGCTCGTCTACGGCGCGGGTGACGTGGGCATGGGCAGCTATGGCACCCTACGCCAGATCTTCTACGCCATCTTCCTCACCGACGTGGTGGGCCTCGAGCCGCGCCTGGCCTCCCTGGCAGCGCTGGTGGGCATCATCTGGGATGCCATCAATGACCCGCTGGTGGGCACCTGGAGCGACCGGGTCCGCACGCGCTGGGGACGCCGCCGCCCTTTCCTGCTGCTGGGTGCGATTCCCTTTGGACTGGGGTTCATGCTGCTGTGGTGGGCTCCACCGTTGCACAACCAGTGGCTGCTCTTGCTGGCGGTCACGTCCGCGTTCATGCTCAGCGACACTTTCCAGACCGTGGTAGCAGTGCCCTTCATGGCGCTCACCCCCGAGATGACACCCGATTATGACGAGCGCACGTCACTGACCGGCTACCGCATCTTCTTCAACCTGGTGTCTTCGCTGGTCACAGCCGTCGCCGCCCCGGTGATCGTGGACGCCGCGCTGGCGGCGGGCTTCACGCAGCAGCAGGGCTACCTGATCATCGGGGCACTGTTCGGTGGTCTGGCGGCGGTTCCGTTCCTCATCATGTTCTTCGTGGTACACGAACGCCGCGACCCGCCGCAAGAACCCAGCAGCCCCGGCGTGCTCGCGAGCCTACGCATCACCTGGCGGAACGTCCCCTTTCGCTTTGCGATGGGCCTCTACGTGCTGAACTGGATGGCGTTTGACACGGTGGCACTGATGCTGCCCTTCTTTCTCACCTACTGGGTAGCACGGGGGAACCTGCGGGCCTCGGCCAGCCTGTTCGGCCAGAGCGTCGCGCTGGAATCGGTCGTGCTCGGTCTGCTGCTGGTGTCTGCCGTCGTTTCTCTGCCACTGTGGACCTGGCTTTCGCAGCGTTGGAACAAGCGTAGCGCCTATATCCTGGGCATGAGTTTCTGGGCCGTCGTGCAGCTCCTGCTGATTGCGATTCAGCCCGGGCAGGTCCGCCTGTGCCTGGGTCTGGCCTTGCTGGCCGGGATCGGCGTCTCCACTGCCCACGTCCTACCAGATGCGATCTTCCCCGACGTGATCGACTGGGATGAGTTGCACACGCGCAGCCGTCGTGAAGGTACATACTACGGGGCCGTCAACTTTATCCGCAAGATGAGCGGGGCTGCGGCCGTCTTTCTCGCCCTGCAGGTGCTGGGCTGGTTCGGGTATCGTGCGCCCCCCGAGTCTGCCACCGTGTTCAGCCAGTCGCGGGCGGCCCTCAGCGCCATCCGCATGCTCACGGGACCCGTCGGCGCGCTGCTGCTGGCCGGCGCCATCACCCTGGCCTGGTTCTACCCCCTGACACGACAGCGTCACGCACGCCTCCGCAGCCTGCTCAACCGAAGGCAGGCCCGTTCTGAGGCGAACAAGTCAGTTTGACCTGGGCCTGAATCGCGCTAGAACATCCGAGCCTCCCGCGGGGCTCAGCCCGGCCCAGGGAGGCTATCGTGTGCCCTTTGGGCACAGGCATGGGTGCAATGGAACAGAATGGAGAACCATGAAGAGTAGATTGCTTGTCCTTGGGCTGGCGTGCGCCTTGCTGGCTGCCCTCCTGCCAGCGTGTGCACGCACACCGCAGGCTGCGCCTATCCCAGGGCCCACCCCCACGGGAGACCTCACGACCATTGCCGTGGCCTACGTGCAGGCGCTCGCCAAGGGCGAGTACGCCACCGCCGCGGCCCTCTCCGAAGCCAAGATGAACCAGGCCTTCCCCGCCGCCAAGATGCAGGAGACCTGGCAGGCGCTCGTGGCCCAGTTCGGCGCGTTCCAGAAACTGGGCGGCACGCGCACCGAACAACAGGCCCCCTATGACTATGTCTACGTGACCTGCGAGTTCGAGCAGGCCGCCCTGGACGCCAAGGTGGTTCTGGATGTCAACCGGCGCGTCACGGGCCTCTGGTTTGGGCCGCACCAGGCCAGCGTCGAGTACCAGACCCCGACCTATGTCCGGTCGGGCGCATTTAGCGAGCAAGAGCTGACCATCGGCAGCGGTCCCCTGGCCTTGCCTGCCACGCTCACGCTGCCGGAGGGCACCGGCCCCTTCCCGGCCGTGGTGCTCGTACAGGGTTCCGGTCCCAACGACCGCGACGAGACCGTGGGCGCCAACAAGCCCTTCCGCGACCTGGCGTGGGGCCTGGCGTCGCGCGGAGTCGCGGTGCTGCGCTACGAGAAGCGCACCAAGGCCCACCCCGAGCAACTCGTCGCGATCAAGGACACCATGACCGTCAAGGAAGAGTCCGTGGACGATGCCCTGGCGGCCGTGGCGCTACTGCGCACCACTGCGGGCATCGCCCCCCAGCGCGTCTTCGTCCTGGGCCACAGCCTGGGTGGCACGCTGGCGCCGCGCATCGGCCTGGCCGACCCACAGATCGCGGGGCTGGTGGTTCTGGCGGGCGCAACCCGCCCCCTGCCCGACCTGGTGCTGGAGCAGACCGCCTACCTGGCCAACCTGGACGGCAGCATCTCGCCAGACGAGCAGCAGAGTCTGGACGAGATCAAGCGCCAGGTCGACCAGATCAATGATCCAGCGCTGGCCTCCCAGACCGGGACGTTGCTGGATGCGCCCATCTCGTATTGGCTGGACCTGCGCAACTACCATCCGGCGGAGACGGCCACGGCCGTCAAAGCGCCCATGCTGATCCTACAGGGCGCACGGGACTATCAGGTCACCACCGAAGACTTGGAGGGCTGGAAGAAGGCCTTGTCCTCCCGCGACAACGTGCAGTTCAAGCTCTACCCTGCCCTCAACCACTTGTTCATGACAGGCGAGGGCAAGAGCACGCCAGCAGAGTACGACGTGGCGGGTCACGTCGCGGAAGAGGTGGTCGCAGACACGGCGGCCTGGATCAATCAACACTAGAGACAAGTCGCGCGTGGGGCGAGCCCCTCGCGCGGCTGCTTGACACACAGGAACGGGAGGTAGCACAATTCCATGGCAGCAGAGACGGTCATCCTGGACGCAATTCCCTTCCAGCCCAACCTGGACGCGCTCGCGACGAGCCTGCGGCTCAGGCAAGGCAGCCGGCATGCGGACCAGTTGCGCGAACTTGCCGGGGCAGCGCAGGCCATTGCCAGGCCCAAGGCGTTGTTCAAGGCGGTATTCATCGAGGAGCGCGGCGATGACTGGATCGTGCTGGACGGTGTGCGCCTGACCAGCCGCGTGCTGCAGGTCAACCTGCAGTCCGCCTACCGGGTCTTTCCCTACGTGGTGACGTGCGGCACCGAAGTGGACGCATGGGCACGCGCTCACACCGATATGCTGCAGCGCTTCTGGGCCGATGCCATCTGTGGGGACGCCCTTCACCAGGCCAGCCAGTACCTGCAGCATGAACTGACACGACCATACCAGACCGGGCAGCTATCCTTCATGAGCCCCGGTTGCCTGCAGGACTGGCCCATCGCGCAACAGCGCGCCCTGTTCGGGCTGTTGGGCGACACCGAGCGCGCCGTCGGCGTGCGCCTCAGCGGGAGCCTGCTCATGTCGCCGGTCAAGTCGGTCTCTGGCATTCGATTCCCAGCTGAGGTTAGCTTCGAAAGCTGCCAGCTCTGCCCAAGGGAAGACTGCCCCGGGAGGCGCGCACCTTACGACGCCGCGCTCTACGAGCTCAAGTACTGCCGACCCGGACTGAGCCAGAACCTTCCCGAAGGGCACCGCGACAAGCACGAGCAGGGCGCGCAGCGACACCTTTGAGGAAGATTCTTCGACTGGCTGAGGCGCAATTCGGGCTTTCCCCGGACTCCCGCCATAATCCTCTCACAACCCAAATCCCTGGCGTCATGCTGTGGCCATCGACGAGGCGGCCACAGTAGGCCTCACAACCCCAGAGCCTGCGCCAGCCCTGTCCGAATTGCCTGCAGATCGACCGGCGCCAGGCTTCCCAACCGCCGCTCAATCAGGGACTGCTTGATGGTGCGAAGCACCCCAGTGGCCACGGAGGGAAACAGCAGGCCTGCCTCCTGCCAGCCAACAATGCGGTGATCGCCAGCCAGCAGGCGCTCCACGTTGCTGGTGATGGCTGCAATGACCACCTCCTGGCGGCTGCGATGGTAGTCCTCTGTGCTGAGCACGACCGCCGGCCGCCGCTTTTCGCCGCTCTCGTCTGGGAACACAAAGCGCACCAGCACAACCTCTCCTGGCCTATAGACGGTCATAGGCCGCGTCGCATTCGTTGTCCCACAACTCAGCTAGGACTGGGTCGGCGCGGCCGTTCAGCGCCACGAGGCCCTCCCGCTCCGTCAGCTCCGACCAGTCCCTGTTGAGGCGCTCCTCGATGGCCCCCAGTACATAGTCGCGCACCGTCGCGTCTTTGAGTGCTGCCGCCAGACGCAGACGCCGCCTCAGCTCGGCTGGCAGATCCACCGTGAGCCGCGCACGTTCCACCGTTGTTGTCATGTCACATCACCTCCAAGGGCACTATACCACATTTGTGGGAATGTGGCAAGAAGCCATGGCGCGGTCTTATGTGCAACAAGATGGCGGCAGGCTGACCAGCGTCTCCTCGACCGGGAACGCGCTCAACTCCGCCAGGCAGCGCTGCACTTCCGTTGACAGCAGCTTCCCCGCCATTGCCAGCTCCCGCCGTAGCCGCTCCGTTTTCCCGTTTGGGCGTCCGTTGACAGCTCCATCTGCGAAATCTGCGTAATCCGCGGATGAATCCGTTTCGTTCGCTTCCAACAAGCGCGCTGAGGCGCGATTTGGGCTTTCGCATGTCTCCCGCTATAATGGCCTCACAAGCCAAATCCCTGGCGTCATGCTGTGGCTATCGATGAGGCGGCCACGGTCCAGCGCAACGGCCGCGCCCACCAGACAGAGGAGACAGACGCAATGCTGAACCACTCTCACCTCGCCTTCATCGGTAGCGGCGCTATGGCCGAAGCCATGATCAAAGGTATCCTGAAGCAGGAGCTGGTCTCGCCGCAGCTCATCGTGGCCAGCGGCCCACGCGCGGAGCGCGGGCATCAGTTGCAGGAGCGCTACGGCGTGCGCTGGACCACCTCCAATGCCGAGGCGGTCGCCGAGGCCGACGTGGTCGTGCTCTCGGTCAAGCCGCAGATTCTGCCCAGGGTGCTGCCGGAACTCAAAGGAAGGATCACGCCGGATGCGCTCCTGTTGTCCATCGTGGCCGGAGCCAGAATCGCAACCCTCAGCGGCGGCCTCGCACACGAGGCCGTGGCGCGCGCCATGCCCAACACGCCCGCCCAGGTCGGCGCGGGCATGACGGTCTGGACCGTGTCCAAACAGACCAGCGCCGAGCAGCGCAATCACGCCCAGTCCATGCTGGGCGCTCTGGGCGAAGAGCTGTTCGCCGAGGACGAGAACTACCTGGACATGGCCACGGCGCTGAGCGGCACCGGCCCCGCCTACGTTTTTCTATTCATGGAGGCGCTGATCGATGCCGGGGTTCACATGGGCTTTTCGCGACGCATCTCGCAGAAGCTCGTGATCCAGACCGTCATCGGGTCGGCGCTGTTCGCCAAAGAGTCGGGCGTGCACCCGGCCGAGTTGCGCAACATGGTCACCTCTCCCGGTGGGACTTCGGCCGAGGCGCTGTACCAACTGGAGAAGGGTGGGCTGCGCACCGTGCTCTCGCGCGCGGTCTGGGCGGCCTACCAGAAGACGAAAATACTGGGCGGAGCAAAAAACGAATGACGACGCTATACCGTGCCATCGATCTGGCCTTCTGGTTGCTGAACCTGGCCATCATCCTGCGCGTGCTCTTTTCCTGGATCCGGCCGGGCCCTGGCAACGCGCTGGTGCGCCTGGTCTACCAGATCAGCGAACCGATCATGGCCCCCTTGCAGCGCTACGTCCCCTCGCTGGGCGGCCTCGACATCACGCCCATGGTGGCGCTGGTGCTCCTGGAGATGCTGCGCCGCCTGATCGTGTCCATCCTGTTCCGAGTCTAGCACCGTGGAGCCCATCGCGCGCGAGGGCAAACGCGGCGTGACGGTGCCGGTGCACGTCGTGCCGCGCGCGGCCCGCAACGAGATCGTAGACACCTACGCGGGGGCGCTCAGGGTCCGCCTGCACACACCCCCTGTGGAGGGGGCCGCCAACGCGGCCCTGATCGCCTTCCTGGCCGAGGTGCTGCAAGTGCCGCAGCGCCAGGTGGAGATCATTTCGGGCTTGAGTTCGAGGAAGAAGGTCGTGGCCGTCAGCGGGCTGCCCGCAGCCGTCGTGGAGACCCGTCTGCACGCCGCCATGGCCGCCCGCTAGCGCCCCCTTCGAGCTCCAATACGAAGAGGGCCTAGCATAACCACGGAGGGACGGAGGCCACTGATACCATTCTAAGGTCCGCTCCGTGATCTCCGTGGTTGGTTCTGCTAGACGCTCAAAGCCACCAAGTTCGCCATAAGTCATGCGGCTTGCCAGCGTTGATGAAAACGCGCCCACCTAGCATAGGCCCTTGTGGCCGCGGTCTCCACGAGGGTCGCAACGCCCACCTCGTCAAGCGAGGCGAACGGCGAGGGGCTAAGCTACGGCATTTTCAGAGCAGACACAAAGCCACGCAGAGAAAATGATGTTTGACTTTGTGCCTTGGCGGCCTGGCGCCCTCGTGTTTTCCATCTGTGCAAATCTGCGTAATCTGTGGATTATACCCCTACTCGTGCCAGACGGGATTCTGCTCCAGCACAGAGCTGAGCGTCAGATTGTTCTTCTCCGTGCCATCCGGCCGCATCGAGAAGATGTCCCAGCCGCCGTCGCGGTTCGAGTAATACAGCAAGCGCGTGCCGTCCCGGGCCCATGCCGGGCAGTGCTCGTTCGAGTAATGGTCGTTGCTCACATCCTGCACGTCCGAGCCATCCCCTGCCATCTGGTAGATCTCCATGTCGCCGTCGCGATAGCTCTCAAAGGCAATCGTCTTGCCGTCCGGGGACCAGGCCGGCGCCGAGTCCGTCGCGTCGTCGTTGGTCAGGCGGCGCAGCCCCGTCCCGTCGCGGTTCATCGCGTAGATCTCCCAGTTCCCATCGCGGTTGGAGGCAAAGGCAATCTGCTTGCTGTCCGGCGACCACGTGGGAGACATGTCCGCACCGTTATGTCGTGTCACACGCACTGGCTCCGCGCCATCCGGTTTCATTACGTAAATCTCCCAGTTGCCGTCGCGGTAGGACGAGAACGCGATAGCGCTTCCGTCCGGCGCCCACGCGGGCGTCCAGTCCTCGGCCAGCTCGTGCGTCAGGTTCAGCGGCTGGGTCCCGTCCGCTTTGATAACGTAGATCTCCTTGTTGTTGTCCCGGTCGGAGACAAAGGCGATGCTCTTGCCGTCCGGCGACCAGGTCGGTGTCATGTCGTTGGCCTCGTTTTGGGTCAGCCGCTTGGGGTCCGACCCATCGCCGCGCATCACCCACAGTTCCCATGTGGCATCGGGGTTGTCCTTGGCCATGTAGGCAATGCGCCCCAGCGCCTGCCCGATCACCGCTGGCGCGCTGGTCTCGACCGCCAGCGGCGTAACCGTGGCTGCCCCGCCCTCCACAGAGCGCTGCGGGCCGCCGCGCATGCGCCACAGCAGCGCCACGGCCGCCAGCAGGGCCACGCCAACCACCCACGCCGCCAACAAGTTCAAGCGCAGCGACTCCCACCACGGTTTGCTGGGCACAAAGCGACGCTTGTCGGCCCGCAGGCCGTCCAGGGTCTGCGCCAGCGGCTGGAAGCGCACAAACCACAGGCGCGAAACATCCGAAGAGACCGCATAGCTCTCGGGGCTAAGCCGTCGCAGCACCCCGCTGGCCAGCAGCTCGGCCAGGGCGGACTCTACCTGTGGCAGGGACAACTCCAGCCCTGCTATCCTCACTGCGTTCTGCAGGTCCATCAGGGTCAGCACGCCATGCCGGCCGCGCAGTTCGCTCGAAACCGCCAGCAGCACCTGCGCCTGCGGCGAGCAAGCGCGCCAAATCTCGCGCATCAGGGGATCGACTGCCTCTACAATGCCCGGTAGGGCCGCCTCGACGTCGTGGAGCTGCACCCGGCCGCGACCAGAGTGCCGCTGGTACAGGCTGTGCCCAAAGAGCTGTACAAAGTAGGGCTGGCCCGCCGTGATCTGCCAGATGCGGCGCAGCGCGTCAAAGTTGTAGCTCATTTTGCCCTTGACAGGGTTCATCAGCAGGTCTTCGGTCTCTTCCAGGGTCAACCCCTCCAGCTCGACTAGAGGCAGCGCCGAAACCGCGTCGTTGCGGGCCAGCGCGCCATCCGGGCGGCCCTGCAACGTCACCACACAGGACAGGCCGGGCAGCGCCTCCAGCCACGCGCGCCAGCGTCGCAGTAGCTCGTCGCCGGCTGGCGCACACAATTCGCGCACCCTGAGGCCATCTACCAGCGCCACCACCGGGCAGTCCGGCAACGCGCGCAGCACTGCTTCCAGCGCGGGTGGGGTTGCAGAAGCCTCAACGGCAGACTGCCCCACCGCCACCGTCAGGGCCGCCGCCAGTCGCTCCTGCAGTTCACGCAGCAGCACGTCGCTGACTTGTTCGACCTGGGCCTCCTGCGGCCAGTGCAGCTCAACCCGCGCCACATGCAACTCGGAAGCAAGCTCGCTCGCCAGATGCCCCAGGAACGTGGTCTTGCCCATGCGCGCCGGCCCAAACACCAGCACCAGGCGCTTCTGGCGCTTGACCCATTGCGCCACCCTGGCCAGCAGCGTGTAGCGTGGACACACCGGGTCACTTGCCTCCAGCGGCCGGTCCACGACAAAAGGATTCCCCAAAGCCATGCTCACTTCAGATCCAGTCTCCAGTCCACGTTAGTAGTCCCCGTTAATGGTCCGCGCTTCAGCGCGCCCACAGGCACATCCATCCTAGATCACCATGCGCTCGGCCTTCACTTCCTGCCGTCCCTCTACCAGCCGCTCGTAGCGGAACGGATTGTCCGCATTGGAGCGCGGATCAACGACCAAGTCCACCAGCCGCCGTGACCCGCCCGGGCTAGCCATGATGCCTTCCCCGGAGTAGGCCAGGTTCAGGTACAGGCCCTCCACGTCCGGACACGGCCCGATGATCGGCTTGCTGTCCGGCGCGCACGTGTACTGTCCGGCGCTCAGGAACGTGTTGTCGCGCGTGAGCGTCTCGGCCACCTGGTTCCAGAACGGCACCAGCCGTGCCGCGCCATCCAGCACCACCGCCGGGAAGGTCCAGTCCGTCGGGACAGTCTCTAGCGGCTCGCCAGGCGGCTCCGGCAAAGCCCAACCCAACGCCGCTCCGCCCACCTCCGGCCGCCAGTATACGCCCGTATCATCGTCAATCGTCATGGGCGCATCGCGTGGCACCTGCGGCACCCGCCCCAGCACCACCTTCTGCCGGCGCAACAGCCTCAGCGGCAGGTTCACGCCCGCCCAGGCCGCCACCACGCCCGCGAAGGGGCCGGCCGCGATCACCACGCAGGGTGTGGAGATCACGCCGCGCGGCGTCTGCACCGCCATGACCCGGCCCGCGTCCACCTGCAGGCCCGTCGCGCCCGTGCGCAGCGCGAAAAGGGCCGTGCTGCCCTTGGCGAACCCCTGACAGAGCTCGTGCGCCGAAAGCCAGCCATCGCGGGCCCGGAACGTAGCCGCCTGGACGTTCGGCCCCACGTAGGGATGGCGCCGGCGCGCCTCGTCTCCGTCCAACCATTCGACGTCGGTCAGCCCCATGGCGTGCTGTGCGCGCACCCTCTCGCGCAGCCGCTCCGCGCCGCCTTGCGCGTCCGTCAGAAACAGGTAGCCTCGCTGGTGCAGGCTGATGTCATAGCCGGGCACGCGGATCACTTCTGCAAAGCTCTCGAACACCGCGATGCTCTCGCGCATCAGCTCTACGTTCTCGGGCTCGGTGAACTGCGCCCGAAAGCACTCTTCAGAGGCCGCTGTGGTCAGTGTCGCCAGGCCATCCCGGCGCTCCAGCACCACCGCGCTCATGCCCGCCTCCGAGGCGTAGAAAGCAGTCGCGCAACCGATCACGCCGCCGCCCACGATGACCATGTCCGCGGTGCGCGGCAGTTCACCGGCCTGCGGCACAGCAATTCTGCCCATGCTACCCCCTTTGGCAACGTCCTACGGCGTTGTAGCACCATCCCCGGCCCGGCCTCCTAGCGGAATCACTCTGCGAGTTCCCTGTAACCGGCCAGGGACGAACGGTCCGCGTAGTCTGCGGATGAGCCCGTCTCACGGCTCCGGGACGAGGATGCGCCCGCAGTTGGTGCACAACACCAGCTCCGTGGCCTGGCGCACGAGTTGCGCCTTGCCCGAGGGCAGCGTCACGCGGCAGCCCTGGCACATGTTCCCCACCAGCACTACGACCGCGCGCCCACCCTTCTTCTTCCACAGATCCTCGTACATGGCCAGGTAGGCAGGCGCAAGGCCGCGCGTCAGCGGAGCGCGCTTCTGCTCCAGAGCGGCTATGCGCGCCCGCAGCTTCGCCACGTCGCCGGTGCATTTCTCCTGAGCCGTTTGCCAGCGCCCCTCGACGCCGATCAGCCGCCTGCGGGCCCCGCCTGCGGCCAGCTCGCACTCTTCCACGCGGGTCATGGCCGTCAGCACCTCGTCCTCCGACCGCGCACGCGAGCGCTTCCACTGCTCGTGGTCCTTCTGCATCGCGTCTACTTCCTTGGCGTTGGTCACCTGCCCGCTGTAGAGGCGCTGCTCCGTGGCACGGATCTTGTCGCTCAGGATCTGCAGATCGATCTCCAGGCTCCTGAGACGCGCGGTCCACTCGGCCAGTTCGCTCTGCGCCTGGCCATCGGCAGCGCGCGCCGTGACCAGTTCCTGGCTCTCCCCAAGCTGGCTTTCCGCTTCGCGTAGCTTGCTGCGCTGCTCGGCCAGCTCCGTGTCCAACAACTGTAGGCGGTACAGCGTCTGCGCTGACTTGGTCACGATTCCCACCCCCGTCGTCGCTTGAGAAGGCCCACCAGGGCCAGTCCTACGGCGAATCCGCCGATGTGCGCAAACACCGCCACGCCGCCCGTGGCAGGCGCACCCAAGGACAGCAGCCCGCTAAAGAGCTGCAGCACAATCCAGAAGCCCAGCACCACCAGCGCCGGCAGACGCACCAGGCGCACAAAGTAGCCCAGCAGGAGCAGGGTCTCCACCTGGGCGCGTGGATAGAGCAGCAGATACGCCCCCAGCACGCCCGAGATGGCCCCGCTGGCGCCCACCATCGGGATGCGCGAGGCGGGATCAAGCAGCGTCTGGCCCAGCGCCGCCCCCACGCCGCACAGCAGGTAGAACAGCAGGTAACGCAGCGGACCCAGCGCCGACTCGATATTGTCGCCAAAGATCCACAAGTAGAGCATGTTGCCTGCCAGGTGCATGAAGCCGCCGTGGATGAACATCGAGGTGAACACGCGCAGCACTGCGCCGAGCTGCAACGCCGTCAACTGCGCTGGCACCAGCCCCCACTGGTACACCAACGCTTCGAGCGCGTTGGAAGGCAACAGGAATTCGTACAGAAACACGAGAGCGTTCAGGGCGATGATGCTCAGCGTGACGATCGGAAAACGACGCGTGGGGTTGATGTCGCGCAGCGGTATCATGGGCACCTCCCGGCTCTGCAGGTTTGCGCGCCCATTCTACCCCATTCGCGCCCAAACAGAAAACCTCTCCCACCCCGCCACGCCCAGCACCGGCACCGCCAGCACGAGGTACACGCTGCGGATGCCGACGCGGTCGGCCAGGGCGCCCACCAACGGCAGCGGCAGGGACGTCACTAGGTTAGCCAGCGTGGCCTGCGAGGCCAGTACGCGTCCGCGCATGTTGGGTGGAGGCCGTTCCTGCAGCGCGGCGCGGCCAGTGACATTGACCAGCGCAAACCCCAGCCCAATGGCCAGGCCTGAGAGCGCCAACAGCGCCAGCACCCAACCAGTTCGGCCCGCGCCCAGGCCCAGGATGGCCAGCCCCAGGCCAAAGCCGAACAGGCCAACCCGCATCCAGACGGCCCTCTCCAGCCATTGGCTGCGGCGGCCCAACAACAACAGCCCCAGTCCAAAGCCCAAACCGGCAGGCAGCGCCAGGTAGGCCACATCGGCCACGTGCGCGCCCAGCACGCGCGCCGCCATCCCGGGCGCCAGCGTGATCAGGGTCAGGCCGGCGAACGCCATGCCCGTCAGTTGCAGTGTGGTCCAGCTCAGACTGCGATCGCGCAGGATCAGGCTCCAGCCCGCGCGCAGGTCGGCCCACACGTCCGAGAGCGCGCGCCCTTGCAGAGCCTGCGCAGGCAGCTCACGGCGCAGCCGCAGGCAGAGCACGGTGGCGGCCAGGTAGAGCAGCGCGCCCAGCACCCCCACGGCGCCAGCCCCGGCCCGCTTCAACAGGGACGGCGCTAGCACCACTACACCCAGGACCTGCGTGGCAAGTGAGAGCAGGTAGACCAGCGAGTTGGCCTTCAGCAGCGCGCTGCCGCGCCCCGCCACGTCAGGCGTGAGGGCGCCCTGGGCCGGGCTGATGAATTGCGCCGCGGCTGAGAGGGTAAAACAGGCCGCATAGACCGCCAGCAGCAGCGCGCGCAGGTTGCCCTGGCCCTGTGCCAGGACAAAGCCCAGCGCGGCAACCCAGCGCAGCGCATTGGCTGCCACCAGCACTCCCACTCGGTCGCGGCGGTCCACCACCAGGCCGGCGATGGGGCCAAACAGCGCCCCTGGCAGCGTCGAGCAGAGAATCATCCAGGCCATGCCCGCGCTCGAGTGCGTGCGCTCCTCCAGCACGACCGTCGCCGCAAAGAGGAGCGCATACTGCGCCGTGTCGGCCGCGAACTGCGCCGCCAGCAGCAGCCGAAAGCCCGTTCTGCGCGCCGGTGTCACCCCTGTGTACCCCCTGTGCTGTGTTGTGTGCACCTGCAACCTCGCATGGTGGCGGTGGACACACCGCGCATCTGGACTGTGTACCCTCCTGTGCTGCGTTGTGTGCACCTGCAACCGCGCGGTCCAAGGATCGAGTCGCGGCAGCCCGCCGTCGCCTAGCCCTATCATACCACCAGGAGCGCCGATCAGGGTAGCGTCGGGCTCGTAGTCCGCGCTTTAGCGCGCCCTGCTATTTCGTGACCCGACGTGCCAATTTGCATCCGTCACACGTAGCGCTATAGTATGCCCAGGCTGCGACAAGTTCGTCATGAGCCCTTCGGCTCGCCACCGCTCATGAAAACACGCCCACGTAGCATAGGCCCTTGTGGCCGCAATCTCCACGAGGGTCGCAACGCCCACCTCGTCAAGCGAGGCGAACGGCAAGGGGCTACGCTACGGCATCTTCAGGGCAGCACCAAGAGCACGGAGGTCCAGGACTATGACCACTAGCGCGCAAGCCAAAGACCGCAAGCCGAGCCAACCGGGCAGCATCAAGGTCAGCCCGCATGGCCCCTATCTGGTATCCGGCGGCATTCCCCTCGTCACCCTGACCCCAGAAACCGACGCCGAGGGGTATCCTTGTGGGTGGCACACGCGCAAGCAATACCCGCTGCAAGAGAACTATGCCCTCTGCCGCTGCGGGCGATCCAAGAACAGGCCGTTCTGCGACGGCACGCACGCGCAAGTCCACTTTGACGGCACCGAGACCGCGGGTCGCGAGCCCTACCTCGATCAAGCGGAACAAATCGTCGGCCCCGACCTCGACCTGACCGACGCGCGCCCACTCTGCGTCGGCGCCAGTTTCTGCGACCGCGCCGGGGGCATCTGGGACCTCACCAGGCGCTCCGACGACCCGCGGGCCAGGCAGACCGCCGTTGAAGAAGCTGGCGACTGCCCCTCAGGCCGCCTGGTGGTGTGGGACAAGGACGGCCAGGCCATCGAACCCGAGTTTGAACCCTCTAGCGGGGTGGTCGAAGACTCCCCGCAAAGCACGCATGGCCCGCTCTGGGTGCGCGGAGGGATACCGATCGAGTCCGCCGACGGCACCGTCTACGAGGTGCGCAATCGCGTCACGCTCTGCCGCTGCGGCAAGTCCACCAACATGCCGTTCTGCGACGGCAGCCATGTGTATGAGTAGCAGCGCCGATTCATGGCGCTGCGGGTCTTGGCGCGAGACCGTGCGTGTCCCGACCCGCACCGCCCCGAGGCGACGGTGCTGGACGACCACGCTACACGGCCCCTGCGCTCCAGCATCGCTCAAACAGAAACTGGGGTTCTGGCAGAAACCCAGTTTCTGAACTGTCCTGCCAACCGGCCACTGCCAACCGGCAGCCGTCTTCCTCTCTCACGTCCCTTCCTGCCCCAGATACTCCTGCTCCCACACCGGCTGACTGCACTGCTGCCAGACCGAACCGTACGCCACCAGGCCCTGGTAGTAGCCTGGGTCCGCCAACGCCTGCCGGGCCGCCTCGTCCTCCGGCTCGGGCTGATAGCGCTCCAGCAGCTCGCGGAACGCGCCGTGATGGTCGCGCATGGGGCAGGGACCTAGCCAGTTGCCGTCCTTGTGCGGCTGCGCCTGGCCGTAGCCATATTGGCGCTGCCACGCACGGATGGCTTGCAGGAAGGGCGCCTGCCACACGTCGTTTAGCGTCCCGCCCCGCGCATAGACCTCCTGGATGTTGGCCACCGAGTACGGCGCAAAGACGCACGGCATGACCTTGCCGTTCCAGTCAATGTACACGTACCCGCCCTCGCGTCCGGCGGAGAGGCAACCCTGCGCCAGCGGGCCCATGTTCCAAAAATCGAACAGGAAGATGCGCCGCCGCTCCACCACCTCCCACGCGCGGCGCCAGAACTCGAGGCGCTGTTGGGGCGTGGGGATCAGGTCCAGGTTGGGGCTGCGCCCGATCGGCATATAGTGGAACAGAAAGGCGTAGAATGCGCCTTGCTGGCCAAAGTAGAGATCGAGCGCCGCGTCGGAGAGAATTTCCGCGCAATTGTCGCGCGTGGCCGTGGCCGAGACGCCAAAGGGCACCCCGGCCTCGCGCAGCCAGGCCATGGCCTGCAGCACGCGCTCGTGACAGCCCGCGCCGCGCCGCTCGTCCGTGCGCGCCTGTAGGCCCTCCACCGAGAGCGCGGGCGTCAGGTTGCCCAAGCGTGCCAGGCGCGCAGCCACCTGCCGGTCAATCAACGTGCCATTCGTGAACATCAGGAACAGGCAGTCGGGGTGCTGCTCCACGGCATCCAGCACGTCGTGCCCCTCGCTGCGGTAGGCCAGCGGCTCGCCGCCGGAGAGCACCACCAGTGGCGCGCCCCACAACTCGCGCGCCTCGCGCATAATCCTGTTGAAGACGTCCCAGGGCAGCGCCGCGGCCGTGCTGCTAGAGTCCGCATAGCAGCCGCTGCAGCGCAAGTTGCAGGCGTGCCCGGGGCTGAGCGTGATGAACCAGGGCGGGTCGCAGCCGAACTGCGCCCGGAAGCGCCGCCCGGCGGGCTGCGCCAAGGGCGGCAGCGCGGCCCTGGCCCACAGTCCCAGCGAGACGCGCGCCACGTGCGGCGCCAGCGCACGGCGCCGGATCAGCCGGTCCACCGTGTCCAGAACGGCCAGCGCGAGGAGTACGCGTTCGCGCTCGATGCGCTGCCGCCCGCCGCACCCCTGCCCGCCGCCGGGCAGCCGCGCGCGCAGCCGGCCCTCCACCACGCGTAACAGCGGCCCGCGCAGCCCGTCCTGGTACAGCATCCAGCCGGCCGCTGACAGCAGCGGCTCACCTAACGGGCTATCGATCAGCCGCCCAGCCGGCTTCGCCCAAATCGCACCATTGCCCACTACCCATCACCCATCCCTACCTCCGACCCCAGCGCAGGATCCCGGGCAGGCTCCAGCTCCGCTCGCCGCCCACGCGGATGTCGCGGCGCTGGAAGAGCCACCAGGCCAGCGCTGAGAGCAGCAGGGTGGCGCCGATCATGCCGCCCAGCCAGCTCCAGCGCAGCCCGTCCACCGCGTCACCACCCTGCACGTAGCGCAGGGGCGTCAGCTTCCATGCCGGCTGCAGGTTCTTGTTGACCTGCGCCAGGCCGCGCAGTAGCCAGTTGCCCGCGAGCAGCGCCCCGGCCAGCATGCTGGCGTTGCTGGCCGCAGGCAGCAGCATGCTGAACAGCAGTCCGAGCGCAGAAAAGAACATCAGCACCGCCCACAGCGTCACACAGGGGCGCAGCAACTGCAGCCAGGTCAGGCCCATGGTTGTGCGCATCGAAGCCCCGACCCAGGCCGCCCAGGTAAAGGCCAGCATGCCCGCCGTGGCCGCGGCCAGCCCCAGCCAGCGGCCCCAGAACATCGCGCTGCGGCTGACGGGGTGCGCCAGCGACAGGTCCAGGATGCCCTTCTCTTCGTCACTGGCGAGCAGTCCCGCGCCCTTGGAGACGGAAAAGATGCCGATGATCAACGGCATGTAGAGGAAGAAATACGTGTCCAGGTAGCCCTGGGGCGTGTTGATCATGACAAAATCGCCAAAGAACGCCATCAGCTCCGGTGGGTAGCGGTTGATCAGCTCCATGATAGCCGAGTCCATGGTGGTGAGCGAATCATAGAAAGCCGACATAAGGGCCACGTACGCGACCAGGCCGATGCCCCAGGCCAGGATGGTGCCACTCATGCGGCGCAGGGTGTGCTTGAATTCTGCGAACATGTTAGCGCGCCTCCTTTCTATCCCCGGCATAGTAGCGCAGGAAGGCTTCTTCCAGCGACGTGTGCTCGGTTTCCAGGTCGCGCACGGGCAGCGCGGCCAGCGCCTTGATCAGTGCGTCGAGGTCACCCTCCACCTGCAGCATGGCGCTGACGTCGTTGCGCTCCACCACGGTCACGCCTGGCACGGCCGCCAGCCCCGACGCGTCGACCGCCCGCTGGAAGCGCACGCGCACACGGCGCATGGTCATCTGCGTCAGATGGCTGGGCTCGGCCTCTTCCACGATCACGCCTTCGCGGATGATGGCCACGCGTTCCGCCAGCGTCTCGACCTCGCTGATCACGTGTGAGGAGAAGAAAACGGTTGCGCCGCCCTGGCGCGCTTCCCGCAGCAGCTTGTAGACCTCGTGCTGCATGAGGGGGTCCAGCCCGCTGGTGGGCTCGTCCAGCAGCAGCAGCTCGGGCTTGTGCATGAGGGCCTGCACCACGCCCACCTTTTGCTTGTTGCCCTTGGACAGGTTCTTGATGGCCATGCCCAGGTCCAGGTCCAGCCGCTGCACGAGCTCGCGCACGTATTTCCAGTCGGCCTTGTTGCCGCGCAGGTCGTTGAGGTAGTGCAGGGCCTGCTCCACCTTGAGGTTGGAGTCAAAGTTGAGCTCTCCCGGCAGATAGCCCACGCGCGCGCGCACGGCCACGGGCTCGGCCTGCGGGTCCAGCCCCAGCACGCGCGCCGTGCCGCCCTGCGGCCGGATCAGGTCCAGCAGGCAGCGGATCGCGGTGGTCTTGCCCGCGCCGTTAGGCCCCAGAAAGCCGAACATCTCGCCGCGTCGCACCTCCAGGTCCAACCCGCGCAGCGCGCGCACCTTGCCATAGGACTTGCACATTCCCTGGGTGCGGATGGCAAACTCCTCGTGCATGCTTCACCTCCGTAGGTCGAGAGTGCGAGCCAGCCCTGCCGTGCCTCCGCACGCGGAAGGCGGGCGCCACCCGGCTCGCCGGGCGTGCTCTTGCAGAAGTATACGCCGATTTGCGGAAAGAGGTTTACTGCCGAAACCGGGTTTCTGAAAGAAACACCCGCACTGCCCCAAGGCGGCGGGGCTAGATCACCACGCCCATGCAGGGCGGGTTCCAGCATCGCCGATTCATGGTGATGTGGGTCTGCATGCGAGTTGTCAGTCACCAGAGAAGCACCCCCAGGCGCTAACGCATGCTGCCACCCCCAAGGCCCGTCTGGGCGATCAAGCCCTACGGCCCAATTGCGCTACTCATTGTTCTCCTAGAGGAACCGGAGGTACATCGTCTATGAGCATTACCAGCTTCCGAGTCGCTTGCGGTACTGTGAAAGCAAACCGCACCGAGACGGTTTCCGCTGGACTTATCGGGCCCACAGAGCATGTGTCGAACCAACTCCAATCCCCCCACTGCATCCTGTCAGACTGCAGTTGGCAAGGATACCTTTGCCCGTTTGGATCGGTTTCAGCAAGGAACAGGGGACCAACCCGGCGTTCATCTGGACCGACATTCGTGAGTCTGACAGGTATGACCAGGAACCGAAAGCCATTCTTCGGTGTATACTCGTAGTCTTGGTCGGATGCAAATGGTGAGCGGTAATAGAGAGCATAAGCCGTCTCAGCGGACTCGACCTTGACTTCTAGCCAGCTTCCCCTTCCAGTCGCACCGATGGGTCTTGGTCTTCAACAACTACTGCTAACTAGAAGAAGGCCTGACATCGCGGCTATTGCCCCAATTGCTTGCCATCTGGTAAGAGCCACTTCACTCACCTCCCCTATGGTTCGTGCACTGTGTAACCTAGGTCGCGCCAGACCGGTCTCAACTTAAAGGAACCTCTCGCAGATCGATGGGCACCAATCCTGGCCAATGCAGCGTAGGACCACCGCAGTCCACGGGTATGGTGAAGGCGAAGGTGATTTGGACGGTGCTCTCGCCCGGCATTCTGATCCTCAGAGTCCCGGACTCGCCGCTCGTGTTCAGATCGAAAAGCCCCTCTCTGTCGTCAGACCCCGAAAACCTGCCTCCTGATACTTCGACCTTCCGCCCAGCAAGCATGGCATACATGACGGCGAGTCTATCCATGGGCCCTTCTCCAAAACCCACGCCGTCCGATGGATAGGTGCCACCTTTGGCGTCGACGACGGTAAGCTCCCTCAGGTCCAATTCCAGAGTACTGGTCATGCTGGCTGTATTCTCCAGTCTGAATCGGATTACCTGAATGATGTAGCCTTCAGCAGGTCTGAGACGCGAGAGCGTGGACTCTATACTGGATTCCTGGCCCAACTGGATTGCCGTAATCCTCCAGGGCCCCGTGGACGCAGTATCTCCAACACCGACAACTAAAGGCGTTGGCGTAGACGGTACTGCGCTGGGGGTTGGCACAACACGAGTGCTCGTAGAAGTCACAGTGGG
>Ga0315294_10001286_pt1 | contig 27197 bp, 22 predicted proteins | sample YL17G13_40_MG_FD_203626 | JGI IMG/M metagenome (GOLD analysis project Ga0315294, IMG submission 203626) | Sediment microbial communities from Yellowstone Lake, YNP, Wyoming, USA - YL17G13_40 | ecosystem: Environmental > Aquatic > Freshwater > Lake > Sediment | place: USA: Wyoming | collected... | reverse complement strand
GACGGCCAGGAAAGCGGATTGATAATCCAGACCGGTTTGACGGCCGGGGAGATGCGGAAAGGGAGCGGCCGGCCCGGGCGCCACGGAGAGGGCCAGCAATCCCAGCAGTCCCAGGAACGGTCGTCGTTTCATCGTCGCCTCCCAGGGCAACAGGCCTATTTTTCGAGCCGCTTCAAGGCCTCCTCGGCCACGCGCCTGATCAGGTCCTGATGGGACGGCACGGCGGCCGCCTGGCGGAGGAAGGGGACGAGCGACGCGTCGCCGGTCAAACCCAGGGCGCGGAGGGCCTCGGCCCGGACGCGGACGCTTCGGTCCTTCCGGAAGAGGTCCTTATAGAAAGCGGCCAGGCGCTTGTCCTTGGTGGCGCCAAGAGCCTGGACCGCCTCGGTCCGGACGGAAGAGTTCGGGTCCCCGCAGGCCTTCCGGAGGGCCGCGGAGACCTCGGCGGACGGTCTTCGAGCCAACGCTTCGACGGCCTGCCGGCGGACCGCCCAGAAGGGATCGCTCCGGGCGCTCCGGGAAAGCCCCGCCAGGACGCCGGGCTGGTCCTGGACGGCCGCGAGCTCCCCGGCGGCGGCCATCCGGCCGATCACATCATCGTTCCGGAGCTGATAGAGGAGTTCGGCCGTCTCCTTGGGGAACGTCGTTTCCTTGATCAGCTCGTTCGTCGCGTCGAACCTGACGAGCAGCGGCTTGGTCTCGGCTGGGAATTCGAAGGTCTCCTCCCGCTCCCGGATCCAGATCCTGTGAGTCTCCGACTGGCCGGCCGTGACGACCTTGATGGTGACCGGGACGCGGAAGACGGGAACGCCCTTGGCGAGATCCTGGACCTGCGCGACCTTGAGGCGGATGACCTTCCGGGCCGGGTCCCATTCGCTCCGGATATCGAAGACCGGGTGGCCTGGCTTGAACAGCCACTGGTCGAAGAACCAGTCGAGGTTCCGGCCGGTGACCGTCTTGACCGAACGGATGAAGTCGGCGGTGTCGACTGCGTCGAAGGCGTAGCGGTGGAGGAACTGGCTGAGGGTCTTGAAGAAGATTTCGTCGCCGAGGATGGCCCTGAGCATGTGGAGGACGAGGGCGCCCTTGGGATAAGAGTGCGAGTCGAACATGTCCTCCGGCCGGTCGTAGCGGTCGGACACGATCGGGCGGATGTAACGGGTCTTCGCCTCTCGGAGGTAGGCGGCGAGCTTGTTCTGGAGATTGACCGCCCCCTCGTCGTCGCCTTTATCGTGGCGGAAATACAGGTAGTCCGAGTACGTTCCGAAGCTTTCGTTCATCCAGGCATGGCCCCAGCTGCGGAGGGTGATGAGGTCGCCCCACCATTGGTGGGCCAGCTCGTGGGAGACGATCCCGATCGCGGAGAAATCCGGCTCGTCCTCCTCCGCGACCATGATTCGCTGGGTCATGGCCGTGGCCGAGGTGCTCTCGGCGCCGCCGCCCAGCGGGACCGAGATCTGGTCGTATTTCTGCCAGGGATAATCGTATCCGAAGATCTCGTTGAAGAACGCGATCATCTCGGGGGTCTTGCCGTAGGTCGGGCGGGCCTTGGCTTCGTCCCCCGGATAGACCCAGTAGTTCACCGGCAGGTTCCGATAGGAGTCCCGGACGATGACGTACGGAGCGGCGGCCAGGAAAACGAGATAGGTCGAGTGGGGGAGCTCCTGGGACCAGTGGTAGGTGACCGTACCCGCCGCGGCGTCCTCGGTGACGCCGACGAGCCGGCCGTTGGACGCGACCTTGAAGCCGGACTTGACCGTGGCCGCGATCTCGCTGGTGGCCTTGTCGTTCGGGTAGTCGAAGCAGGGGAACCAGTGGTGGACGTTGTCGGGCCAGGAATCGGACCAGACGAGGCGGGGATTCTCCGGCGTTTCGTCGACGAATTTAAGCCCCTGGCGGGGCTCCCGGCCGTTGTACGCGCAGGTGAAGGTCACGATCTCGCCGAACTTCGCCGGACGGGGGAGGACGACCTTGAGCTCCTTGTCCGATTGCTCGAATCTCAGGGGCGCTCCGTATTCGTCGACGACCGAGGATACCGTGAACTCCTCGGCGTCGAGGACGCAGCTCTCGAGACCCTCCACGAACGAGGACGCGGTGACCGTGGCCGTCCCCGCGAACGACTTGCGGTCGAGATCGAGCGCGATCTTGACCAGGTAGTGCAGGGCGTCGAAGCTCCGGCTGCGCTCGGACTGGAACGCCTTCTTTGAATAATCGACCGTCTGCCCGGGCAGGGCCTGGACGAGCGTGAGGATGACGACGGCAATGACCGCGACTGTTCTTCTCATGTCCGTTCTCTCCTTAGATGAGCGCCTTTCTCCGGAGCGTTTGGAGGATCCCGTCCTCCTTCATCAGAGCTTCGATCTCGGCGACCGTCCGCGGCACGCCGAGGGACAGGTTCTCGCAGCCGCTTTCCGTGATGGCGACCGTGTCCTCGATCCGGATCCCGATCTCCTCCTCGAGGCGGAACAGCTGGATGTCGCAGGCGAAGACCATCCCCGGCGCCAGGACCTCGTCCGGACCGGCGAACGGGCCGGTGACGTCGTGTGTCGCCAGGCCGATCATATGGTTGTAGCCGCCGTAGCGGACGATCCCGGCGAAATCCTTGGCATAGGCGTCCAAGCCCTTCTCCTTGAGCATGGCCGCGACCTTCTCGCCGACCTGCTTGAATGAGATCCCAGGGCGGTAGTACGCCAGGCAGGCGTCGTGGACGGCCAGGGCGACCTCATAGAGCTCTTTCTGGCGGATCGAGAACGTCCCGGAGGCCGGGAACGAGGTCGAAATGTCGACATGATAATCGGCATAATCGGGGCCGGCATCGAGGATGACGAAATCGCCGGCATTCAAGACGCGGTCATAAGCGTGGTAGTGACCGTAGGCGTGGTGCTTCCCGGACATGATGATCGGGCTATAGGCTTGGCCCGCCGCGCCCTCGAGCCCGCAGACGAATTCGAACACGGCGGCGAGCGGCTTTTCCGGCACGCCTGGCCTGGTCGACTGGATCAGGGCCCGGTGGGCCTTGACGCCGATCCGGGCCGCCCGGCGCAGGACCTCGAGCTCGGCGGGCGACTTGATCTTGCGAAGCTCCCACACCAGGGACGAGCAGTCCCTGATCTCGACGTGGGGGAACCTGTCGCGGATCTGCTTGACGAACTGAAGTTCCCGGGTGAGCCGTCCGTCCCACGGGTTCAGGGTCATCGACCTTTGCAGCGAATTGAACTTCTCGTTGGCGTTCTCCGGCCCGATCTCCTCGGGCTTAAACATGGCGTAGAGGACCCGTGTGCGCTGGCACAGGCTCGCGAGGAAGGGGCCGAACTGATCGGCCGGAAGGACCCGCTCGACGCCGGTGAAGACCTTTGGGTCCCGGACGAAGTCCCGCGGAATGCCCTCGCTTTCCGCCTCGGCTTCGGACATAGTGAAGAACAGGACGCTCTCTTTCCCGAGGCCGTCGACGACGAGGAAGGCGTTCGGGACGGGGACCCCGGTGAGATACGCAAAATCGTGGCCCTGCCGGAAGGCGACATCCGAGGCGGGCGCCGAGGCGCCCAGGAAGACGGCAGCGCCGTCGGGGATCTTCTCCATGAAGCGGGCGCGGCGGGCGGCGTACTCGCCGGGCTCGAACGTCAGCGCGGCCGTCAGGGGGCCGGCCAGCACAAGCAATCCGGCCGCCCAGCCGGCGAGGCGCAGCCGCCGATTCATCGGGACCCCCCTTTGCCGGTCCCGTCGGCCGGAACGATCGAGATCCGGACGGGCGAGGTCCATTCGCCCCGGATCCAGAGGACGAGGCCGTCGCCCTCGAGCCCTGGTATCAGGCCGGCCCGGACGTCCCGGCCGGCCAAGGCCGGACGTCCGCCGATCTCAACGCGGGGGACCGTCGAATCCCAGCGACGGATCCGGAGGACCGGATTGACCGCGGGCGAATCCTTCGAAGCCTGGAGAATAACCGTCACGCGGCCGTCCTGTCCGCGGCGGGCGACGACGAAGGCCCGTTCCGTGGGATCGAACCCTTCGCCGCGGAACGCTTCGCCCTCGACGTCCATCTTCGGCGGCGACAGCCAGGCTTTAGCTAGGGGGACGAGAGCTTCGGCCGGCTTATCGGTCAGCCCGTTCAGCATCAACATCGTTACGCCGTCCGCCGTCTCCTCGAAGGGCCGCCAGGACTGGATGTGGGCTAGGGAACTGTGCGAGACCCGGTCTGGGGCGAGGGCCCAACGGCCGCTCGAACGGATCTGCTGGGAGACAGGCCAATGGTTCCACCAGGGGAAGATCGACCGCTCCCGGATGATCTCCCCGGCATAGCAGTCGATGGCGACGTTCCTCGGGTCGACGATGACGTAGGGGCTGAAGCGGGCCTTCAGGTTGACCCTGAGGATGTTCCCGCCGGCCGGCCGGACCAGCCATTGATGTCCGGGGGTGTCCAGGTCGCTGATCCGATGGAGCGTCGCCAGCGTCTCGGCGTCGAAGTCGGCCGTCTCGCCGGGAGGCCCATCGGCCCAGGAGTACTTGTGGACCTCGCCTTTCATGTTAGCCAGCGTCAGCGCGTCGGTTTCGATGTTGTCCTCGGGGCGCGTGCCGGGAGGGTTGATGATGATGGCCTCGTGGTACTGCCGGAAATTATTCCATTCCTTGCCTTCGGCCGGATCGATCCGCGGTTTGGACGACCAGACCTTGATCTTGCGGACGCACGAGCCGTCGGGGTAGACGGTATAGGTCTCCTCGACCCAATCTCCCCACCCCGTCAGCGGATCGATGTTGACGAGGTCGTAATTGACGCTGACCGGCGCGTACCGCCAGAGGACGACGACCCGGGCGTCGCTGCTCTCGAGGATGCGGGCGTGTGAGAAACGGGCCTGCTTATCGGCCATGGGCTCGGCGCTCGTCGGCATCGTTGGGACCTGGGTCTCGTAGAATTCGTTCGTGTACCAGATGCCGTTCTCCGTGACCCAGGCGGGGATATAGCTCGTGCCGCGCCAGAAGACGAGGCGGTTGGGCGTCTCGTCGAAACGGACGACGACATCGGCCGCTTCGCCGACACGCCAGGGATTCTCCCATTCCTCGGCGTAACGGAGACGGGAGTAATAGGCCCCGAAGCGGCCCGGTCCTTTCGGCCCGGCGGGCAGGACCGGCGGCCGCAGCGGCGGGGGACCGGTCGGTCTCAGGCGGGTCGAGGCGGCGCCGGCCTCGGCGGGAACCAGGGCGGCATCGTAGATCCGGACCTCGTCGATGATCCCGTCGAACGAGAACGCCACGGGCGCGACGACCCGGATCTCCTCGCTGAGCCCTAGAGGTGTCTGGTTGCGCCCGATCCAGGCATCGACCTCGGGGGCGAAACGGGGCGGACCGGAAGCGGCTTTTTCGCCGACAAGCTTGCCGTTCAGGTAGAGTCTAAGCCCGGTCGCCGGATCGAAGACCCCGAGGATATGGTTCCAGGCATAGAGCGGCAGCCCGACGCTCGATCGGCAGGCCTGCCATCCTTCCCTCGTGGCGAGCTGGAGCCCAAACCGCCCTTCCGGGTCGATCCCGAAAAAGTAGCCGGCCTGGCGGTCCTTTTCCTGGTTGACGATCGCGCACCACGTCCAGGGATAGGTCTGGAGGGCGACCCACGCTTCGACCGAGAAGGCCCCGTCGATTCGGGGATTCTTCACGGCGCTGCGAACGACGGTCGTGGTCTGCCCGTCGAAACGGAGGGCCTTGCCGGCCACGCCGTCGACGAATTTGTAGAAGCCCCGGAGCTCGTCCCCGGCGGCGCCCTGATCGAACGACCACGAAGCGACGGGGGGCCGGTCCGCGGCGAACGCGGCGTTCGCCAGACAGCCGGTTAAGATCAGTATCTGGAGTCGTCGCATGGTCCCTCCGGGTCGGCGGGTTTCCCAGTCTCGGGCCCGCAGTCTCTCATAGATATTTTCACAGGATTCCTAAGTACCATAAAAATGGCCGGGCCGCAATCCATTTTCAGACCGGCGAAGGCGGGGCGGACTTTATGCAACACCCTAAAATTAATTGACTTATTTATGTATCTAAGAGAACATTGACATTTAATAACAGATGTTTCCTAAGTTTCGGCTTCATTAGCCCCATTCGGGGGTCGGGCCAGACAGAAAGGAGACCCATGAGACCATCAAGGATCGCCCTCGTCGCCGTGTTCATCGGTCCGCTCATCCTGGCTGGTCCAGGCCTGCTGTCCAAAGCGGAGCAGGATGCCGGCCCCGGCCAGGTTAGCTCGAACGACCGCGGCCTGCACGGCTATATCAGTTTCAGCGCGGACAGGCCGCCGGCCCGGTCGGAATTCAGCGCGGGCATGGGCTTCTATTCGGCTGTCTGGCCCCTTGTTGGCGAGCCTATTTCCCATTTCCAGATCGGCCTGCCGAGCGCTTGGATCACGCCCGACAACTCGGACAACAAAGACACGCCGCTTGCTCCTGTTGGGACCTATGCGCGGGATAACTGGCCCGAGCGCGGGCCGACCTATAAAGACGTTTTTCAAACAGTCGAGGGCGGATTGGGGTATTGGGCCGGGAACCATTTCCGGTATGGCCCGCCAAAATTCAGCATGAACGCGACGCCGCAGTGCTACGACTACGAAGTCGGTTCCCCCGGCTGGTCCTTCTTCTATGACAACGAGGCCTTGCCGGACGAACGGCTGGGGATCGCCCAGCTCAGCAACCGGCTGCTGATCCCGCCGGACGCCCTACCGTTCCGGGGGAATCCCAGCGGGGAGTTCCTGGGCTACGCGTATATGGCGTTGCCCTTCACCGAGCCGGTAGCGGGGGAGCCGCCGACCGGCGACCAGGCCTGGACCTGTTTCCTGAGCGCGGCCAACTTCAAGGGGCCGATCGCCTATTACATTCCGGAGACCTGGAGCAAGATCGGCAAGCTCTTCCACTATCCCTTCATCTACGGCCGGGGGCTCGATTCCCGGCCGGGCGTGATGGGCGGCGGGGCGATGGAGATCAACACCGTCCCCGCTTTCGAGTCGCGGGACGCCAAGGGCGTCGCCTATACCAAGCTACCGGACCTCAGGTTCCCGGTCGACGGTCAAGGACGGACGCTGCTCGTTCAGGATGTGACCTATTACTCGAAGGCGGCCCTCTACGATGCGTTCAAGGCCTGGAGGGACGGCGGTCCGATCTGTTCCGGCGCTTTCAACGCCAAGGGCGCTTGGACATCGACGCTGAGGACCGAAACGACCCGATTCGACCAGGGCGGCCAGAGGATCAGCGGTGTCGAGAGGGTCTTCGACACCAGGATCTTCGAAGGCAACGTCTGGGGATTGGAATGGTTCGACGGGACAAAAAGCGCCATGGGCCATTTCCCGATGTATTTCCGGCACGTCGGAGACGAGCGAGTGGTCGTTCCGTCCAAGGCCGTGCCCGCCGAAACGCGTCTTCATGGTCAGGAATTCGAGCGGGCCGCGCCTGGCGCGCCCTACACTTCGCCGGCCGGCGGGGCCTGGGGCCGGCCCGGCCCCGTCAAGGGTCCGTTCCAGGTCCGCCTGGCCGACGGATCGCTCGTGACCTATTCCTGGTATCGCTTCGTCGACCAGCCCTCCTTCCAGCAGTATGCCTGGAGCCCGGAGAAGAAGGCCAAGCTGCAGGCGTTCGTCGAGAGGATCCACGCCGCCTGGCCCCTTGACAGGGACTACATGGCACCGCCCCGCTTCGGGAAGCTGGCTATGCTCGACCCGGCCCTGCTCGTGATGCCGCCCAAGGGGCTTGAAGTCGGATATGTGCCCATCGTCACCCGGCAGGAAGCGGGCGACGGCGGGCCGGTCGTGGCCGGACCGCCCGGGACGCGCCCCGTGAAATAGCCGAAGGCGTCCCTGAGGTATAAGAAATTGCTTTTTCACGCGGGTGACGTTTTCCAGGACGCGCGTCGATCAGGCGCCGTAACTCCGGGAGTCTCCCCCGGCGGGAGATGCGAGCGTTTGATGGGGCCGGCCTTGTGCCTTGGCTGGCGTAAATATCAAATATTTCCTATTTCGACAGCTTGCGCGGAACCCGATCGTCCGCCATGGCGGCGTGATAGACGAAGGCGGCCTCGACCACGGCGTTCTTCATCAGGTCCTCGGCCGACAGCGTGTCGAGGAAGTCGAGGTTCGTGTGCCCGGCCGTTCCGGCGATCCGGTCCTGGATGAACTGGAAGCCGGGCAGGCCCGCGGCGTCGAACGCGACGTGGTCCGTGCTGCCGACGCTCTGGATGGAGACGGCCGTCATACCGAAGTCGCGAAACGGCTCCATCCAGGCCGTGAAGAGGAGCCGGGCGCGCTCGTTCCCTTGAAGGTAGATCCCGCGGAACTGTCCGGCGCCGTAGTCCTGGTTGAAGTAGGCCGAGAACTTCTCGTAGTCGGGCGTCGGCGGGTTCTTCGGGTCCTTGGGGATTCCGAAGTGCATGCGGACGTATTCCTGCGAGCCGTAGATGCCCTGCTCCTCGCCGCCCCACAGGGCGACGCGGATCGTCCGGCGCGGCCGGACGCCGATGGCCTTGAGGATGCGCGCGGCCTCAAGGGCGACGGCGCATCCCGCGGCGTCGTCGCTGGCGTTGGGGCTGGCGTGCCAGCTGTCGAAATGGGCGCCGACCATCACGACCTCGTCCTTGAGGTCGGTCCCGGGGATCTCGCCCAGCACGTTGGCGGCCTTCTCGACCTTGTCGCCGAGCCTGTTCCTGATCTCGATCTCGATCCTGACCGTGAGGCCCCGCTTCAGGATCCGGTGCATGCGGTTGTAATGTTCGGGCGTGACGGCGACGATCGGCAGGGAGGCCAGGCTTTTCTCCCGCGACCACTTGTCGTCCTTGGTCCCGGGCCGGGCGAAGCCGATGACGACTCCGGGACGGCCGCCTTCGCATTGGAGGACCGCGACGGCCCCCTCGGCCTTGAAGAACGCGATCTTCTCTTCGGGCTTGAGCAGGTCCGGATTCGGCGCAGGCGGGGTCGGCCGAGGCGCCGGCGGGATGACGTTTTCCTGGAGCTTTTTCAGGTCCTCGTCGGTCATCCGGTCGACGCCCTGGGCCAGCGAAGCCTGGCTGATCGCAAGGGGAGGCGAGGCGAGGACCGCGGCCCCCTTCAGCTTCCCTTTGAACTTGGCCAGGTCGGCCTTCGTCTGGAGGTCTGCGATCAGCGCCGGGCAGGCGATTTGTCCCCGGGTCCCCGGCGTGTGGGTCAGCGGGAAGCCCGCCATCGGCTGGTAATCGGGCTCCAGCATGTGGAGCGAGAAGTATTCGTTGTCCCAGGTAACCCCGTAGTCCGTGAACGGCTCGATGACGGTGTTCTCGAGCCCGAGCTGCTCCATCTTGCCCCTGACCCAGGCCTGGGCCCGCTTCATGTCCCCGGAGTTCGTCAGGCGGGCGCCGAGGACGTCGACGATGTAGCCGACGATGTCCATGACCTGGGAGCGCTGTAGCCCTTCCTCCCGGATCTCGGCGACGGTATCCCAGTCGACGGTCGGCGCTTGGTCCGAGGCGGAAGCGCTGACGGCGATGACGAGGGTGACGGCCGCGAGGGCCCGGGCAAAGTGCTTCATGGATGGCCTCCTTGATCGGGAGTGGGGCGAATCACTATTCTCCACATTCGGAGGCATGTCCGCAACAGGAATCGGGGCCGCGTCCCCGGGCGGCACAGCCTTAACATCGAAGGTCCGCGGCGAGATGGGCCCGCGAGCCGTTTTCAAGGACATTCTTAGCCATCCGGAATCCCGAATTTCGGAGAAGAGACTACGGGTTCACAAGGGACTCGGGTATTGGGGGGCAGATACGCCCGAATTAAGGTAAAGGGCTTTCCATTGGTGAACGGGCGCGCTGAGAAACAACTCGAGAGGCTTCTTCCCGACGGAATTTAGGTCATTGACAACTATGCGCGGCCGAAAATATCATGACTCCCAGAAATGACTCCTGACGCTCGATCCGCCCACACCCGCTCGGGAATCCTGGCCATGGCCGCGGCCGCGTTCCTGTGGAGCACCGCCGGGCTGTTCATCAAGGTGATCGACTGGAACCCGTTCGCCATCGCCGCCGCGCGCAGCGCCGTCTCGGCACTGGTCATCCTTGCCTGGCTGAAGCGGCCGAAGATCCACTGGTCGGCGCCGCAGGTCGGGGCGGCCTTGGCCCAGGCGGCCACGATGCTGCTCTTCGTCGCCGCCAACAAGACCACGACCGCGGCCAACGCCATCCTCCTCCAGTACGTCGGCCCGGTCTTCACCGCCATCCTCGGCGCCTGGATCCTCAAGGAACGCGCCCGCTGGGAGCACTGGGCCTCCTTCTCCTTCGTCGCCGCCGGCATGGTGCTGCTCTTCATGGACAAGCTGGGCGGCGGCCGCCCGCTGGGCAACCTCCTGGCGGTTTTATCGGGCCTGACCTTCAGCTTCTGCTTCATATTCCTGCGAATGCAGAAGGACGCCTCGCCGCTGGAGTCGATCCTGCTGGCCCACGGCTTCACAGCCGTGATCGGTTTCGCCGTCGCCCTCTTTCTGCCTTGTCCCGTCTTCACCTGGAAGGCGGTCGGCGCCGTCGCCGTGCTTGGTGTCTTCCAGGTCGGTCTGGCCTCCATCCTGTTCGCCTACGCCATCAAGCGGATCATGGCCGTCTTCGCCAACCTGGTCGCCGTCATCGAGCCGGTCTTCAACCCGATATGGGTCTTCCTGGCGCTGGGCGAAAGGCCGGGAGTCCATGCCATAGCCGGCGGCGTGATCATCATCGCCGCGGTGACGGGAGCGTCGATCATCGGCGCCAACCGAGATCGGAAATAAGCAAGACGGAGGAAAGGCGGGTTGGGCTCCATTTGACATCCGACGACGCCCCGACTTATCATCCCCTGCGACGGGGTGATGTGAAATCGCATGAAAAGACCGGGAGGACTGCCATGAAGCGTCTGGCTTGCTTCCTTATCATAATTCTTTTCTTTTGCTCGGCCCATCCAACGGAAGGATGCACGATTGTCATGGTCGCCGAAGGGAAGATCGTTCTGGCCGGCAACAACGAAGACTGGAAAAATCCAAACACCAAGATCTGGTTCATCCCCGCATCCAACGGAGACTACGGAAGAGTCTGCGTAGGATTCGACGATCTGTTCGCCCAGGGCGGCATGAATGATCAGGGGTTGTTTATCGACGCCAACGCCCTCGGTCCGACCGGCTGGAAACCGGTCGAGGGCAAACCCGCCTTCCAGGGAGAGCTTCTCGACCGCATACTCGCTGAGTGCGCCACGGTCGAGGATGCCATCGTCCTCTGCGATAAATACAATATTCCCGGGCTGGCCGGCGCGAGATTCCCTATCGCCGACAGGACAGGAGCATTCGGCGTTGTCGAATACGGACAGGGACAGGTGCAGTATGTGAGAAAGACGGGCGTCTATCAGATAGCTACGAACTTTGTGATCACCAATGTGAAGGGCGAGAACTATCCCTGCACGAGATACAGGATCGCCGACAAGATGCTTAAAAATGCCGAGGATGTCTCGCTGGACCTCGTCAGAGCCGTGCTGTCGGCCACCCATCAGGAAGGCCAGTACCCGACGGTCTATTCGTATCTCCTCGAACCGGCCAGCGACGACGGGCTATTTTACTGGAACGGCTTCGACCGCTACCTGGTTCCGCAATGGGGGCGCGGGTTCGACAAATGTCCCGTCTTCAGGCTCCTTACGCCGGTCACGCTCGGGACGGAGAGAATCGCCGCCGGGGACTGAGTCCGTCTCCCCCTACTTTTTCTTCTTTTTGACGGGCTTGGCCGCGCGGGCGGCCACAAGAAACTTACCGCAATTCTCGCAGATGTAGATGTCGTTCGAACCTTCGATGGCCGCGCTCATCCCGGTCGCGACATTGATGTTGCAGCCCTGGCAGGCGCCCTCGGCGACATCGGCCACGGCGAATCCGTAGCGCTGCATGAGCCGGTCGAACCGGGCCAGCAGGGCTTGGTCGAGCTCCTCCCGGAGGTGGGCGGATTCCTTCTCGAGAGCTTTCTTCTGTTCCCTGGTCGCCTTATTCCGCTTCATCTCGATCTCCTGGAGCCGTTTGATCAAGCTCGCCCGCGACACGGTCATGTCGAGCAGCGGCAGCATGAGCTCAATTTCGGACAGGACCTTGTAGAGATCGGCTTTGTCCTTGGCCTGGAAGGCCCGATGGCGGAAGTCGGGCCGGCGCAGGAATTTGGCCAGCCCGGCGAACAGGTGGTTGAACAGGCCGGGAATCGAGGGATTCCAGACGACGAGGATAATCAGATGGACCTTCTTATTGTCCGCGGACTCGAAGTCGATCCCCTTCTCGGAGCGGCCCACGGCCACCGCGACTTCCCCTCCCGTGTCGACCCGGGCGTGGGGGAGGGCGACATGGTCGCCGATGCCCGTCGTTTCCAGGCGCTCGCGGTCGATGAGCCGGGTCAGGATCAGCTTTTTGTTGGCGATGTGCTTCTGCTTGGCGAGGACGTCGCAGAGCTCATCGAGGGCCTGGACCTTGTCCTTGGCCTTGAGGTCGAAGACGACCGAGGCCGGCTTGAGGTATTCGGAGAGAAACAATACTTTGGAAACGCTGTCCATTGTCTTGGCGTTCGCTATTCTACCAAAATCGGGAGTCGGGGTCAAACCTAGCGCTTGAAGGAGCTGGTCGGCTTGAATTCGGGCGGGGTCTCGGCCTCGGCCAGGATGTCGATGATCTCCTCGGCCCAACGCGCGATCTGGACGGCGCCCCGGAGGTCCCAGTTCGGCTTGATCTCGTCCGTGACCTTGTGGTAGCCCGCCCGCCGATACTCGTCGTAAGCGAGGGCCACCCGCTCCTTGTCCTTTCCCCGCGACACGACGCCGTGATGGAGCCAAACGGCCGGAATTCCGCCCCGGGCGAAGCTGAGCTGGTCGGAACGGAAAAAGAAACCCAGCTCCCCCAGCCGCTCGGGCGTGTAAGTCAAACCGAGCTTCCGGGCCGCCCGGGCCAGGACTTCGTCGAGGTCGGAATGCTTGGCGCCGATCCCGAACACGTCCTCGGTCTCTCCCCAGACGTTCGTCATCTCGAGGTTGAGGTCGGCCAGGACCGAGGCCGCCGGGACGGGCAAATTGCGGACGAAATAGTCCGAGCCGAGGAGATTCTGCTCCTCGGCCGTTACGGCCGCGAACAGGAGATCGGCCTTGAGGTCCCCGGCCCGCTCCGAGAAATAGCGGGCCAGGGCGAGCATGGTCGCCGAGGCCGACGAGTTGTCGACGGCGCCATTGTAGATCCGATCGCCCTGGAGAGAGTCGTCCATTCCGAGGTGATCGTAATGGGCGGAGATGACGATCGTTCGCTCCTTTCGGCCGCCCCGCTTCCCGCGCAGGAGGGCGGCCACGTTCTCGGTCGGAACGTTCCGGAACGAAGGCCGCTGGCGGACGCGGGCCATGAGGTCGAGCGGCACCGGGACGAAATCGGATTTCTCCGCCTTGGCCAGGAGCGAGCCGCGCTCGCGGCCCGCCAGGCGGAAAACCTGCTCGGCCGTCTCGCCGGATATCCAGCCGCGGAAGAAGAGCTTTTGCTCCCGGTCGGGCAGGAAGAATTGCTCCCCGGACCAGGAGTTCCGGACGACTTCCCAGCCGTAAGCGGCGCCTTTGGTGTTGTGGATGATCAGACAGCCCGCGGCGCCGAGCTCGGAGGCTTTCTCGAATTTGCAGATCCAGCGTCCGTAATAAGTCATATCCAGGCCGTCGAAGACGCCCCCCGGCTCGTTGCCCGGCTCGTTGATCTCGACCAGAAGGACCTTGCCCTTGAGGTCGGCGCCCTTGATGTCGTCCCAGTTCCGCTCCGGCGCCTGGATGAGGTAGCCCGCGTAGACGAGCTCGCCTTCCACGCCCTCGGGACAGTCCTCCCGAAAGGACGCGACCACGTAATCGTCGAGGCGGCGCGGCGAAAGGATGCCGCTGTCGTTGAAGATCTCGAGGCCGGCGGCGGGGTCGGGAAGAGCGCCTTTGAGGTCGAAGGCCTGGCGGTAGCGGCCGTTTAAGACGGGCTCCAGGCCGAGGGATTGAAAACAGCTCTCGTGATAAAGACCGGCCAAGCTGAGGCCGCGGCTTCCTGTCAAGCGGCCCTCGAGGAGGTCGTCGCTGAGGAAACGGATATGGGCCTCGATCTCGCCGGGAGTGATCGGGCGGACCTTGGCCCCGCGGCAGCCGGAAGCGGCCAGGATGGCGACAACCGCGGCCAGAACGGCAGCCCTATTTCGATTCAGGTTCATCGGTCCTCCTTCGGACTGGAGTCGTACTCAAATCTTCCTGAGTTCGGCGGCCCCGATGTCCGCCGTCAGCCGGTAGGTCTCCATGACCCCCGAGACCGTGACGCCCCGGGAGGCCAGCGAAACCCCGAAGGCGGCCGCCTTGAACGGATCGGCTCCCCGGACAAGACAGGCCATGGTCCCGGCGCAGAAAATATCGCCGCAACCCGTGCTGTCCAGGGGCGCCCCCAGATCGCGGGACCGGATCTTCCGGAATTTGGAGGGCGTCAGAACCCTGACTCCCGCCTTGCCCAAAGTCACGAAGACGGCCGAAATGCCCAGCCTAAAGGAGAGGCGCGCGAACGTTTTGAGCTCCCGGTCATCGGGAAACCGCTCGGGATGGCCCATCATGCAGGCGACCTCTTGCAGGTTGGCCTGGAGGTAGGTCACGCCCTCGGCCCACCGGGTCCATTCCGGGAGGGGCCGATAGTCCCTGTGGACGCCGATCGACGGAAAGAGGGCCAAGGAATGGACATCGAGCCAGACGGGCGACCGAACGCCCGCCATAACGGCCCGCCACTCGGCGAGCTCGATGTCGAATCCCGAATTGATGACGAGCATCAACATATCGATCCGGTCGAGGCCGGAAAGGATGTCCTTGGCGTCCAGGGGAGTAACGACGGATTCCAGGACCTCCCGGCGCTCTCCCCGATCCGGATAGTGGAGACGGACCTGGTTCCCGGGGCCGGCGACGTAGACGAGGCCTTCGCGCCGGAGTCCGGCCCAATCGGCGACGGCCCTCTCGACTTCGTCCTGGAGATAGCGTCCGCAGCGGCTGAAGAGCGAGACCCGTTCGCCCAGCCCGCAGAGCGCGGCCGCCTGGTAGAGGACCCCGCCGAGACCGACGAAGGTCCGCCCCGACTGGTAGGAAATATGGTCGAGGGTGATGGTCCCGATCAGCCCGTATCGCTTGGGATTCTTGGTGTCCGGCATTACCACCCTTGAAGCTTTATGGTAAGCGAGCCCCTCAAAAAAAGCAAGACAATCGGGAAAGCAGGCTCGGCCCCCTGGCCGTCGAGCGGCCCGGCCACAACCAGCAACCCCATTCAGTTCCGGGGATCATTCGCCGCGAGCTGGCAGTTCCTGAAGGGGGTCAGCGCCGGCGTCGGGTTTTTCATGCCCTATCATTTCTTCACGGAATGGTCCTATAACTGGGTCGGCCATGATTTCGCCATCACATCTTCATTGAACTCCATCTTTTTTTAAACGGCTCTCGGTCAGCGGTAGACGCCCGCCAGGTCCCACTTCTTGATCGTGTCGAGAATGAGGGCGGCGACGCGGTCGTTGACCTTGCGGAAGTAGTCCTTGGCCTGGGCGGGATCGAAGGTCGGATAGCCCTGACCTTTTTCGTAGAGGCCGATCGTCGAAGTCACGGGGACGGCGTAATAGGCCCCGGCCGGAGGATTGGGCGAGGCCATCTCCCGCTTGTAACGCTCGGGATGGATATAATCCGGTACGACGGCCTGGACATAGGCCGTTTCGTTGTTCCCGGCGTGGCCCCCGTTTTCCTTGAAGACCTCCTTGGTGATGTCGTCGACCAGGGTCCACCAGTTGACGACCAGGACCCGAACCCTGCATCGATTGGCCACCCGGGTCGCGGCCCGGTTGAGCAGGGCCGTGTTCCCGCCGTGGCCGGTGAGGACGATGATGTTCCTGAACCCGTTGTCGGCCAGGTTGAGCAGGATCTCCTCGGCGAAGGGAGCATAGGCTTCCTCGGAAATCGAGACCGCACCCGGGAAAGCCTTCATGGCCGCCGTGACGCCGTAGTTCAAGGTCGGCGCGATCAGGGCGTTGACCCTCTCGGCGACGGCCCGGGCCATGGCCTCGGGCGCCAGGTTGTCCGTCCCGTTGGGGATGACGCCGTGCGGCTCGAGCGAGCCCATCGGGACGAGGACGGTCTCGATCCGGGCAGGAACAAGCTCCCCGAATTCCTGCCAGCAGAGCAGGTTCATCTCGCGGGTCGTGGGCGTCGGACGCGGGACGCTTTTATCCTGGGCCGCGGCGAACCCTCCCAAGACTAAAAGGATAAAGGCCAGGACGATGATCACCGAACGCGTTTTTGTCATGATCGCCTCCCGTTATACTTACATTATCGTACTTCGGGCCGTTATTCCTGATTTTCCTCCGGCTTGAGCACGACCGATATGCTGCCGGCCTTCTCCTCGGCGTTGAAGGTTCCGACCAGGTTGAGGCCGCCCTCGCGGCCGGCGCTGAACGTCCCCGAGCCCTCGCCCGTGGTGAAAGTCGACATGATCTTCCATCCGGCCGACTTCAGCTCATCGGTGTACTTGGCCAAGGCGTCCTTGTCGAGTTTCTCGACGAGGATATTCCAGGTCTTCCGGCCTTCCGACTCCGACTTCCAGACGCCCTTGACGACGCCGAGCTTGAAGGCGGGAACCTCGCCCGGAAGGTCGCCGGGCCATTCCCCTGACTCGCTGATCTCGGCCGTGCCATCGGGAGTCTCGATCTTAACCTTGCCCTTTTCGAAGTCGACATTGGCCTTCTTTCCGGTCTGCTTCTCGAGCATCTTCTCGACCATGTTCTCGGCCGTCTCCTGGCGGCCCTTCTCGCTCGCTCCTTTGCAAGCGCCGAGGAGGATAATGCCGGTGACGACGAATCCGGCCAGAAGAACGATTCCCGCGGCTTTGATATTCACTTTCATTTTCCGACGCTCCTTTCGTATTTCAACCCAGGGCGATCCGCTCGACCTTGATCCGGCCCAGGTCGGCGATGCCGACGCCCTTCCGGGCCGCCAGCTCGATGTGGTCGCAGGGCCGGCCCGTATCTTTGAGGGCGGAGAGGCCTACGGCCTTGCGCTTGTCGTCGATGGCCTTGAAACCGACGGCGTCCAAGGCGACCGGGTCCGTCCCCAGCCAGAGGGTATCGGCCGACCAAATGACGCGCGGATTGCGGGGGGCGGGCCCCTGATCGTAACAGGCCTCGAGGCCGTCGATCATGTGGAGAACGACCTTCTTGCGGACCTCGGGATGGGCGCAGAAATCGGCGATGAACGGGCCGATCGTCGCGGGGCCGTGGAAACGGCTGTTGTTGTCGCAGAGGCCGTAGGCCAGGTTCTTGAGGCAGAGGGTCACGCCCGACAGGCCGTGGTCCTTGAGGATGGCCATATTGATGACTTTGTCGCATTCCTTGCTGAAGATCCGCGAAAAACGCGAAGCCGTCGAGCCGCCGTCCCGCTGGCGGGGGTTATCGAGCTCAGAGACGTAGGTCAGCTCGTTGTCGAACCTGTTTTGGGCCTCGTCCAGCGCCTCGGTTCCGTAACAGAGGTAAACGGACTCGTCGGTCGTGTTGAAGCTGAACCGGCAGTCCTTCATCTGGTCCTCGAACCTATCCCAAACGATGATGTTCTTAGGGGGGACTCCCAGGGCGACGAGGTCCCCGGCCACGGCCTGGATGAGCTCGTGGTGGGTGAAGAGGAGCGGACGCCCAAGGGTATTGACCTTCAGGCCGACCCGGTCCGTAGGCTTGATGAATTCGGCCCAGGGATTCTTGGCGCCGGTCAGGGCGGCCATGCCCCGGCGAAGCATGTCTTTAACGGCTTCCGTGTCGACTTTCCGGCCGGCGGCGACCGCACCCGGGCGGACGACCTCGACAACCCGGCTCGAGGCGGCGTCCTGTCCGATCCCGCGGCCGAACCCGGCCTTGACGGCCAGGCCGGCGCCCATGGCGGCCGTGGCGCCCTTCTTCATGAATTCGCGTCTGTTGAACCTGTCGGTCATTCTCTACCTCCGTTCCGGCCAGCATATACTATTTATTTTATAGAATCAATAAACAGACGCTACGCGAGCTCCGGATCGAAATTCCGGGGACATGTTATCTTATTTCTCTTGAAATAAGTTACGTGTCCCCGGAATTCAACGCCGGGACATGAACCGAATCTCTTGATTCGGTATCGTGTCCCGTGAATTTCTGGACATCTTCGGCGGGATGGTTTACGATAGGAACCGCGCCTAAAATCTCTCGGGAGGAGTCAATCATGATCAAATCCCATAAAGGAATCCTTGCTGCGCTGATCGCGGTCAGCCTGCTGGTTCCCGCCGCGGCCCGGGCCCAATCGGCCGTCAAGGCCGAGGAGCCGGTCCTCCTGGCTTCCTGCGGTCAGAGCCCGGGTCCGGTCATGCTCAAGGTCATCATGCAGAAGCTCAAGATGGGCTTCGAGCTCAACTCCCTGGCCTCGGCCTCCGACCTCAAGTCCAAGAAAGACGCCGGGACGCCCTACAAGTCCCTCGTCATCGTCATGGGCGCCAGCCTCAAAGGCATGGGAGCGGCCGGGATCTCGATCGACGACGAGCTCATGCGGACCGCCGCCCTGATCGAGGAAGCGCGGAAGGAAGGGATCCTCGTCATCGGCGCCCATATCGAGGGCATGAAGCGGCGTTCGCAGGGCGCCTCGGCCGGCGACACGACGGACGAACAGAGCATCGACGCCGTGGCCCCCAACGCGGACCTGCTCCTCGTCAACAAGGAAGGCAACGCCGACGGCCGGTTCACGGCCATCGCCCAGGCCAAGAAAATCCCCCTGCTCGAGGTCGCAAAGAACCTCGATCTTCTAGTCGAGATCCAGAAGCTGTACGGGAAATAGGGACGCCGGCCTGCGTCGCGTTAGCCCAAAATTGCGGTTGAGCGTCACCGTTTATTATTGGGGACACAGTTAAGCGTCACCGTTTCAGCGTTTCGCGATCTCGATCATGCCGAGCTTTTCCAAGTATTTCATGTAGTTTTCGACCTCGACGGCCGGGACGGGATCGAACTCCGCCGATATCGCGTCGCGGATGTCGAGGATGGACCGCTTCCCGTCGATGAAATTGCGGGCCTCGAAATCGGCCTCGCCCAGGTTATACTTGGGAAGGTCCTTCCGTTTCCGAATTTGATCCCCGAGGTTCCAGAAATCCATGATCGTCCCCATCTTGGCGGTCCGGCGCGGCACCAGTCCGGCCAACCTCGTCTCGTCCTTGGTCGGAGCGGGAGTGGCCGGCTTGATCTTGAGGGCGGCGCACCGCCTCCCATAGACGTCTCCGAGGTCCTTGAGGAACGGTCCCTCGATCCCGCCGAAGACCTCGACCCTCTTCAGGAGGGCCGCTTCGGCCGAGGCATTACCCTTGGCGAAAAAGCGGCTCGAAACTAAGGCTTCCTTCTCCCGGGCCACGGACTGGCGGACGACATTCAAGGCCTCCTTGTAGGCCGCCGCGGCGCCCTTGGCGTCCGTCTCGGCGATCATCCGCTCCGCCCTCAGCCGCTCCTTCCCGATCCGTCCCATCGCCCTTCCCTGAACTTCGGCCGCGATCCGGTCGATATCCTCGGGGCCGGCGGTGGCCAAAAACAGGGCGGCCGCCGCTCCCAAGATCCCGACCCGCTTGAGCTGGGTCGCGTCGGACTTGTCGGGGGTGTCGCCGCTCGTGTGATACCACATGTCGGGCCAGACGATGAACATGACCGCGGGGACGCGAACGCCGCCGTCCACGAAGACGATGTGATCGCTCCCGCCGGTGTAGCGGCTCAAGGCGCTGTAGAACGGATCCCGCGTCCCGGTCGGGGAGTAGATGGGAAGCGGCACGCCCCAGGTCTCGGTCGAGTTCCTTTGGGTCAGGCTCATCCACTCCACGAAGGACTCGACGACGTCGCCCAGGTAGCTGGGGATCGAATAGGGGGACCGTTCGAGATAGAACGTGCCGTTGTTCTTAACGATGGCCTCGCCGACCATGTCCTCGTTGATGTTGGCGAAAAAGCGCCGGGTGATCTCGGGATACTTTTTGATGTAGGCGGCCGTTCCATCGATCTCGGGCACCATCAGGAAACGGATCGAGCGGCGCAGGGGCGGGATGAGGCCCTTGTCGGCCAACGTCTTGAGGGTCCGGGCCGTCTCGAGGATGGCGACGCAGCCGCTGACGTCGTCGTTGGCGCCCTGCTTGGCGAAGCCCTCGTAGAGGTGGGCCGTGAAGACGAGCTCTTCGTCGGGCCGGTCTTTCCCCTTGAGAACGGCCTCGACCATCTCCTCCTTGAAGGGCACCTTGCGGGCCTTGACCGAGGCCTTGAGCACGATCTTGACGCCGCGTTCGAGCTGGTCTCGGAGCTCCTGGCCGGTGCGCTGGGAGACCATGAACCCGAACGTCTTGGCGGCCTTTTCAGACGAATCGATATAACCCCAGCCGACCTCGTCCCGGTCGAATTCGGGATGGGACGAGGAGAAGCCGACCAATCCGACGGCCCCGTATTTTCCCACGGCCAGCTTCTGGGCCCGGCCGGGCGAGCCGTTGACGAGGGCGATTTTTCCTTTGAGCTTCTTCCCCTGGTAGTTCTCGGGCCGCCAGCCCGGGCCGACGTAGACAAGCTCGGCCGTGACCTCGGCCGATGAGCTGCCGCTGCATAGGGAAGCCGCGATCTCCTTGAGGTCCGCGATTTTTTTCTTATCGGGTTCGACCATGACGAGCTCGGCCGACTCGGCGTCCCAGGTCTCTTTGTCCCGGGTCGGGAGCTCCAGGATGGCCGCATCCTTGATCCCGTACTCCTTGAGTCTGTCGAGGAGGAACCGGGTCTCGAAGTAGCCCTTGACGTACTCCTCGGGTTTGCGGTTGCGGTTGACCCCGCTCAGGAAGATTTCGTTCTGGAGGGCCAGGTCGCCCGAGACTTCGAGGATGATGGATTCGAGGACGTCGAGGGAGAGGAGGGAGGGCGGGACATCGCCCTTCCTTCTTTGGGCAGCGACGGGAACGACCAGCGCCGCGATCAGGAAAAGCGCGAGGGCTGAGCCGAAAACTTTGCGATTCATGATCGTCTCCTTTGTGTGGCGAATCTTTTCTATTTTAATCCAAGTCCCGCCGGATTAGTAATGCTTCCGTTTGAATTCTGGGGACACATCACTTAATTCTCTTCTTGTAGGGGAATTAAGTGATGTGTCCCCAGAATTGGCGTCCCCAGAATTGGCGTTTCATTATGCGGCGAAATTTGGTATAATTCCCAACAGCCAAAAGAGGAGGTTCGGATGGTCGCGGTTTCGACGCTTAAAATCATCTTTCTGGTCATTCTGGCCCTGGCCCTGTTCCGGCTCGTCAGGATCCTGATCCAGAAGGAAAAGGAATCCGTGCTCCGGGCCCTCATCATCTGCGCCATTCTGGGCGCGATCCTCTACGGGCTTACGACCGTGAAGACCGAGAAGGTTTCGCTGTCGATCGGCCAGCTCAAACGCCTCATCTTCCCGAGCAAGGCCCAGGACTGGGAATTCATCAAGGAGGAGGGGGTCCGCCAGGGACTGCCGGTAACTCGCTACATCTTCCCCGAACCCGGGCCGCGGCTCAATCTGACCATAGACCCCGCGGGCAACACCTTCAGCATTGTCGACGTCGGACCGGTCAATGCCGTCCTCGAATACCTCGGCCTCCCCCCCGTCGAGGAGGGCGTCCCGGAATTGTCGTCGATCACGGGATCCACTCTCAACATCAACACCTATCGCTGGGATGATTATCCCAGGGGCATCCTCGTCATCGAACGCGGCCTGTGCCGGAACATCGACAACCTCGAAACCTATCACTGCATCACGAACCTCACGATCCGGGCGCGCGGCTGATGCTCTTTGTTTTGACAAAGGGCGGGCGTTTCGACTAAAGTGAGGCTTTCGATCCCTCGAACATGAACGCGACAGCGTCCGCCGCCCTCGTCCTGGCCGTTATGGTCGCGGCCTACATCGCGGCCAAGCTTTTCAAGGTCTCGACCGAGCTGTCCCTGTTCGCGGCCGCGCTGGCCGGAGCGCTGGCCGGCGGGGCCGGGATTCCGGCCCGCCACATCGCCGAGGGCGCCTTCACCTACTTCGACATCATCCTCATCTTCGTCACGGCGACCCTGTTCATGAACCTGCTCAAGGACTCGGGCGGCGTCGCCTTCGTCGTCCGGTCCGTCATACGCCGTTTTCACCGCCGTAAGTCCGTCCTGTTCGCCCTGTTCGCCGTGCTTCTCCTCATCCCGGGCGCCCTGACCGGAGCGGGCAGCGTGACCGTCCTGGTCATGGGCGGGATGGTCGCGACCGTCCTCGGCTACATGGACCTCCCCCGGCCCCGGATCGCCGCCATCATCTTCGTCATCGCCGGATTGAGCGCTGCGGCTCCCCCGGTCAGCCTGTGGGCCATGCTGACCGCCGCCGGCGTCAACATGCCCTATGTCGGGTTCTTCCTGCCGCTCCTCGTCCCCTGCGTCCTGCTCGCCATGGCGACGATCTTCTGGCTGGGCCGGAAAGCCAAGCCCGTCAACCTCGACCTCGCCCTGCGCGAGCTTCCCGAGCCCCCGGCCGGGATGAACTGGCTCCGGATCGTCCTCCCCTTCCTGGCCTTTCTGGTCCTGGTCGCGGCCGGCCGCGTTTGGCCGTTCTCATTCCCCATCCTCGGCCTCCCGCTCATCTTCGCCGCCGCGGCCGGATTGACCATCGCCCTGTCTCCGACCCGCCTCCCCGTCCTCGAGATCGCGCGGCGGACGGTCGCCCAGCTCCTTCCGCTCATCGGGACCCTGACCTGCGCGGGAATCCTCGTCCAGATCATGACCCTGACCGGGGTCCGCGGGCTCATCGCCGTCACCGTCGTCACCCTTCCCGTCATCGTGGTCTATTTCACGCTGTTTGTGACCCTCCCAGTTTCCGAGGCCGTCCTGATGTGGGGGGCGGCACCGGTCCTCGGTGTCCCGCTGGTTCTACTCTTCAACACGCTCAACCTTAATCCGATCGTCGCCCTGGCCGGGATGAGCGTCATCTGGCCGCTCGGCGACGCCATCCCGCCCACGGCCATCATCGGGCGGCTGACGGCGGATACGATCGGCATGAAAGAGCCTTACGGCAAATTCCTCAAGGAATGCCTGGTCCCGGCCCTCCTGATCGCGGTGGTTGGGACGCTGATGGTCGTCTTCAGCAAAAAACTGGCCTTCCTCACGGTGTTCTGATGATCGTCACTATCCTCTACTATCTTCTGACGGCGGCGGTGGCCGCCCTCCTCGTTTGGAACATCGTCAAGAGCCGCAAGTGGCAGGACGAGATTCTCTACGTCATCGTCCTCATCCCCTTCCTTCTGCGGCTCCTGAGGTTGAAATGAGGCTGAGAAAAATCGCTATCGGGATTTTCGGCCTCGCCCTCCTCTTTTTCTCCGGGACGAGCTTCTACCGCAGCCGGCATCTCAAGGAGCCCGTCGTCGCCGGCGCCGGGATCGCCAAGGTTGTGAAGCTCGGCGACTATTTTGAGGGCATCCGGGGAACAATCAATGACGCCAATGTCTTTGTCCTGGAAGGGACGGAGCCGGGCGGGACCATCCTCGTCCTGGGCGGTTCCCATCCCGAAGAACCGGCCGGGCGTCTGGCGGCCTGGATCCTGGCCGAACAGGGCGTTGTCCGGAAGGGCCGCTTATTGATCGTCCTTTCCGCCAACCGGAGCGCAACGACGGTGACCCGGCTGGGCGGCGCCTACCCGCCCGATTTTTCGATCAAGACGGACTGGGGCGTCCAGACCTTCCGGATGGGCGACCGCTGGTCGAACCCGCTCGACCAATGGCCCGACCCCGAGGTCTACGTCCATTATCCGAGCCGCCAGGAGCTGGCTTACGTCGACATCCGAAACCTCAACCGGACTTGGCCGGGACGGCCCAACGGCACGCTGACCGAGCGGACCTGTTACGCCCTGACCGAGCTCATCCGCCGCGAGAAGGTCGACATCGTCATCGACCTCCACGAGGCCGAGCTCCAGTACCCGGTCATCTCGACCATCGTCGCCCACCAGAAAGGGCAGGACCTGGCCGCGATGGCCTCGATGATGATCTCGGGCTCGGAAGGGTTCAACATCGGCGTCGAGTACTCGCCCCTGACCCTCCACGGCCTCTCCCACCGCGAGATCGGCGATAACACCGACGCCATCTCCCTCCTGCTCGAGGCGCCCGAACCTTTCCTGGACGCGACGCGGGGCCGGACCGGGACCGATCTGCTGTTGACCGGCCGCGATCCCTTCATCGTCAAGGCCGGCCGGCACGGGCTGCTGTTCGAGAAGATCGACGAGAAAGGTTGGCCGATCGATGTCAGGGTCGGCCGCCATACCTCGGCCATCCTCCAGATCCTAGAGACGTGGTCGGGGGACAAGCCCGAGCGGGCCATCGTTCTCGAAGGCATCCCCCGCTATGAGGAAGTCATTGCTAAGGGCGTGGGCGCGTTCCTGCGCGACCCGGCAAAAGCGGATCCCAAGTCCCTTTACTTCGAATAAACGCATCCCGTCCTTAGATATCCATGGACCCCAATCCCATCTTTTTTACATGTCCGTATCTGTTCGCAGGAACCGTCAGTCGTATAGACCCAATCGCCATATTTGTGCCCGAACAATCTACACAATAATCGCATGGCCGTGTCTTCTCCCCAATGTATCGTTTTCTTATAAGTCTAACAATGATTATACAGTCTGTATAAAATGGGAAACATAGACTGTTTGCTTCTGTATAAGAAGTTCTCCTGTTCTTCTGCTAACTTGTCCAATGCCTTTCATTTCAACGCGCTACCTCCTTCTACCGCGTTATGTCCCTTCGGCTTATACATACTGCATAAGCCGAGTCAAAGGCCATCGACCGGGCTGCAAACACCGCGCCCACCCTTTTTCAACACACAAATGCAGATCATTTTCCCCCGTTCTTTCGATGAAATGATAAAACCGCCGGATGATAAAGTCGACCCTTCGACTCCCCGGCATGAATGCCGTTACTCATGAACCGTTACCGGTTCATGGGTATTGAACAGGCGGGGCTCCGATTTTAAGCCCCGCCTTTCAGGGCGGGGTAGCGTCGGCGAACGGGTCAATCTTGTAAGGGCAAGATCATCGGAATACACAATTTCATACCCAGGCTTAAAAGCCCCGGGGTTTTCTATCATGATTAATAATTATTTCTCTTGCTCCAGCCGTAATTTTAACAAGAACGCCGTATCTCTCTTGAGATTGGCTTTAGCCCACGCTTTTTGCTTATCGTCCACGAGTTCGCCGATACCGGCCAGAATACCGCGGTCACTTATGGATTCGATAAACTTCACGCATTTCTTCAAATACTCCTTAAAATCCATTTTTGTTCGTTTTTCCACCATTTCTTTATTTATGGGCCAGCGATTTTTCAAAAAATGCCAGACGTCAAAGATATCCCGATTCGCCGTCTTGGTTCGTTCCAGCATAGCGACCAGCTTATGGCTGAACATATCTTCTTTGACCATGATAAGCATGGATACGCCCAGGTAGCTCTTCAGTTCGTAGCGGGAGCCGAAATTCCTCCGATTGATCTCCACTTTGATGTTTGGCGCTTTCTCGTCATAGGAAAGCAGGAAGAACAAAGTGTTTCGCTTTATATATTTCTCTTTGATGGTTCCGAATTGCCGAAGGATATTTTCCGCCTGCTGAAAAACAAGATCTTCTTTGACTTCGTTGAAAAGATCGAAATCGAGGTCAAGCGAAAAGCGGCCCAAATTATAGAAGAAGTGAGCGGCGGTGCCGCCTTTAAAACCTAAAACCGGACCGAGTGAAGTATCGGTATAAATGTCTTTCAGTATTTGAAGCAGGATTGTTTTATGGATGTTTCGATCAAGCATGTCAAACCAGTTTAAAATATGAATCCAATCTTTTTGCCAGAGCTTTATTGGCATAGATGGGCAGGATTTCCAGGCATTTATTCCAATCGATGGAAGACAGATTATCAAAATGATAATTCGTATTCAGATAGAGCGTATCCAAAAAAGCCCTTTCCTTGGATGCGATTGAGTAATGAACCTTGATCTCGACGCCCAGAGAATTGGTCAGGACCGAATCTTTTAATCGGCGAAAAGCGTAGGCCCCTCCATCGCAGGATATTTCTCGGGTTAAATAGCTGGCCACGAAGACTTGATCGTAATGCTGAAATATCACGCCTTCTTTGGCCAAGACCGTTTCGAAACTGATATAGGCGGGAGTAAAGATTTTGTTAGCCAGTTCCAAACGGTCATAATTTTTATCCTTGGCGTAAACGCCTCGGCGGATGGGATAAAGCTCCCTGTTCTTCACATAGTAGCTAATCCGCCTTCGAAGCAGAGAGGGATTGGTTTTTCCGGAAGCTAAAAGAATGTCTTTAAAAGTAAAGACGGTGTTTCCACCTCGAACAATGTTTAAAAGACCGGCTTTTTCCATAGATAAGAACCAAAGGTTACATCTATCGTCACTTTTAGTTTAAATTAATCTTTATAAAAGTCAACCCCTCGACTCCCCGGCATGAAGGCCGGGGCTTGTATAGGATTAACCCTGAGCCTCGCTTCTCATCCCCGCCTTGAAAGGCGGGGCTTGGCGTCGGCGAATGGGTCAAGGCCTTGATTCTTCTGGGATTTGCGTCTCCAGATTAGCCGGAGTTTAAGCGCGATATCCAGAAAGCCATCCTGCTGATTACGAATCCGTTCCAGCTTTCCCGGTGTGGGTTCCTCGATCAAGTGCCTTATTCGGCCATGCCCACCCTGTGATTTCTCCTATTACGCCCAACGTTGAGGCTGAGGCGCGCCGACAGGCGACGCCTCCAGCCGCTTGTTGGCCACAGTCCTATCGTTGATTCAGCAATTCCTCAACTGTCACTACGATGTCATTGGCAATCTTACGTAGAAGAATCGGCGAAATGTCGCGTCCAGAATGTATGGGCACCGTCGTGCCACGTCCGTCTGCATGACGGAACTGCTTGTGCGATCCGCGTTGCCTCGTTTCAACAAATCCGCGTGCCCTAAGCAGTCAATTACCTCGCGCGGTTTAAGTACGGGAAGCCGACCCATGATGGTGCTATCGCGTCCCAATCGAGACGATCTGCGTGCCGACAAACTCGCCTTCCGTCTGCGGCTCGCCTTCTTCCGCCAGCATCTCAAGCACTTCGCGAAGATTTGCTCCCAGTTCGTCAAGCGTTGCGCCCTGGGAATGAGCACCGGGTACCCCAGGCACATAACCCACGTACAACCCCGTCTGCGCGCACTTCTCG
>Ga0315294_10001285_pt1 | contig 27206 bp, 18 predicted proteins | sample YL17G13_40_MG_FD_203626 | JGI IMG/M metagenome (GOLD analysis project Ga0315294, IMG submission 203626) | Sediment microbial communities from Yellowstone Lake, YNP, Wyoming, USA - YL17G13_40 | ecosystem: Environmental > Aquatic > Freshwater > Lake > Sediment | place: USA: Wyoming | collected... | reverse complement strand
TCATTCCATTCCGTTTATCTTCTTCGACGGCTTTCTTGATCCAATGTTCCGCCTCAGATGTGTGTTGGTTATCAATATTTAAAAGAATTTCTCCGATAGAGCTTGAAATCCAGCCTTCGGCATTTTTCACCTTATTATTGCGGGAATGGGCATATAAGGATTCCAATTCAACATCTTTCTCTTTGTTCATCACTTTGGTTTTTGCTAAAGTTGCTTTTACCCAACCCACCATAGATGGGAATACTTGATTATCTTCAAAAAGCTGACATGCTTTTTCACAATGAATTTTCGATTTTGGAAAATTCCCCATTTCAAAATAGGTCTCGCCTAAAAAAAGATGTGCCGTCAGGTTCCAGCCTTTTTCATTGATTCTGCCGCAAAACTCGATTGCCTTCAGTAGGTGCTCTTCCGCTTCTTGGAAGAACCCCCGCGCATAACAGGAAATTCCGTGGGAAGAGTATACATACCCTTTGGACATAATATCCCCGCTCTCTTCGGCCGCACGAAGTGCCTCGGCGGTGGTCTGGAATCCCATACTTATCTTTCCCGGGAGGAAATAACAAAAATAGGCTAAATTCCCTTTGGTTATCGCAATCCCCCACAGAGTCTTTCCTGCAATACTAATATCAACAGCTCTCTGCATATAGCGGGTTGCCCTTTCAAATTCACAGTTGAAGGCCAAAGCCATCCCGAACCAATGGTTGGCATAAGATGAAGTTAGACCGTCCTTTATTTCCTGCGATATCTGTAGGGCCTCTTCAAAAGCCCGAAACCCCGCTGGGAAATTCTCTTCCACAAAAGAATGATAAGCTCCCCGGAGAGTTTTTATCTGGCAAAGCCTCTTCTTATAGTCCAGCCTTATAGCTAAATCAATAATCGGGTCAATAGCTTCTTTGGCCTCATAATAATAATTCAGCTGACCGAGGTAGAATCCAAGAACTGTCCGGGCATCGATAATTTTCTTTTGCCCCTCCTCATTCATGGGCAACTTTTCGAGGCAGGCGATTCTCTTTTGGGCATGGGCAATGGCATCAGGAAATGAGGCAGCTTTCTCCGCCTTCCTTCCTGCCATTCTTAAATATTCAGCCGCTTTGGCATAATTCTCACTCACAAAAAAATGCTCAGCCAGGACCCCGGAATGCTCAGCCAAACTATCCCCGTATAATTCTTCAATCCCCTTCCCAATCTCTTCATGAAGCTCCTTCTTTTTCTTGCCCAAAATCGAGTCATGTACTACCTCTCGAGTCAGGGCGTGTCTGAAGATATAAGAAGTCTGAGGATATATCCCTCTCTCATATATAAGCTCAGAATCCTTTAAGGCAGACAGATGGGTGAGCAACTGCTTTTCGGGAAGGCCTGTTACCCGTTTGATCAAATCATAGGTGAACTCTCTTTCGATGACTGATCCAGTCTGAAGCACTGTCCTGGTGGCATCCGGCAGCGAGTCAACCCGGGCCATGATCATATCCTGGATGGTAGAAGGAATGGCCACAGCCTTAACATCATTGGCCAATTGATATTTGCCATCCTTTCTCTCGATGATCTTTAAATCCTTCAGAGACTTCAACAATTCCTCGATAAAGAAAGGCACCCCCTCCGTCTTCTCCAGGATTAATTTCTCCAGGTCCTTGTCGACCTCCTGGGCTCCCAAAAGATGCGCCACCATGAAAAGGCTTTCACGGTTGGAAAGCCGGTTCAAAGTGATCTGGTTATGATAGGACCTGCCGCCCCAGGTATGAACAAACTCCGGACGGTACGTAAAGATCAATAAAACCCTCGCCCCCGGTATGCTCTCCAAAAAGTATTTCAAGGCATCCTCTGAACTCTTATCGATCCAGTGAAGGTCCTCAATCGCCATAACCAGAGGGCGAATCCCTGAACCTTTAAGAATAATCTGCTTTAAGGCCTCGATAATTCGATCCTTCCGGGCCTCCGGGCTCATGGATATTCTGTCGATCCCGCTATCCTTAACCGATAAGAGCTCCAAAAGGTAAGGAAGAGTGGCGGCTTGCTCGGCCTTTAAAACCTCCAGACCTTTCTTGACCTTTTCTCGAATCTCAACATCCCCATCCTCCTCCCGAACATTGAAGTTCGACTTCAGGACATCGATGAGGGGGTGATAGGCCGTACCTCTGCCGTAGGAAAGGCACTTCCCCTCCAAAAAAGTCACATATTCATTGGTAATCGCTTTTCTGAATTCATACAAAAGCCGGGACTTGCCAACCCCGGCCTCCCCCATAATCGAAAAGGCCTGCCCCCTTCCTTCTTTAACTCGCTCCAAACCATCCAAGATCAGTTCCAACTCTCGTTCCCTACCCACGAAGGGAGTCAGGCCCCGCTCGGCACTGACATCAAACCTCGTCCTCCGACTGCTGGGAGCGATCACTTGGTAGACCTTAACCTGGCCCTCTTTTCCTTTAATCGCTTTCTCTCCCAAAGCCTCAAACCGGAAGAATCCTTCGGTCAGCTTGAAGGTATCCTCAGTAACGTAGGTCGTTCCCGGTTCAGCCATTCCCTCCATCCGAGAAGCCAGATTCACTGTGTCCCCAACCGCCTTGAACTCTACTCTCAGATCATTACCCAAGGTCCCTACGACCACAGGACCCGTATGGATTCCAATCCGCATCCGGATGGGTCGCAGTCCTTTCCAATCACCCCCACCCTCTCCCTCCCCCGTCAAAGGGGGAGGGAAAGATTTTGGTGTCTCCCCCTTCTGTTTCATCCGCTCGCTGAATCTGGTAATCTCTCGATGGATGGCCAAAGCGGATCGGATGGCTCTTTGCGGGGCATCTTCCAAAGCAATGGGAGCTCCGAATAGTGCCGTGATCCCATCTCCGGTCATCTCGTTGACCGTGCCCTCATAATCATGAACCTTGTGAATGAGGATCTCATAAACCTGGTCCATGACGGAGTAGGCTTCCTCAGGGCCGAGCTTTTCCACCAGAGGAGTAAATCCCTGCATATCCGCAAACATCACCGTGACCTGCTTCCGTTCCCCTTCGATCTTGCCCCTTTGGGAAAGAATTCTTTCAGTCAGGCCGCCAGGAAGATACTTTTGAATTTTCTGAAGCTTCTCGTCGAAGGAAAGCTCCTTGGGAGTTGGCGCTGAAGGGAGGGACAATTGGTGGCCGCACTCGTCGCAAAATTTGGCGGCAAGCGGAACCGAGCGTCCGCATTGAGGGCATTTGATCTCGAATCTATGTCCGCATTCGAGGCAGAACTTCGCCCCTTCCTTGTTCTCCGTCTGGCACTTGGGGCATTTCATTTTGAAGCCCTAGAATAAGCCACTGCTTCTTCGTTTAAGAAGGGCGAAATCCTTGAGTTGTCAAAAACAGTATCATCAGAAGTTAATTCAACATGATGAAATACGATCAAGTTCATAAGCCTAATTCAATAATGGCCGGCTTCTCCGCCCTACGAACATACCTGCAAAGCGCAAGCATAATCTTTCTCTGGAGACCGGGAATCGCTTCCAGCAAATGGTCGAAAGATGTCGTGTTCACAACTAATAATATCATATCGGTGTCAGCGATCACAGTTGCTGTCCGAGGCTCTCGATCGATGAGAGAAATCTCCCCAAAAAAGTCACCCGAAGTCAATTGCCGAATCGCCTTTCCGTTCTTTTGGACTTGCGCTTTGCCTTCTACAATAAAAAAGAATTCTAACCCTCTGGCCCCTTGCTGTGCTAGAACCTTCCCAGCCTTTACCGACACCGATTCTGCATGTTTGGCGATCTCGATAAGCTGGCGGTTGCTCAGGCTGCTGAACATGGGCACCTTCTTCAACAGCTCAATCTTCTGGTCGCGTTTGATAGATAACATTTTTCTTCCTCCTCTCATGAGAATTTCAAGACCAGAGTCTTGGGTAAAATGAAGCTTTTTCCCTGAATCGATCCTTTAAGGGGGATATATTCAAGGCTGAACCCTTGAGCGGATCTCACGCTAGTTATGAAATGGCGGCCATCTCTTTCTCATATTTCTCCACCCACCCATCCGCACCGCATTCTTTCAAGATCTCAATGGCTTTCCCCAAGTTTTCTTGAGCCATTAACCGGTCTCCTTTTCTTTTGAACAGTTCAGCATAGAGGGAATGATCAATTCCCAGATGGAATCTCATCCCATTCCTTTGATCTGCCTCAAGGGCTTTCTTGATCCAATGTTCAGCTTCAGGCATGTGCAGATCATCAATATTCAATAGAATTTCTCCGATATGTCTGGATACCCAGCCTTCAGTCACTTTTAGCCTATTATTTCGAGAATGAGCATACAAAGATTCTAAATCCACATTTTTCTCTTTGTTCATTACTTTCGATCTTGCCAACGCTACCTTTGCCCAGTTACCCCAAGATGGGACTGCTTGAGTTTGTTCAAAACTCCGATATACTTTTTCATAATAATTTTCCGCCTCTGGGAAATCACCCGCTGCAAAATAAGTCTCGCCCAAGTGACCATGTGCCACCATATTCCAAGTTTTCTCATTGGCCCTTTCACAAAATTCAATTCCCCTTAACAGATATTTTTCTGCTTCTTCCAACAATCCCCTCCCATAACAGAAAATCCCCTGGCAAGCATATGCGAGCGCTTTTGAATAAATATCCCCGCTCTCTTCAGCTATCCGCACAGCCTCAGCAGAGGTTTGAAATCCTAAATCAATCCTGCCTGAGTGCAAATAACAAAAATACGCCATGTTGGCCTTTGTTGCTACAATTCCCCATAGATTCTTCGCTGAGACATTAATAGTAAGGTTTTTTTGGAAATGATAAACTGCCCTATCGAATTCGCAATTCATGCCTAAAGCGCAACCAAAGAAAAAACTTGCCAGAATTGAAGAAACATTGTCCTTTATTTCCTCCGATGTCTTTAGAGCCTCCTCAAAGGCTTGAAACGCTGCCGGGAAATTCTCTGCGACATTATAATGATATGTGCCCAGAATTGTGTATATCTGACAAAGCCGCTTTTTATAGCCTTGCCTTATGGCATGGTCAACAATCGGATCGATGGCTTCTTTGGCCTCAAAAAAATAATTAAGCTGAGCCAGGTAAAGGCCGAGAACTGTCCGGGCATCGACAATCTTCTTTTGGCCCTCATCAGTCCTGGGTAACTTTTCGAGACAGACGATCCTTTTTTGGGCATGGGCAATAGCATCCGAAAATGCGACCGATTTCTCCGCGTTCCTCCCTGCCAACCTCGAATACTCAGCCGCCAGGGCATAATTCTCGCTTAGAAAAAAGTGCTCAACCAAGCCTCCGTAATACCCGGCTAAATTATCCTTATACAAATCCTCGATTCCCTTCCCGATCTCCTCATGAAGCTCCTTCTTTTTCTTGGATAAGATCGAATCGTAAACTACCTCTCGGGTCAAGGCGTGTCTGAAGATATAGGAAGTCTGAGGATATATCCCTCTCTCATAGAGAAGCTCAGAATCCTTTAAAGCGGAGAGATGGGTAAGCAGAGGCTGTTCGGGAAGCCCGGTTACCCGTTTGATCAAATCATAGGGAAACTCCCTTTCGATGACCGAGCCAGTCTGAAGCACCGTCCTGGTGGCGTCGGGCAGCGAATCTACCCGGGCCATGATCATATCCTGGATGGTAGAAGGAATGGCCACAGCCTGAACATCTTTGGCCAATTGATATTTGCTGTCCTTTCTCTCAATGATCTTTAAATCCTTCAGGGACTTCAACAATTCTTCGATAAAGAAGGGCACCCCCTCCGTCTTCTCCAGGATTAATCTCTCAAGGTCTTTGTCGATCTCCTGGGTCGCCAATAGATGAGCTACCATGAAAAGGCTTTCCCGGTTGGAAAGCCGGTTCAATGTGATCTGGTTGTGATAGGACCTCCCACCCCAGGTATGCACAAACTCAGGACGGTACGTAAATATGAGAAGGACCCTCGCCCCCGGTATGCTCTCTAAAAAGTATTTCAAGGCATCCTCTGAACTTTTATCGACCCAGTGAAGGTCCTCAATTGCCATAACCAGAGGTCGAATCCCTGAACCTTTAAGAATAATCTGCTTTATGGCCTCGATAATTCGATCCTTCCGGGCTTCCGGACTCATGGATATCCTGTCCATTCCACTTTCCTTAACCGATAAAAGCTCCAGAAGGTAAGGAAGAGCAGAAGCTTGCTCGGCCTTCAAAACCTCCAGACCTCTCTTGACCTTTTCTCGAATCTCAAAATCCGCATCGTCATCCCGCACATTGAAGTTCGACTTCAGGATATCGATGAGGGGGTGATAGGCCGTACCTCTGCCGTAGGAGAGGCATTTCCCCTCCAAGAAAGTCACATCTTCATTGGCAATGGCTTTTCTGAATTCATACAAAAGCCTGGACTTGCCCACCCCAGCTTCCCCCATAATCGAAAAGGCCTGGCCCCTTCCTTCCTTAACTCGCTCAAACCCATCCAAGAGGAGTTCCAGCTCCCGTTCCCTACCCACGAATGGAGTCAGGCCCCGCTCGGCACTGACATCAAACCTCGTCCTCCGGCTGCTGGGAGCAATCACCTGGTAGACCTTAACCTGTGCCTCTTTTCCTTTAATCGCTTTCTCTCCCAAAGCCTCAAACCGGAAGAATCCTTCCGTCAGCTTGAAAGTATCCTCACTTACGTAAGTCGTTCCCGGCTCAGCCAAACCTTCCATCCGAGACGCCAGGTTCACCGTATCCCCAACCGCCTTGAATTCTACTCTTAGATCATTACCCAAGGTGCCTACGACCACAGGACCCGTATGGATTCCAATCCTCATCCTGACGGGTGCCCATTCTCCTTTTCTTTCACCCCCACCCTCTCCCTCCCCCATCAAAGGGGGAGGGGAATATTTTTGTTTCATACGGTCGCTGAATCTGGTAATTTCCTTATGGATGGCGAGAGCGGAACGGATGGCTCTTTGCGGGGCATCTTCCAAAGCAATGGGAGCTCCGAATAGCGCCATAATTCCATCCCCCGTCATTTCATTGACCGTTCCTTCATACTCATGAACCTTGTGGATCAGGATCTCGTAGACCTCATCCATCATGGCATACATGGCCTCGGGACCAAGTTTTTCAGAGAGTGGCGTGAAGCCCTTCATGTCGCAGAACATGACGGTGACTTGGCGACGCTCCCCCTCGATACGATCTCGCTGGGAGAGGATCTTCTCGGTGATGCCCGAAGGGAGGTATTTCTGGAGCTTGGCGATCTTCTCATCAAAGGAGAGGTCCTTGGGAGACGAAGAAGGAATAGTCAGATTGTGGCCGCAGTCACCGCAGAATTTGAAGGTTGGAGAATTTTTGAACCCACACTGAGGACAGATCTTTTCTAATCTATTTCCACACTGGACACAGAATTTAACCTCTTGAGGATTCTCATTCTTGCATCTCGGGCATATCATTTTTCGTATTCCTCATTGACTACGGGCAAATGTAGAGTAATTCTCTGTTCCGATGCTTCCCATCACCTATCTTCAATGAAAATCAAACATTATTCCTGATCAAAAAGCATTGTAAACTCATAATATGTGCCTTGGCTCTTGAGGGAAACATTGTTGCAGGCCTTTTTGGCAAGGTTGATCATCTTGGTGTTTCCTGCCAGGATTTCCCCAGTGAAACCGAGTAGACCGCGCGCTCTGGCGTATTCCTTCATACGTTCCTGCAGTATCCTGCCTATCCCCATACTCTGCCATCCTGACCGGATCATGTAGCCTACCTCTGCAGTATTTGTCGAAAGATTGACGACATAGCAGGAACTTCCAACAATTTTTTCGGTTTCACGCGTCCCGGCAACAGCAAGGAACGCCATATCGGTATCGTAGTTGACGTTGCACATGAACTGTGCCTCGGATGCAGAAAGTGATCGCATATTTATGAAAAAACGGGTGTAAACGTCCTCCTTGGTCATGTCGTAGAAAATGTCCTGCAATCCCGCAACATCGCTGGCACGGGCCGGTCGGATCAGTATGCTGGTTCCGTCCTTCAGTATGACCGTTCGCTCCTCTCCCACAGGGTAGGCGACAGAGCTTTTCAACATCTGCGCTTGCGGCAAATAGTTAAGTTTCTTGGCTTCCTCCAGCAACCAGGAACGGAATTCGGGGTGGGCTATTTCGATTAAAGAAAGCGTGCGTTCCCGGATGGACTTGCCGAAAAGATAGGCGATCCCGTACTCGGTGATTACGTAATGTACATCAGAGCGCGCCACGGTAACCCCCTCCCCCGCCTGTAGTAAGGGGCGGATGCGCGATGTCTTGCCGTCGTCAGTGGTAGAGGACAGGCAAATGATGGGCTTGCCACCGGCAGAGTAGGCCGCGCCTCGGATGAATTCCGGCTGGGTGGAAACCCCGCCGTAAAACTCTCCCTGAAACTGGTCGGCGCAAACCTGTCCCGTCAGGTCAACTGCGAAGGCTTGGGTGACCGACACCATGCGCTTTTGCTGGGCAATGAGTGGAATATTACTTACATATTCAATGGGGTGGAAGGAAAACATCGGGTTGCGGTCAATAAAGTCATACAGGCGGCGCGAACCAAAGCAATAGCTGGCGATAATCTTCCCCCGGTGAATCGACTTCTGGGCGCCGGTGATGATACCCTTCTCGATCAGGGGAATGATCGAATCAGTAATAACATCGGTATGCACGCCCAAATCCCTCTTGTCTACGAGATATTTGAGTGTTTCATTGGGAATACGTCCAATGCCGATTTGCAGGGTTGAGCCGTCATCGATGATACTTGCGATATAGCGAGCGATCTTTTCCGCAACCGCATCTGCAGGCGGGTGTTGGTATTCAATTACCGGTGTTTCAACCAATACAAGGTGGTCGATTTTATCTATGAGGAGGAAAGTGTCGCCCAGCGTGCACGGCATATTGGGATTGATTTCTGCAATGACTTTCTTCGCCTTCTGCACTGCCGCGTAGGTAACATCGACCGAGACCCCAAGGCTGACAGATCCGTATTCGTCCGGCAGGGAAACCTGAATCAGCGCCGCATCAATGGGAATACGACCATTTTCGATGAGTTGAGGAACCTGTGCCAGGGAAATAGGGACATAATCCGCGATCCCCTGCGCTATGGCGGCACGGATGTCGCTGCCAACAAAAAAGCAGCGGTGGCGGTAGCGGGTTTTTGGAATACCATTTTCGTAGCGCACTGCGCCTTGGGTGAGAAAGTAGCAAAGCTGGACATCAGGTGGTGGCGAATCGAGTTGTTCCAAAGCCTGGACCAGCGAGCGCGGTGTGGCAGAGGCGGAGCCGACAAACACCCGATTGCCCGGCGCAATACTAGACACTGCCTGAGTTGCGGTTACAATTTTGTTCTTATAACGCGTGAGCATGGGATAACGCGTTGCAATGTCTGTTTGCATAGTTCTATCCTCCTCGAAATCTTTAATCTTTTTAGCCGTGATACCTGTGTAAGAACTTTACCCTATGGCTTCCAATACATCCTTCGCCTGTTCCAGGAACAAATCGGCCTCGCATTTTTCAAAGGTAAGGCGGGAGGCCTTCACTTCTTCCGGGCTAGCCTCCAATTTTGGCCTAGCTTCCCCTAGACGCAGCTCCTTTGCTTGTCTGTTCAGGGCGGCAAACCCCTTGGAGAGACCTGAAAGGTTAATTCTCATCGTCCACACTTCTCGCCTAAGAGGTGAAAATGCAGCTTTTACTTCCTTTTTAGCAAGGCGCAGAATTTCGGATTTGATCGTACTCTCGACTTTTCCCATGATCGTTTCTCCTCTCAAAAGTCCGTAATAGAAATCCTCCATAACTTTCCTGTAGGCACCTTCCGATAATACCCTTTCATACGCCACTCCAGAAGGTTAGAGGTTAGGCTGTTGGGTTGACTGGTTTGTTTGGATTACACTATGTGTTTAGATAAAGAATATATGAACGAAATTGAGGAAATTGTCAACGCAATTTGGATTTCTCCCGGAAAGCAACAGGTCAATCCCCCCACCCTTGCCATCCCCTGCGGAGAGACCGTGTCTTAATGAAGGGAAAGGGCAGTCATTCCCGCGAAAGCAGGAATCCAGGGAATTTGGAAGAGGCGAATTGGCCTGAAATGACAAGATATTTATCTTTGATCCGACCTGCCTGGATGCCCGCCTTCGCGGGCATGACGAATTGTGACACGGTCTCCAGAGGAGGGAGGGCTAAAATGTACCGTGAGGAAAGGGTTCCAGGATTTGAAATTTTGGATCACCCCCTAATGGCTGCAGTCAGTTGGGGAACGACCTGGTGCAGGTCGGCGATCAGGCCGTAATCGGTGATCTGGAAGATGTAGGCATTGGGGTCCGTGTTGATGGCCATGATGGTCTTAGCCTCGCGGATGCCCACAGCGAACTGGACCTGGCCGGAGAGGCCCAGGCAGAGGGCCAGGCGGGGTTTACCGATTTTGCCGGAGAGGCCCACGATCCGGCTTTCCGGCAGCCACTTCAGGTCGGTGGCCAACGGTTTGGTGCAGGCCACCAATCCCCCCAGCGCCTGGGCCAGTTCTTCGATCATCTTTAAATCTTCCTGCCTGGCTAAACCCTTTCCCACGCAGACCAGGATCTCCGCTCCCTGGATGTCCACGGCCCCCGCATCTTTTTCCGATCGCTTTATGACTTTGACCCGGGAGGGCTTGAGGTCCAGCTGCAGGGTCACGATCTTCCCTTTCTTCACTCCCTCAGGGGCCGGTTCATAAGCCCGGGGCATGAGGGCTATCACCTGGACCTGAGTTGTAATCGTCTGGGTTGCCTCCGTGGCTCCCCCGAAGGCATTGCGCACGCAGATGACCTTTCCCTCCTTCAGCTCAACAGATTTCACATCCGTGAGGCAGCCGGCCTGGATCTTCTGCGCCAGCCGCCCGGCAAGTTCCTTTCCCCGGCGGGTAGACCCGACGAGGATCAAGGAAGCGCCCGCCTTGTGGGCTATCTGGGCCAGCGCCTGGGCATAGGTCGAGGCCTCGAAATCCTTCACTTCCCCCTGATCGGAATAAAACACTTTCGATGCGCTTCGTTTCAGATATGCCTCTGCATCGGCAGGGTTGAAAGCCGCCGCCGCCACTTCCAGGCCCATCTGCCCGCCGAGCTCTTTTGCTTTGCCGAGGAGTTCAGAGGCCAGATTCGCGCGCTCGCTGAAAACCAGGATCGAAGCCATGTTATTTCCTCCCCACCCCTTCTTCTTGCAGAGCCTGAACCAGGCCGCCCAGTTCTTTCAATCCCTCTTTGAAAAGGACTCCCTTTCTTTCCTGAACCGGGGCCAGATTGCTTAAAGTTTCCACGGACCGCTCTTCGGCAACCCTCAAAGAAAGGTCGGCAGGGTTTAAAATCTTCTTCGGCTTTCGTCCGGCTCTCAGAATCTGGGTCACGGCAGGGATTCTCGGCTCATTGATCTCGCTGACCACCGAGATTAAGACCGGGAGTTCTACCTCTACCTCCTCCAGGATATCTTCCAGGCTGCGGACGGCTCTTACCTTGCGCCCATCAACCTCCAGAGATTTTGCATAAGTGATTTGGGGGAGGTCCAGAATCTCCGCCAGCCTCGGTCCTACCTGGCCGGAATAGTTGTCCGCCGATCCTTCGCCCAGGAGAATCAGGTCAAACCCTTCCATCTGTTTGATCGCCCCGGCCAGCAGCAGAGCGGCCTTGGCGCTTTCCGCCCCGTCGAGCTCGGGTGCAATCACCAGGACGGCTTCATCCGCGCCCATGGCCAGGGCTTCTTTCATCGTTTCCTCGAGGGTCTCTGGGCCGACTGAAACGACAAAGACTTTCCCGCCGGTCTTGTCTTTCAACCGCACCGCTTCTTCCAGGGCGTTCTTGTCGATGGTGCTCAGGGTTAGGGGGATGTTCTCCAGGACCGGCTGCCGGGTCTCCTTGCGGATGCGGACCTGCTGCAGGTCAACGGTCTGCTTGACGCACACCACGATATTCATTCAGATCTCCTTTAATGGGACGCAGATGAACGCAGAAAAGACGGATAAAACCTTTAATTGGACACAGATAAACACAGATGAACACAGATAAAAAAATACTTAAAGTGTCTTAATTGCCTTAAGTGGAATTTCCGCCACCGACTATCCGCGATCTGGTAGTTGATTTTTTTCACTTTTATTACCCGTGTTCATCCGTGAAAATCCGCCTCCCCAAAAAAGCCTGTTATTTTTTAAAACTTCAAAAAATCTGTGTTTATCTGTACTACTGTAGTGTAAAATCTTTAAATTTTGTTAAGCGTTTTTCATGAATCCTTTTCTGTGTTTATCTGTGTTCATCTGTGTCCAATAAAATTTTTTTGGTTGCGGCGCAGCCGCGCTAAGTTCATCTGTGTCCCATAAAATTCTTTGTCTTTGTTTTTTGAAATCCTGAAAATCTGCGTTCATCTGCGTCCCCAAAAAAGTCTTTATCTTTTAAATTTCAAGAAATCTGTGTTCATCTGTGTTCATCTGTGTCCCATAAATTACCCGAAACGGAACTGGACGCCGACTCCCCCAACCGGATAATTCCAGTCCAGAACCTCGGTGCCGCACGCAATCCGGCAGGTGCCGCATTCCAGGCAGCCGTCGATGTCCAGCTCGACCTCACCCTTGCTGTTTTCCGAATACAAGCCGGCCGGGCAAACATAGAGGGCGGCCTTCAGGCGAGGATCTTTCTCAAACCCGGGACGAATAATGATGTGCTTCTCCTTGCCTGGCTTGAAGACGTTCTTCCCCAGCTTGGCTTTCATGGTGGGGGTCGGGCTCATATCTTCAGTCCTTTTCGCAAATCCTTGAGAATTTCCCAGGCCTCGCTCCAGCTGACCTTTTCCCGAATGGTAGTGGATAATTTTTGTTTGGGCTCCGGTCCAACCGTGAATAGACTCTGCAAGAGGTCCCCCGTCATTTGGGGGTAGTGCTGGAACAGGCGGGGATTGTCCAGGAAAACAGGGGCATGCTGGAAGGTCTTTAAATCCTTGAGGACAAAGCTGCTCTCCAACAGGGTTTGATAGACCGAAAGGCTCGTTGCCGAAAAATCCTTTTTTTCTCTTGCCTGTTTCACCGCCTGAGCAGCGAGAACCCCCGAGGCAATGGCAAACTCCATCCCCCGGACGGTAAGCCCCACATTCAGGGAAAAGCCGGCGGCATCGCCCGCGACTAACAACCCGTCGGCAAAAGGACGGATGAGGCCTGAAAACCCCGCCTCCGAAATGACGTGGCCGGAATATTCGACCATCTCTCCGCCGGCAATCAGGGGAGCAATCTCCGGTCTTTCCTTGAACTCGTCCAAGAACTGGGGAGCTTCTTTAAGAGGGTTGCCCTCTGCCAGGTCTTTGATCCGGATGACCAGGCCCAGGGAAAGGGACGAACGATTGGTGTAGAGGAACCCTCCTCCGAATCTTCCCTGGGTCAAGTCTCCCAGAAAAAGCTGGGCAGCCCCCTCCTGTCCTTTCAAACCAAAGCGGTCCTCTATCGTCTGAGAGGGCAGCTCGATCACTTCCTTGAATCCCACCGCGTAATCGTGCGGTGAGCCCGGGGACCTGAGTCCTGCCTTTTCAGCTACCAGGGAAAGAGCCCCGTCGCAGGCGATCACCACATCGGCTCCCAGTTCCTCTCCCCCGGCCAGAACCCCGACGACCTTCCCGTCCTTCTTCAGCAGGTCATCCACCCGGTTCTTGGTGACCAGCATGGCTCCTTTCTCCTCGGCCTTTTTGGATAGCCAACGGTCCAGAGTTCCCCGGAGGACGGTGTAGGAATGGGCCGGGGGTTGGGCGAATTCATCCGACCGGAATCGAAGGGTGAGGGATTTGCCGGACGAAATCAGGGTAACGATCTCGTTGGTGACCGCCCGCTCGAAGGGGGCTTCTCTCCAAAGCTCGGGCAGGTAGTTCTGCAGAGGCCGGGTGTACAGCCGGCCTCCGGTCACGTTCTTGGCCCCGGGGTAGTCGCCGCGCTCGATGACGACGACTTCAACCCCCTCCCGGGCAAGCGCATAAGCCGCGGAGAGACCGGCGAGCCCGGCGCCGACGACAATGACCTCAAACTTCTCCACCAAAATATTCCCTTTTTCCCATTGTTTAGGCGCTTAGCGCCCAACTAATACCAACATGTTGGTAAGAAGGACTTATGCCGTGCATTCGCGATAAATCCCCCCTTGCCCCCCTTTTACAAAGGGGGGTTGGGGGGGATTTCTGGGCTTCAGGCTGCCCTTCAGGGGCCACTTTTTCCGCGCGTAGTCGCGGAAAAAGCATAGTCCCTTACCGCTTAAATTGATGCTTTTTGGGCATCAAATTTTTATCGCTGCGGCCGAATTCCTTTACCAGCAAGGGTTTTCATCGTTTTTTGAAAATCTCAACTTTTTGGTTCTGGCTATGCCAGGTTAGGAAATTATAAAAGTTTCTCTGCCCTGCGCAGGTAAAAAAATATCAACCACAGAGCACGCAGAGCCCGCCGAGGGTTTTCTTCCAAAAGACAAAAAACAGAAACCATTTTATGCATATTTCATCCTCTCTGCGTGCTCCGGTATCTCTGCGGTTTGTGGTTCTTTTCTCCTTTTGGGATATCAAAATCTTTCTTTCTCTAGATCCTCCGCGGATGAAGACCAGAGGATGAACGAAGAGGAAGCAGAGAGCGCAGAGATCATTTCCTGAAAACCTCTTTACAGTTTTGGTCTTTCAGGAAGCGTTGGAAATGGGACCCTGTTTCCCCTCTCATCCTGGGACTTGAGCCTTTATCCGCTTTTATCTCTGCGTGCTCTGCGATCTCTGTGGTTAAGTTTTTTATTCCGCAATGCGCAATTAAGAATCAGCCCAGCAGCAGGCTGGCGGTAATCACCCGCTGCAGGTCCGCGACCCCTTCCACCTGCTCCCCGATGATCATATCCCGGTAGATACGGGCCACGGCATAATCTTCCATGAGCCCATAGGATCCGTGCACCGCAATGGCCAGGCGGGAAACATCGACCGCCGCTTCGGTCACGAAGGATTTGGTCAGCGCCGCCTCTTTGGCGAAGGCCCTAGGGTCCTTCAGGTTCTCGGCCAGGTATCCCAGGCGGTAGACCAGCCAGCGGGCCGCCTCGGTCTTCTCAGCGATCTTGGCGATGGTCATCTGGACGCCCTGGAATTTCGCGATGGTCTTGTCCCGGTGTTGTTTTTCTTTGGCGTATTTTACGGACAGGTCTAATGCCGCCTGCATTCCCCCCAGGGCGCCGGAGCTCACTCCGACTTTGCCATAGGCGATCCCCGCCTGGAGGACCCAGTACCCCTGCCCTTTGGGCCCCAGGATGCTGTCCGCCGGAACACGAACATCTTTCAGGTAGACATCGGTCATCACCCCGCCCCGCATCCCGATCTTGTGCCAGGGCTCGGATATGCTGTACCCGGGGCAAAATTTATCCATTATGAAACCGGTGGGAAAGTTTGTTTCGTTGTCCTTGGCAAAGATAACGATAGGCCCTTCCACGTCGGTGCAGGAGATGAACCGTTTCGTCCCGTTGATGACATAACTGTCTCCGTCCTTGACCGCGGTGGTGGTGATCTGTTTGGGGTCGGACCCGGTTCCCGGCTCGGTGAAGGCGAAGGAGGCGATCTTCTCTCCCCGGCAGCAGGGGGGCATGTAGCGTTTCTTCTGCTCCGGAGTCGCAAAGAGGTTCATGGCGCTCAACGCCAGGGTATTTACCGACAGGGTCAGGGCGACTCCGCCGGAGGCCCGGGCAACCTGTTCCACCGCGAGGGGGTAGCAGGAGTAGCCCGCGCCGGTTCCTCCGACCTCTTCGGAGAAAGGAATTCCGAAGAGCTCCAGCTCGGACATCTTCTTGTAGATCTCCGGGGGGATTTTATTCTCCCTGTCGATCTGGTCGGCGACGGGCATGATGTATTTCTCGGAAAAATCCCTGGCGGTCTTCTGGATCAGCTCCTGCTCTTTCGACAGCTTGAAGTCCATCTTGATCCTCCTTTCAGGAAAGAAGTAATTTTAGCCACAGAGCACACAGCGCGGCAAGGCCGCAACCAAAAATTCTTTTATCAGGACACAGATAAACACAGATTTTATATTCGCCAAAGACTTAAAGACAAAAGACCTAATGGGACGCGGATGAACACGGATCAACACGGATAAAGATCCATAAAAAAATCTAAAAAGTACTTAAAGATTTTATCCCCCCAGTAGTACAGAGCGCAGAGAGAATGTAGAGCAAAAAGACAATTCCCATTATTCCGGGCCCCGCTGGGGACTCCTGCCACCACATTTTTCAATAGAGTGGTAAGAGAAGTCAAGTCAAAAGGGGGATGAAACCGGCTGCCCGTCGCCGATCGCAAGTTCCGGGAAAAACCTTTCCGTTTCAACTCGAAACCCGAAACTTGAAACCCGCCACAGTGCTTTTAAACATTGACAGACAAGTCCCAGGCTTGATACAAAATATTTAATCAGACTCTTCCAGGGGAGGGACAAATGGGTTCAAACACAATCAATGATGCGCTGGATTATCTCTTTATCCATAACACGGGGAAGCAGGACATCCGGGACGGCAAGGTCCCGGTCATCGTTCGTGGGGAGGGGGACTACGTATTTGACGAGGGTGGTAACAAATACCTGGACCTGATGGCCGGCAACACCCGGCCCAACGCCATCGGGTACGGCCGGGAAGAGGTGGCGAAGGCGATGTACGATCAGGCCGTGAAGCTGCATTATTTCACTCCCGGGTTTTTCATCACCACCCCCGCGGTCCAGCTGGCCAAGAAGCTGGCCTCCATTTACCCCGGCGAGCTCAAGACGACCTGTTTTGTCTGCGACGGGTCCGAGGCCGTGGAATCCGCCTTCAAGATCGCCAGGCAGTACCATTATTACGCCAATAAACAGCGGCGCTTCAAAATCGTCTCCCGCCAGATGGCTTATCACGGGCAGACCATGGGGGCGTTGAGCGCTCTGGGGTTTTTGAACCCCATGCGCAACGTGATGGCGCCCCTGGTTCCGGGGCATGTATTCCTCATCCCCCCCTATTGCTACCGCTGCCCTATAAACCTGACTTACCCGGCCTGCGACCTGGCCTGCGCCGATGCCCTGGATTCCCTGATCCACTTTGAGGGCCCGGATCTCGTCGCCGCCTTCATCGCCGAGACGGTCATGCAGGGGGTGGGAGCCCTTCCCCCTCCCGACGGCTATTTCGACCGGATCCGGCAGATCTGCGACAAATACGGGGTCCTTCTGATCATCGATGAAGTGATCGTGGGTTTCGGCCGGACGGGCAAAATGTTCGGCTGCCAGCACTACAACATCAAACCGGACATCATGACCATGGCCAAGCAGCTAACCGCCGGCTACGCCCCCCTGGGAGCGGCGGCCACCACCAAGAAGATCGCCGACGGCATTCCTGCCTTCCTCCACCTCCACACCTACGGAAACCATCCGGTATGCTGCGTGGCGGCGATGAAGACCCTGGAGATCATCGAAAAGGAGCGCCTGGTGGAGAACTCCGCGGAGATGGGCAAGTATTTCCTGGAAGGCCTGAAAAGCCTGCAAAAACATCCCATCGCCGGAGAGGCCAGGGGAATTGGGCTCTGGTGCGCCCTGGAAATCGTGCAGGATAAAAAGAAGAAAACTCCGTTCCCCACCAAGGACGCCATCACCTTCCAGCTGACCCTGGCCGGACGGGATCATGGAGTGATTTTCCGGGGAATGTCCAACGCCCTGGAGTTCGCCCCTCCTCTGACCATCACCCGGAGCGAAGTGGAAGACGGAATCAAGGCCCTCGACAAGGCGCTTTATGACGTGGAAAAGAAGATGGGATATTAAAAAGTTAGTTTCGGGTTTCGGGTTTCGAATTTCGGGTTAAAAAAACAATTTGAATTCAAGCCTTAACTCGAAACCCGGAACTCGAAACCCGAAACGCTTTTTTGTTTTATTCCCCCCAGTCGCTCTTCCCTTTGCATCGATCTAAGTTCTTATCCATGAGAGGGAGAACTTTATCCGCCGGGATGCTGTGGATTGGCCCCACATTGGAACAGCCTTTGTACCAGTAGTAGGGGGGGATATTCATAGAAACCTTCTGCTCCTCCGCAGGGACAAATTCATTTATGGCAAGATCCTGGATGGCCTTGTGGTCGCAGGGTCTCATTTTTATGATTTTCCCGTTTACATATTGGAAGCTGTCCCCCTCCCAGGCCTTGATGATCTTTTCCGGGTCCGTGCTCCCAGCCCTTTCGATGACGCTTAGCAACCAGTAGGTCTGCTGGGTCCAGGAGGCTATGTTGCCGCCGCCGTGTTCATAAAGCCTGGTATTATAAGGCGCCTGCCACTTGGTCTTCCACAGGTTATTCCATGTTTTATAATATTTGATTTGTTCGGGGGTCTTGAATACCGGTGCAGTCGTCTGGTACTGGTCGAGCGCGACTAATCCGTTTGTTCCTTCCACCCCCACCTCGTGAAGCATGTTGGGTTCAGTAATGAAAATGTTGGCAAAGGGGAGCTTAATTCCCGTTTGCCTTGCCTGCTTGAGAAGATTTGCGGCATCCGGCATCCAGTCACCCGTATAGATGACTTCGGCACCGGAGGCTTTTATCTTGGTCAAGTAAGGGGCATAGTCGGTCAAAAACAGCTTGTGGTAATCTTCGCCGACGATCTCGCCCCCCGGGTAGTACTCCTTCAACCCGTGTTTAAACCCATCGGCAAACTGGTGGCCGAACAGGTAATCCTGGCAGAGAATGTAAAACTTTTTTTCCTTTTTCCTGATCTGGCCATAATAATAGGCGAAGCCGCGGCCGATCTGATCGGTCGAAAAAGAGCTCATAAAAGAATAACGGCTGAAGTTCGTGGCATCATAGAGTTCATCGGATAAGGATGTGGTGCACTGGGCAATGATTTTGTATTTTTCCGCAGTTTGATTGATGATTTTCATCATATGGCTGCCATCGGTGCCCCATAGCACATGAACCTTTTCCTGCAGGGCCATCCTTTCACAGACCTTCTTCGCCTGGTCCGGCTTCCCCATATGGTCGGCTTTGATGACCTCGATCAGCTTCTTCTTGCCATCCACCAGGATGCCGCCCCTCTTGTTGATGTCATGGGCAGCCCACTGGACACACATCCAGTAAATTTGCCCATTTATGGCGGCAGGCCCGGAAAAGGAAGCCACGATAGCGATTTTGATGGTATCCCCGGTGGGGATCACGGGGTTGTTGGGATCAAAATCCGACATGTCCCCCATCTTGTTGACGTCAATCGCCGCCTTGGGAGTGGTGAAGGCCATGGCTTTGGCCGGTCCCCATGGGCCAGCGGAGAAAATGAAAGCGAAGCTCACTAGCAAGATCATCCAGGACATCTTGAAAATCTTTCTCATCTCCCTGCCTCCTTTCTTTATCTCGCGGGGTTAAAAGGGGGGCTCCGCCATCCAGGCAATCATCCTCGAATTTCATCCTTTCAGTAAAGTTTCAGGTGTTGCAGCTTTCAAAGACGGGGGAAAGAAGATGGGATATTAATCACGGATAGGTTTCGGGTTCCAGGTTCCAGGTTTCAGGTTTCAGGTTAAACAAAAGAATCGAATGATGTCTTAACTCGAAACCCGAAACCCGGAACTCGAAACTTTTTTTCCTAGACTTCCAGGTACTTCGCTTTGGTCTCCGGATTCGCTTCCAATTCCGCCACCGTTCCCGCAAACCCGATGTGGGCTTTGCCCATTAGGTAGACGCGGTCGGCCAGGGACAGGGCCACTTTGATGTTGTGCTCCACCAGCAGGATCGAAACCCCCGCCTTGTTGATCTCCTCCAGGATATCCCGGACCTCCCTGACCAGGAGCGGAGCCAGGCCTTCGGTCGGTTCGTCCACCAACAGGAGGGAGGGGTTGCCCATCAAAGAGCGGCCGATGGTCAGCATCTGCTGTTCCCCGCCGGACAACAACCTCCCCTGCTGCTGAGCTCTTTTCTGCAGCATGGGAAAATGCCGAAAGATCCTTTCTACGGTCCACGTGTTCGGGTTGTTCGGATCCCCGATTTTTCCCCCTTTGACCCCCAAAAACATATTGTCCAGCACGGAAAGATTGGGGAAGATGCGCCGGTCCTCGGGGACATAACCGATCCCGGCCCGAGCGGCCTTGAAGGGGGGATAACCGGTAATCGTCTTCCCTTCGAAGACGACCGACCCTGATTTCGGCTTGACCAGGCCCATGATGCTTTTCAGGGTGGTGCTTTTCCCCATGCCGTTGCGGCCCAGCAGGGCGATGAGTTCCCCCTGTTTGACGTTCAGGGAGATCCCCTGCAAGACATGGCTCATGCCGTAATACGTATTTAGCTCATGGACCTCAAGTAACATTCCACTCACCCCACCCAAAAGTGTTTCGGGTTTCAAGTTTCGGGTTTCGAGTTAAAAAAACAAGATCTACGCCAAGCTCCCCTCGGAATCTTTTTTCTTCTGTTTTTATGGCGTTTCAGGTTTCAAATACGGCAGAAAATAGAAATTGAGTTTTCTTTCTTAAGGTTCTTTGGTGTCCAGCCTGAAACTCGAAACCCGAAACTCGAAACTCTCTTAGATTCAGGCTTCCAGTTCCCCCAGATAGGCATCCTTCACCGCTTGATTCTGCCGGATCTCCCCCGGAGGCCCAGTGGCCAGGATCTGCCCGTAATGAAGAACGGTGATGCGGTCCGCCAGGGAGAAGACCACATCCATGTCGTGCTCGATGATGACCGCGGTTTTGCCCTCCGTCAGCCGCCTGATCAGCTCGACGGCGTAATGGGTTTCATCCCGGGACATGCCGGCCGTGGGCTCGTCGAGCATGACCAGGTCCGGGTCGGTCGCCAGGGCCAGGCTGATTTCCAGGGAACGATGTTTACCGTATGACAACACCCCGGCGGGCATATCCCGCTCCCGGTCCAGATTGATCCGCTTTAAAACCTCGTCCGTCTCTTTGGTTATGTCCTGCATCTTATCCACTTTGCGAAACAGCTGGAAGCGGATTCCCCTCTTGGAAAGCACGGCTAACCGAATATTCTGGAAAGCCGTTAACCGGTTAAAGGTGCTGGTGATCTGAAAAGAGCGCCCCATGCCGAGGCGCGTCAGCTCGTTGGGCTTGGCTCCGGTGATCTCCTTTCCTTTGAAGAACACCTGCCCCCGGCTCGGGCGGTACGTTCCGGTTATGACGTTGAAGAGCGTTGTTTTCCCCGCCCCATTGGGCCCAATGATGGCATGTCGCTCTCTTTCCTTTACTTCAAGGTTGACATCGAACAGCACTTCCAACCCTTTGAAATCGTGGTACAGCCCTTTGGTCTCCAGAATGTTCATGAAACCTTCCCCAGGTTAATTTTTCCCGCGGTTTTAACCAACCATTTTAGTCTGGCCCACCTTAAAAAGCCTGCGAAACCCATGGGAGCAAACATGATGACCCCGATCAGGATCAGGCCCGCCACCAGTTCAACCCGATCCGTATAGCGGGTAGTCACTTCTTCCAGAATCTGCATGATCGCCGCGCCCCAGATGGGGCCAAAAAAGCTGCCCAACCCCCCGACGAGGGTATTTATGACCGCCCCAAAGGAAACCATAATCCCAAAGCCGCTATCCGCTGCAATCAGGTTTGAAAACAACGCAAAAATGGAGCCGGCCACCCCGGCAAAAGCGCCGGCGACAACATAAACCACGGCCTTGGTCTGCGGCACCTTAAACCCCAGGTAATCGATCCGCATGGCGTTATCGCGGACACCCACCTGGATTTGGCCAAAGGGCGTCTTGGTAAAAAACCACATAATCCAGAGGCTAACCCCCAGGATGGCCATGGCAAAATAATAAAAGTTCTCCGGAGCTTTCATATTGATCGAGACAATCCCCGGAATGCTGAAAGACGGTATGGGAAATCCTCCGATGCCATCTTCTCCGCCGGTGATATTCCTTAATTTCAGGGCCAGGATATACATGAGTTGGCCAAAGGCGAGGTGCAGCATGGAAAAGGCTGAGCCGGTGACCCTGACGACTATGGGGCACAAGATAAGGGCCAGGACAACTGCCGATAGCAAACCGATCGAGACCGCCATTAAAAGCGATAAGCCTTGGATATGCTTCAAGGCCAGGGCCGTACCATAGCCTCCGGCGCCAAAAAACATGGCGTGGCCAAAACTGAAAAGCGCGGTGTAGCCCAGCAGCAAATTGAAAGAAACAGAATAAACGGCAAAAACAGCGAAAGTGACAAACAAGTTGGTGTAGTAGATACCAAAAACCTTGGGGTATAAGGCTAAGATAACGATTAACCCCACCCATAAAATCCACTGAGCCTTCTTATTCATCATTCCCTTTCTCCGAAGAGGCCCATGGGTCGAATTGCCAAGACGATGGCCATGAAGGCAAACATCAGAACCGGCGCAAGCGAAGAGACGAACTGCACACCATAGGAACTCAGCAACCCAAATATGATGGAGACGATAAACGCTCCCGCCAGGCTGCCGAATCCCCCCGTAATCACCACCACAAAGGCATCCATACCCATCTGGGCCTCCAGTCCGGGATATACCGTGAGGATGGGCGCGATCGCCACCCCGGCCACCCCGGCCAGCCATATGCCCACCCCAAAGACAAACGTGAAGACCAGGGGGATATTGATTCCCAGGGCATTGACCATATCGGCGTCGGAAACGGCCGCGCGCACGATTTTGCCGATACGGGTTTTATACAGGAGTAAGGCCATGATCGCTAACACCAACAGAGCCATCCCGATAATGAAAAGCCGATAGAGGGGGTAGTCCATGCCTGCCATGACCACCAATCCGCTCAGAATGGGTGGAATCTTAACCGGAAGGCTCTCCGTTCCCCAGAAGATCTTCACCGAGGCCAGAATGACCAAAGAAACCCCCACCGTTAAAATCAATTGACTCATGAGCCCAAAAGCATGAATTTTCCGGAGGAGAAACCTTTCCATGAGAATTCCAAAAAAAGCGGTGGCCACCGGCGCCAGGAGCAACGCCGCCCAAAAACTTCCGGTCATGGACAAAAACTGGTAACAAAAATATGCGGAAAGCATAAAGAAAGCGGCATGGGCGAGGTTCAGAATGTCCATCATGCCGAATATCATGGTGAGGCCGGAGGCCACCAGGAAAAGGATCATCCCATAGGCAAGCCCGTGTATTCCCTGGGCGACGTACATGGCAGTGGTCGGGTCCATCATTTAACCTCAGTTCAAAAGAAGCATAGAGCTTGGAGCCTGGAGCATGGAGTGAAAAACCTGAAAACCCCCGGTGAAAACTGAGTTTGCTCCATGCTCCACGCTCTCTGCTCCATGCTATTTAAAATCATTCTCCCCAGTCACTCTTCCCCTTGCACCGGTCCAGGTTTTTGTCCATCCAGGGGAGAACCTTCTCTGCCGGGATTGTGAACGTGGGGCCCGCATTGGAGGTACCCTGAAACCAGTAATAGGGCGGAATGTTGAAAGACACTTTCTGTTGCTCAGGCGGGACGAATTCGAAGATGTGCAGGTCCTGGATGGCCTTGTGGTCGCAGGGCCTCATCTTCATGACTTTCCCACTCACATATTCGTAGCTATCCCCCTCCCAGACTTTGATGATCTTCTCCGGGTCCGTACTTTTGGCTCTTTCGATAACACTGAGGAGCCAATACGTCTGCTGGGTGTAGGAGCCGATATTGCCGGTTCCGTGCTCGAAAAGCCTGGTGTTAAAGGGGGCTGTCCACTTGGTCTTCCACAGGTTGTTCCAGGTCTTATAGTATTTTATTTGTTCGGGAGTTTTGAAGGCCGGGTTTTCTCTCCCGTATTGGCTGAGCTGGACTAACCCTTTCGTTCCTTCCACTCCAACCTCGTGGAGGAAATTGGGCTCATCCAGGAAAATGTGGGCGAAAGGAAGCTTGATCCCCATCTGTCTCGCCTGTTTGAGAAGATTGGCAGCATCCGGAATCCAGTCGCCGGTGTAGACGACCTCGGCCCCGGAAGCTTTTATCTTGGTCAGGTAAGGGGCAAAGTCGGTCAGAAATAGCTTATGGTAATCCTCGCCGACGATCTGAGCTTCTGGATAGTATTCTTTTAACCCCTTCTTGAACCCCTCCGCCATGGAGTGACCGAACATGTAGTCCTGGCAGAGAATGTAAAACTTTTTTTCTTTTTTCCTGATTTGGGCATAATAATAGGCTATGCCACGTCCGATCTGGTCGCAGGAAAAAGAGGAAAAGAAAGCATAGCGGGAAAAATTCGTGGCATCCGCGAGCTCATCGGACAGGGCAGCGGTGTTCTGGGCAATGACTTTATATTTATTGGCCGTCTCGTTGATGACTTTCATCAGATTGCTGCCATCGGTGCCCCACATGACATGAACTTTTTCCTGCAGGACCATCCTTTCACATATCTTCTTGGTCTGGTCCGGCTTGGACATGTGATCGGCCTTGATGACCTGGACCAGCTTCTTTTTGCCATCAACCAGGATGCCTCCCCTTTTGTTAATGTCATGGGCAGCCCACAGGACAGAAATCCAGTAGATCTGCCCCACTAAAGCGGCCGGCCCGGAAAAGGAAGCCACCAGCGCGATCTTGATGGTGTCTCCTGTGGGAATCATGGCTGGGTTGTTCGGGTCGAAGTCGGACATATCCCCCATCTTGTTAGCGTCAAAAGCTGCCTTGGGAGTGGCAAAGGCCATGGCTTTGCCCGGTCCCCATGGCCCGAAGGAGAAGGTGAAAACAAAGCTCACCAGCACGACCATCCAGGACATCTTGAAAATTTTTCTCATCTTCCTGCCTCCTTTCCTTATCTCGATGAGTTATAAATGGGACTCCTCCACCTCGGCAATCTTCCTCGAATTTCATCCTTTCAGGCAAGTTCCAGGTGCTGCAACGTTCTAACAGGCTGTGGCAACCGAGCAGGCTGCAAGGCCAGGCTTTGACCGATGGGCCAAGGATTATCTTAAAAACAGAATCTTGTCAAGATAAAATTAGTGGTGAGTGGTGCAGCCCTTTGGCCTCCAGGAGGGTTATGAAACCTTCCCCTTATGAAGCCATTTTTCCTTGGCTTGGCGGAAAAGACCGACAAGCCCCAGGGGCGCATATAAGACCACCAGGATGAAGATCGCGCCGTTCACCAAGCCGATCCGCTCCGTAAATCGAATAACCAGGTCTTCTAACAGGTGAAGGACACCCGAGCCGATGATGGGCCCGAAGAAGCTTCCTACGCCCCCGATATAGGCCATCATGATGGGCACAAAGGAGGCATTTATGTCCAATACGCCTACCGTGGAGACCAGTTTCATTAATAGCGCGTGAACCGCACCTGCAATCCCGGCGAAGGTACCACAGACGATCAGGTTGGCCGCCTTGATCTGCGGCAATTTAAAACCCAGGTAGTCGATCCGCATGGCATTATCCCGGATGCCGACTACAAGGCTCCCAAAAGGGGTCTTGGTATAAAACCACAAGATGAAAAGGCATATCACTATCACCGCTATGGCAAAATAGTAAAAGTTTATCTGATTAGTCATATCAATGGACACCACTCCAGGAATGTTGAGTGGTGGAATGGAATATCCCCCAATTCCGTCCTCACCGCCGGTTACCTCTCTATATTTCAGGGCGACGATAAAGATGAGCTGGCCAAAGGCCAGGGTCAACATGGCAAAGGCGGTCCCGCTGACCCTGACCAGTAGAGGGCTTAAGATCAAGGCCAACAGGCCGCCGGCCAACCCGCCGACCAGGACCGCCGGCAATAGGGGAAATCCCTTGATATGCGTTAAGGCAATGGCCGTGGCATAGGCCCCGGTTCCAAAAAACATAGCGTGCCCAAAGCTGAGGACCCCCATATAGCCCAGCAGCAAGTTGAGAGTGACGGCGTACAAGGAAAAAATGGCAAAGGCTACAAAGAAGTTGCTATAATAGATGCCGACAACATGCGGGAAAAGGGCTACCGAGATAACGACCACCCCCCATAGAATCCACTTATACAGTTTATTCCTCATTCTCTTTCTCCAAATAGGCCCATAGGCTTAAAGGCCAATACAATGGCCATGAAGGCAAACATAAGTACGGGTGCAAGCCGGGGAATAAACTGGATACCGTAAGCATTTAACTCTCCAAGAAACAAGGCGACGATAAAAGCCCCTAAAAGACTCCCGAATCCTCCTACCACCACGACCACAAAGGCATCCATGCCCAACTGGTCGGCCATTCCGGGGAACACGGTCAGGAGTGGGCCGGCTACCGCCCCGGCCACGCCGGCCAGCCATATCCCCATCCCGAAAACCAGCATGAAGACCAGGGGCGTATTAATCCCCAGGGCGCTGACCATATCCGCGTCGGAAACGGCGGCCCGCACGATCTTGCCCAACCGGGTCTTGAAGAGAATCAAGGCCATAATGCCCAAAATCACGATGGACAACCCAATAACGAAAAGTCGATAGATCGGGTAGGTCAGACCCGCAAAATTCACCAGTCCGCTCAAACTCTGGGGTATCTTTACTACCAGGCTTTCGGTGCCCCAGCCGATTTTGACGCATTCCAGAATGACCATCATGATCCCCACGGTTATGAGAAGTTCGGCAAGATGTCCCTGTTTATGTACGGTTCTCAAGAGAAAACGCTCCGTCAGAACCCCGCAAATTCCTGCGATCACCGGGGCAACCAGCAGCGCCACCCAAAAATTTTCGGTCATCAGTAAAACCTGGTAACAGAAATAGGCTGACAGCATGGCAAAAGAGGCATGGGCGATGTTCAGAATTCCCATCATGCCGAAGATCATGGTCAGACCGGATGCCACCAGAAAAAGCAACATTCCGTACGCCAGGCCATGAATGGCCTGAGCAACATACAACACCGCGGTCGGGCTCATCTATCCTCCTGCGAAAAAGCGTTCCAAGAAAACAAGGCGAAATGAATTTGAAAATAGCAATTTAAGTAACACTTTAGCTCATTGAAAAAGGTAGCTTTGACCTTTTAAAAAGATACACCAGAAATCCCCCCTGCCCCCCTTTGCAAAAGGGGGGTTGGGGGGGATTTCAGCGATGGGCATTTCAATCGATATAACTTTGAGGAGATTTTCAAACGGCTAAATTGATACCAATTTAATAATTTCCCTTAAAGCTCACCCCCGACTGAAAGTGGGGGCGAGCTTTCGCCGGGGCGTTAAGATACCCTATTTCTTGACACGTCCTTTGAGTTTTTCATCGAAAGTGGGGAAGCATTTCGCGGCCGGTATCCAAGTAGGATCGCCAGGCATCGCGCAATTGGGGTTGTCCCAGGTATTGGGGAACACCATTTCAGCGATGGGACGGTCCGCTATAACCTGATGGTCAGCGGGCCGCATGTAATGTTTCCAGCCAAAAAAATCGAAGGTGTCTCCCTC
>Ga0315294_10001283_pt1 | contig 27211 bp, 9 predicted proteins | sample YL17G13_40_MG_FD_203626 | JGI IMG/M metagenome (GOLD analysis project Ga0315294, IMG submission 203626) | Sediment microbial communities from Yellowstone Lake, YNP, Wyoming, USA - YL17G13_40 | ecosystem: Environmental > Aquatic > Freshwater > Lake > Sediment | place: USA: Wyoming | collected... | reverse complement strand
GACCTCGGGCTTGGCAGCCGGCTTGGCTGCCGGCTTGGCCGCGTGGCCCTCGACCTCGGGCTTGGCGGCAGGCTTGGCTGCCGGCTTGGCCGCGTGACCCTCGACCTCGGGCTTGGCGGCAGGCTTGGCTGCCGGCTTGAGCACGTGGCCTTCGACCTCGGGCTTGGCGGCGGGCTTGGCCGCCGGCTTCAACACGTGACCCTCAACCTCGGGCTTGGCGGCAGGCTTGGCCGCCGGCTTGAGCACGTGACCCTCAACCTCGGGCTTGGCGGCGGGCTTCTGAATCTTCTTCAACATGTGTCCCTCCATATCGGATTTGATTACTGGCCGGGCCGCGGGCTTGAACTCGTGGCCTTCGGCTTCCGGAAACGATGCCAAGATCATGCCATCCAGCAGGCCGCGCTCGTCGCTCCGCAGCGTCTGCCGCACGGCGTTCAGCCGCTTCAGGAGCCGTCCCAGAGCCCGGGTCTGCTTCTCGTCCATTTTCTATCCCTCCTTGCCTTTCCTCTGAGTGACTCCGGCTGTACCGATTGCTCTACTCTTCTGATTGTCATTGTACACCCTTTTCATGCCCCTGTCTGTCACCGCAGCGACACAACGGTCGAGATTCCGGGTGTAAGCACTGGAAGAGGCTCGTTGGGATCTAGCGCTCCTCCGCTTCCGCCAAACGGCGCAGCACTGCGCGGTTCAGCAGTACGATCTTGCCTCGGCCGGTGAGAATCCAGCCCGAGCGCCGCCACTTGCCCAGCAGCTCGGCCACGGTCTGGCGCGCCAGACCCACGTGGCGCCCCAGCTCCTCCTGTGAGATAGTGACATAACCAACCGCACTGGCCTTGCGATCCAACTGCACGAGGACCCTTGCCAGCCGCGAGGGTGCATTCAGGAAGGCCAGAGCGCCCTCGCGCTCGCTGGAGGCTCCCAGGCGGCCGGCGGTGGTCTGCAGCAAGTTGCGCGTCAGGGTTGGCTCGTCCGCCAGCACAGCGATCAAGTCGCGGCGGGGGATGGCCAGAACCACACTGGCCTCGCGCGCCACGGCGCTCGTCGAACGTGCTTGACCCGTGATCAACCCCAGTTCGCCAAAGCCGTCGCCCGCGTGCATCTCGTTGATCACCAGCTCACGCCCGTTGGCGCTGTCAAGGCCCAGAGCGATGCAGCCCGAGCACACCACGTAGAAAGCGTCGGACGGGTCGCCCTGGCTGAAGAGGATCTGCCCGCGGGCCATCCGGCGCAGGCGGCCCGCCGCCTCCAACTGCGCCAGGGCACGGTCGGAAACGCCCCGGAACAGAGGCGCGCCCCGCAGCAGCGCATGGATGGTTGCACCCGGCAAAGCATTCATCTCAATGCGCCTGCACGGCCACAAACAGGATATCGTCCTCGGGCGCCGAGGCGCCGCAGAAGGAACGAACCGCGTCATACGCAGCCTGGCAGAGCTCTTGTGCGGATGCACCCTGAGCCTGGCGCAAGGTGTCGCACAGCCGGTCCTGGCCGAAGAAGCACCCGTCGGCGTCGCTGGCCTCTGTGGAGCCGTCGGTGAACAGCATCAGCCGCCCGCCCGGCGGAATGGTGACCGCCTGCTCATCCAGCAGCACATCGCCGAACAGGCCGAGGGGCTGGCCCACACCGACGGCCGGGTCGATCGGCGACCCGCGCGCGTCGGTCAAGAGCGGCAGCGGGTGGCCGGCCCGGGCGTAGGAGAACTCGCGGCCGGGGCCATCCAGGATGCCGTAGAGCATCGTAACGAACATGTCGGAGTCGTTCATATCCAGCAGCAGGCGGTTGACGTTGCGCAGCACGCGGGCAGGCGCGGCGCCGCGGCTGGCCTCGCCGCGCAACAGGCTAAAGGTCAGGGCCATGAACAGGGCCGCCCCCACGCCATGACCGCTTACGTCGCCGATGGCAATGCCCAGGCGGTCACCTTTGAGCGGGACATAGTCAAAGAGGTCGCCTCCCACGCTTGACACGGGCTCGATCAGCATGCCCAGGTCATAGCCCGGCAGCCGCGGCGCGGTGCGCGGCAGGAAGCTGCGTTGAATCGAGCGCGCCACCTGCAGCTCCGCCTCCAGGCGTTCCTTCTCCACGAGCTGCGCCTGGGCCGCCTTCAGCTCGTCGTAGGCGCGCCTGAGCAGGCGGTTCTTTTCCAGCAGGTCGTGGATGGTGAGGTTCTCCGATTCGTCCAGGCGCTGGCTCATGGTGCGGATCAGGTCGTAGGCCAGCCCCGGTTGGCGGCTGAGCAGGCCCGCCAACTCGCTGCGAGCCATGGACAGGACGCTCACAGCCGTCCGGGAGCGCACGCTGGCGGTGTGCAGTCCCTCGCGGTCAAACAGGCTCATCTCGCCAATGAACGACCCGGGACCGCGAACGCCCAGCAAACGCTCCCCATCCGTGCCCAGGGCCTTGAGAATCTCCACCTGTCCATCCAGCAGCACATCCAGCCGCTCGCCACTGTCGCCTTCGCGGAAGAGCAGGGTGTTGGCCGGGAAAAGCTCGGGACGCAGCGCGGCCGTCAGGCCCTGTAGCTCGTGCGCGGGAAGCGAGGCAAAGCCGGGCACCCAGCGGACCAGTTCCTCAGCGCTGACCGGTTTCATTTTCCCCCCAACCCTCGTAACGAGAACACGTGCACCCGCTTGAGCTTGCCCTTGAGCTCGACCTCGCCCTGGTCCTCGACGGTGAAATCCGGGCTCAGGCCCAGCCGTGTGGCTTCGTCGATCAGAATCGGCTGGCCCACCACCTTGGTGTGCGACTCGAGCCGCGCCGCCAGGTTGACCGTATCCCCGACGCAGGTGTAGGTTGCGCGCCGCTGCGTGCCTGTGTATCCGGCGATCACGTCGCCCGAGGCGATGCCCACGCCAATGCGAATGGGCGCAAGCTGCCGGGCGACGCGCTCCTGGTTGTACTGCTCAATGAGCTCGATCATCTGCAATGCGGCGCGCGCGGCGTGGGCGTGACGGTCCTCGCAGGCGCGCGGAGCGCCAAAGATGGCCATCAGGCCGTCGCCGACGATCTGGTTCACCACGCCGTGCTCGCCGTTGATGGCATCCATCATCAGGGTGTAATAGTCATTGAGCAGTTCGATGGTGTCGGCGGGCGGTTGGGATTCGGAGATGGTGGTGAAACCGCGAATGTCCGAGAACATCACCGTGGCCGGGACGAACTTGCCGCCCAGAGCAAAGCCGGAGGCCTCCAGGTCCTCGGCCACCTCTTTGGTGGCGAACTTGCGGATCAGCTCACGCTGCTGGTCGCGCAGGCGTTTCTTCTCCAGGCTGGAGCCGATGCGCGCCTTCAGCAGCACGGGGTTGATCGGCTTGGAGAGATAGTCTTCGGCGCCCATCTCGATGCACTTGACGACGCTCTCCAGTTCGCCCACCGCGGAGACCATGACCACCGGCACGTTCTTGAGCTCCGTGTCGGCCATCAGCTCACCCAGCACCTGGTAGCCATCCATCTCCGGCATCAGCACGTCCAGGAGCATCAGGTCAAAGCCCTGGGCGCGCAGCATCTCCAGGGCCTGACGCCCGTTCTCGGCGAAGGAGACGCGGTGCCCCTGCTGCTCCAGGCCGCGCGCCAGGAGCAGGCGGTTCATCTTGTTGTCGTCTACGACCAGGATGTGGCTTGTCTGCATTCTGACTCCCACTCCGTGGAGGGTGTAGTTCACTCTGGGGGCAGCCATGCGCGCTTGCGTAGCATAGGGCCTTGCCGTTCGCTCTTCGTCTTCGCGAAGCGAACGGTCGCGAAGACGAAGAGCCCGTCACTGACGCAAACGCCCACAAGGGGCTATACTACTATCTTGCTTGCCCTCAAACTGAACTACACCCCTCCGTGGATGCCGGCACCGCCCGGCTAGAGGGCAGCGCGCTTAAACTCCAACGCTGCCTGCACCCGCACGTACTCGACGTCGGCCGCGGCGATCTTGGCGGCCGCGCCTTTCAGATTCGCCGCCTTGCCCATCATCTCCAGATCTTTGGCCAGGGCCGATAGAGTGAGCGCGCCCAGGCTGGCACTGTTCGACTTGAGCGAGTGTGCCGCGCGGCGGAACGTTTCCGCATCGGCCGCGGCCAGGGCGCTGCGCATCTGCGCAAAGAGCGCGGGCGCATCGGTCAGGTAGGTGTCGATCAACTCCCCGATAAAAGCGGCCTCGCCGCCGGTGGACGCCACCAGTTCGTCAAAGGCGTCTGGATCGATCACGGCGCTGTCGGACACGGTCTCCCCTCCCGCAGGCTTGATGGGCGCACTCTTGGTGAGGGCTGCCACCAGCTCGCTCACCCGGATGGGCTTGCTCAGATAGTCATCCATACCGGCGGCCAGGCACATCTCACGGTCGCCCTGCATGGCATTGGCGGTCATGGCGATAATGCGCGGGCGCTGACCTGCGCTCCAGCGGCCGCAGATTTGCCGGGAGGCCTCCAGTCCGTCCATCTCCGGCATCTGCACGTCCATCAGGATCACGTCGTAGGCCTGGCGTTCGAGCGCCTGAATGGCTTCCAGCCCGTTGCCGGCCACATCGGCGCGGTAGCCCATCTGCGACAGGAGGCGCAGCGCCAGCTTCTGGTTGACGGCATTGTCCTCCGCCAGCAGGATGCGCAGCGGCAGGCGCTGCGCCATGCCTGGATCCATAGTCGGTGTGGTGGGCTCGCGAGCAGCAGGCGCGGCTGCGCCCACAAAGATGGCGGCCAGCGCGTCAAACAACTGCGACTGCTTGAGCGGTTTGTTCAGGAACGCCGCGATGTGCAACTGCTCCGTCTTGGCCTCGCGCCGACCCAGCGACGAGCAGAGGATCAACGCCAGCGACTCGGGCGTGCGTTTCTCGCGGATCGCCGCGGCCAGCTCCACACCGTCCATCTCGGGCATGCTCACGTCCAGGATGGCCACGTCGAACGGGTCGCCGCGGCGGATCCATTCCAGCGCCTCCAGCGGCGAGCCTGTGTCGCGCGCGATCATGCCCCAGGCGCGCACCTGGCGAATGATGATCAGGCGGTTCGTCTCGTTGTCGTCCACCACCAGCAGGCGTCGGCCGCTCAGCTGCGGCTGCGCGCCCACGTGGCGGGCGCGGGATACGAAATCAGGTGCGGGTGCGGCGGCGATGGTAAAGGAAAAGGTGGAGCCCTGGCCAGGGACACTGTCCGCCCAGATGCTCCCGCCCATCATCTCGCACAGCCGCTTGCTGATGGCCAGGCCCAGTCCCGTACCCCCGTAGCGACGCGCCGTGGTGGGGTCCACCTGGCTGAACGATTGGAACAAGCGGTCTCTGCGGTCGGCCGGGATGCCGATGCCCGTGTCGCGCACCGCAAAGAGCAGTTGAGGGGCTGCCGGCGCAGCCGGCGCGCCCAGGGTAGGCGCTTCGGCCGTCACCGGGGCGTGGCTCACAGTCACCACCACCTCCCCGTGCTCGGTGAACTTGACCGCGTTGGTGAGCAGATTGATCAGCACCTGCCGCAGGCGTGTCAGGTCGCCGACGATGGCGGTGGGCAGGTCATCCTCCATGACGCAGGCCAGGTCGAGGCCCTTCTCGGCCGCCCTGGGCGCCACGAGGTCGAGGGCGCTTTCCACGCAGGCCCGCAGGTCAAAGGGCTGGTTCTCCAGCTCCATCTTGCCTGCCTCGACCTTGGAAAAGTCGAGGATGTCGTTGATGATCGTCAGCAGGGCATCGCCGCTGTTGCGGATGGTCTCGGCAAAGTCGCGCTGCTCGGCCGCGAGTTGCGTGTCCATCAACAGGCCGCTCATGCCGATGATGGCGTTCATCGGGGTGCGAATCTCGTGGCTCATGGTGGCCAGGAATGCGCTCTTGGCGGCGTTGGCCGAATCGGCCGCAGCCTTGGCCTGCTGCAGCTCTACCTCGGCCTGCTTGCGGTCGGTGATGTCGCGGATGGACTCGATGGCGCCCACGATTTCGCCATTGGCGTCGCTCAGAATCGAAGTCGTGGCGAACAGGTGACGCCCTGTGCCCTGCAACAACGGCGCAAAGGCCTCTCCATAGAGGGTTGCGCCGTCCCGATGCATGGTTGTGTACTTATTCTCCAGGTCCGCCTGGGGAATTCGCACCAGGTCGATCAGGATGGGCCGTCTTTCCCCATAAAAGGGGACAGAGTACTCATAATCGCCCTTGCCCAGCATGTCGGCCGCCCTGACCCCCGTCATGCGCTCCATGGCGCGGTTCCAGGCGATGACCCTGCTGTCGCGGTCGATCACCAGAGTGGCATCGGGCAAAAAGTCGATGATGTCCGCAAGTTGGTGGCTCGACCCATCGGCCGCGACCTTGGCCACCTGCAACTGCTCAAACAAGCGCGCGTTGGCGATGGCGATGGCGGCCTGCCGGGCCAGGCCAACGGCAAAGTCGAGATCCCGTTGGGTGAATGGGCCCTGGGTGGGCTTGTCGCGCCAGGCGGTCAGCACGCCAATCGTGTGCTCGCCGGAAACGAGCGGCGCAAAGGCGATGGCTTCGTTCTCCTCATCCTGCTCCGTGCCTGGAACGTGCACCATGCGCGGGTCCTTGAGCGGCTCGTTCACCACTTCGGCCACCCCGGTCTGCGACACAGAGTAGGTGATCCCCTTGCCCGGATAGACAATGTCGTCCTTGAGGACGTCCGCATGTTTGCCGCGCGCCATGACCGTGTGCAGCGTGCCGTCGGGCTGGAGCAGCCGCAGGGCCACGTCGCGCGCCTGCAGCACCTCCAGGGCGCGAGCCGTGATGCGCTCCAGGACGGTGTTCTGGTCGAGCGACTCCGAGATCTCGCGCCCGATCTCGGTGAGCGCGGCCATCTCGTCGCCGCGCCGCTCCGCCTCCGCGTAGAGCCGCGCGTTCTCCAGGGCCACGCTCATGTTGAGCGAGAGAGTGGTGAGCAGCCGCAGGTCGTCGTCCGTGAAGGCGTGCTCGCGGTCAATGTTCTGCAGGGTGATGACCCCTCTGGCCTCACCGCCCATCAAGAGCGGCACGCCCAGGTAGGATTTCGGCGCCTCTCCGGCGACGACGGCGCTGCCGTACTCGGCTGCCCTGCTGGCCAAGTCCTGGTTGATCATCAGCGGCCGACGAGTCTTGAGGATGTGACCGGAAAAGCCGCTCGGCTGGCTCGGCGCCGGGTACTGCCGGGCGCCCTTCTCCATCGAGTAGCGCCAGGTGGTCAGGTCAACCTCCCGATCGTAGGCGATGATGGCCACCACCTGCGCGTCAAAAATCTCGCGCAGCTTGTCGCCCATGGCCTCGTAGATGCGCTCCAGGTCGAGCTCTCCCACCAGCATCTGGCCGACGTCGCTGATCTTTTGCAGCTCGGCCGCCCGGCTCTGGGTCTCACCCAGCAGGCGCCTGGTCTCGTCGAACAGGCGCGCGTTCTCCAGGGCGACGCTCATGGACGAAGCCAGTGTCGTCAACAGCCGCACATCCGACTCGCTGAAGGCATTCTCGCGGTCGATGTTCTGCAGAGAGATCCTGCCCCTGAGCTCTCCGCCCACGATCAGCGGTACAAACACCAGCGACCTGGGTGTCTCGGTTCCCGGCATGACCTGCAAGCCGAATTCCGCCGTGCGCTCATCCGCGTTCTCGTTGATGACCACAGGCTGACCAGTACGCTGCATATACTCGCCCACTCCTCCCGGCCGGATCGGACGGGGTTCCTCCAAGATCCGCTTGCCCCTTTCGATGCAGTAGCGCTGGTACGCCATCCGGGTGTTCCAGTCATAAGTGCGGATGAGCACGGCCTGGGCATCAAAGATGTCGCGGATCTTGTTGCCCACCAGGTCGTAGATGGCCTGCACGTCCAGCTTGGAGGCCAGTCCCTGCTGCACGCTGCTGATGATCTCCAGTTCCGCCGCACGCTGGTCCGTTTCCTTTAGCAGGCGCTTGGTCTCGTCGAACAGGCGCGCGTTCTCCAGGGCCACGCTCATGGACGAGGCCAATGTCGTCAATAGCCGCACGTCCGACTCGCTGAAGGCATTCTCGCGGTCGACGTTCTGCAGAGAGATCATGCCCCTGATGTCGCCGCCCACGATCAGCGGCACACACACCAGCGACCTGGGCGCCTCTGTGCCCGGGACGGTCTCCAAGCCCCCAAATTCCGCCATGCGCTCCGGCAGGTTTTCGTTGACCACCAGGGGCTGGCCAGTGCGCTGAACATATTCGACCACTCCTCCTGGGACGATCGAACAGGGCTCCTGGAAAAACCGCTTGCCCTTTTCGATGCCGTAGCGAGTGCAGACCATCCGAGAGTTCCAGTCATACGTGCTGATGAGCATGGCCTGGGCATCAAAGAGGTCGCGGATCTTGTCGCCCACCAGGTCGTAGATGGCCTGCACGTCCAGCTTGGCGGCCAGGCCCTGCTGCACGCTGTTGATGATCCCCAGTTCCGCCGCGCGCTGGTCCGTCTCCTTCAGCAGGCGCTTGGTCTCGTCGAACAGGCGCGCGTTCTCCAGGGCCACGCTCATGGACGAAGCCAGGGTCGTGAGCAACCGCACATCCGACTCGCTGAAGGCATTCTCGCGGTCGATGTTCTGCAGAGAGATCATGCCCCTGACATCGCCGCCCACGATCAGCGGCACAAACACCATCGACCTGGATTCCTCTGTGCCCGGCACGGTCTCCATACCAAATTGCGCCCTGTGCTCCGTCGCGTTCTCGTTAACCACCAGAGGCTGGCCAGTGCGCCGAAGATAGTCGGTCACCCCTCCCTTGCGGAGCGGATAGGGCTCGTCGAAAACCCGCTTGCCCTTTTCGATGCCGTAGCGCGGGTACACCATCCCGGTGTTCAGGTCATACGTGCTGATGAGCACGGCCTGGGCGTCAAAGAGGTCGCGGATCTTGTCGCCCACCAGGTCGTAGATGGCCTGCACGTCCAGCTTGGAGGCCAGGCCCTGCTGCACGCTGTTGATGATCCCCAGCTCCGCCGCGCGTTGGTCCGTCTCTTTGAGCAGGCGCTTGGTCTCGTCGAACAGGCGCGCGTTCTCCAGGGCCACGCCCATGGACGAAGCCAGTGTCGTCAACAGCCGCACATCCGACTCGCTGAAGGCGTTCTCGTGGTCGATGTTCTGCAAAGAGATGGAGCCCTTGACCTCACCGCCCGCGATCAGCGGCACATACAGCAGCGACCTGGGTGCCTCTGTGCCCGGGATGAGCGGAATACCGAATTCCTCCATGCGCTCATCCGCGTTCTCGTTGACCACGAGGGGCTGGCGAGTGCGCTGTTCATGCTCGGCCACTCCTCCTGGGAGGATCGGACGGGGCTCGGCGAAAACTCGCTTGCCCTTTTCGATGGCGTAGCGAAGGTGCATCATCCGGGTGTTCCAGTCATAAATGTCCATGATCACGACCTGCGCATCAAAGAGGTCGCGGATCTTGTCGCCCACCAGGTCGTATATGGCCTGCACGTCCAGTTTGGAGGCCAGACCCTGCTGCACGCTGTTGATGATCCCCAGCTCCGCCGCGCGCTGGTCGGTCTCCTTGAGCAGGCGCTTGGTCTCGTCGAACAGGCGCGCGTTCTCCAGCGCCACGCTCATGGACGAAGCCAGCGTTGTCAGCAGCCGCACGTCCGACTCGCTGAAGGCATTCTCGCGGTCGATGTTCTGCAGTGAGATGACCCCTGTCATCTCACTGCCGGCGATCATCGGCACGTAGACCAACGATTTGGCGTCCTCTGTGCCCGGCACGACCGTGCTGCCGGCGAATTCGGCCATGCGCTCCACGAGGTGATCGTTGATCAGCAGGGGCTGGCGACTGCGTTGCAGATACTCACCTGTTCCTCCTGGCGCGATCGGCATAGGCTCGGGATAGAAACGCTCGCCCTTCTCGATCATGTAACGGGGGCACACCACCCGGCTGCGCCAGTCATAAGTACTGATCAACACCGCCTGGGCGTCAAAGATCTCGCGGATCTTGTCGCCGACCAGGTCGTAGATGGCCTGCACATCCAGCTTGGAGGCCAGACCGTCTTGCACGCTGTTGATGATCTGCAGCTCCGCCGCACGCTGGTCGGTCTCTTTCAGCAGGCGCTTGGTCTCGTCGAACAGGCGCGCGTTCTCCAGGGCCACGCCCATGGACGAAGCCAGGGTCGTGAGCAGCCGCACATCCGACTCGCTGAAGGCATTCTCGCGGTCGATGTTCTGCAGAGAGATCATGCCCCTGATGTCGCCGCCCACGATCAGCGGCACATACACCAGCGACCTGGGTACCTCCGTGCCCGGGACGATATCCAAGCCCCCAAATTCCGCCATGCGCCCCGGCAGGTTTTCGTTGACCACCAGGGGCTGGCCAGTGCGCTGAACATATTCGGCCACTCCTCCTGGGACGATCGAATAGGGCTCCTGGGAAAACCGCTTGCCCTTTTCGATGCCGTAGCGAGTGCAGACCATCCGAGAGTTCCAGTCATACGTGCTGATGAGCACGGCCTGGGCATCGAAGAGGTCGCGGATCTTGTCGCCCACCAGGTCGTAGATGGCCTGCACGTCGAGCTTGGAGGCCAGGCCCTGCTGCACGCTGTTGATGATGGCCAGTTCCGCCGCACGCTGGCCCGTTTCCTTCAGCAGACGCTTGGTCTCGTCGAAGAGGCGCGCGTTCTCCAGGGCCACGCTCATGGACGAAGCCAGCGTTGTCAGCAGCCGCACGTCCGACTCGCTGAAGGCATTCTCGCGGTCGACGTTCTGCAGAGAGATCATGCCCCTGACGTCGCCGCCCACGATCAGCGGCACATACACCGACGACCTGGGCGCCTCTGTGCCCGGGGCGATATGCAAGCCCCCAAATTCTGCCATGCGCTCCGGCAGGTTTTCGTTGATTACCAGAGGCTGGCCAGTGCGCTGAAAATATTCTTGCCTTCCTCCTGGGACGATCGAATAGGGCTCCTGGACAAACCGCTTGCCCTTCTCGATGCCGTAGCGAGTGCAGACCATCCGAGAGTTCCAGTCATAAGTGCTGATGAGCACGACCTGCGCCTCAAAGAGGTCGCGGATCTTGTCGCCCACCAGGTCGTAGATGGCCTGCACGTCCAGCTTGGAGGCCAGGCCCTGCTGCACGCTGTTAATGATCTCCAGTTCTGCCGCGCGCTGGTCGGTCTCTTTCAGCAGGCGCTTGGTCTCGTCGAAGAGGCGCGCGTTCTCCAGGGCCACGCCCATGGACGAAGCCAGGGTCGTGAGCAGCCGCACGTCCGACTCGCTGAAGGCATTCTCGCGGTCGATGTTCTGCAGAGAGATCATGCCCCTGACGTCGCCGCCCACGATCAGCGGCACATACACCGACGACCTGGGTACCTCCGTGCCCGGGACGATATCCAAGCCCCCAAATTCTGCCATGCGCCCCGGCAGGTCTTCGTTGACCACCAGGGGCTGGCCAGTGCGCTGAACATATTCGGCCACTCCTCCTGGGACGATCGAATAGGGCTCCTGGGAAAACCGCTTGCCCTTTTCGATGCCGTAGCGAGTGCAGACCATCCGAGCGTTCCAGTCATACGTGCTGATGAGCACGGCCTGGGCATCGAAGAGGTCGCGGATCTTGTCGCCCACCAGGTCGTAGATGGCCTGCACGTCCAACTTGGCGGCCAGGCCCTGCTGCACGCTGTTGATGATGGCCAGTTCCGCCGCACGCTGGTCCGTTTCCTTCAGCAGACGCTTGGTCTCGTCGAAGAGGCGCGCGTTCTCCAGGGCCACGCTCAGGCTGGAGGCCAGCGTCGTTAGCAGGCTCACATCGGCCTCGGAGAAGGCGTTCTCGTGGTCGACGTTCTGCAGGTCAATGACTCCCAGCACCTGATCACCTGCGATCAGCGGAACGAAGAGCAGCGACCTGGGCGCCTCCGTGCCAGGAGTGATTTGCATCCCGCCGAATTCCGCCAGGCGCTCCATCGCATTCTGGTTGATCAGCAGGGGCTGGCGCGTGCGGGCAAGACAGTCGGCCAAACTTCCGGGACGGAGCGGAAAAGGCTGGTCGAAGACCCGCTTGCCCTTTTCGATGGCGTAGCGAGGGCACGACATGCCTGTCTTCCAGTCAAACGTGGCGATGCCGACGCTCTGTGCATCAAAGATGTCGCGGATCTTGTCACCCACCAGCTCATAGATGGCCTGCACGTCCAGTTTGGAGGCCAGGCCCTGCTGCACGCTGCTGATGATCTGCAGCTCCGCTGCGCGCTGGCGCTCTGCTTCGAACAGACGCTTGGTCTCGTCGAACAGGCGCGCGTTCTGCAGGGACACGGCCAGGCTGGAGGCCAGGGTGCTCACCAGGCGCACGTCGTTCTCGCTGTAGCGGTTCTTTGGCCAGTCCTGCACGGCGATGGCCCCGATCACTTCGTTTCCCGCCAGCATGGGCACGCCCAGCCAGGACTCGCGCATCTTCGCAATTCCATCATGCACGATCACGGCGCCCCGTGCCAGCATGTCCTCGAGGCTGCCGAGCACCAGCGGCTGGCGTGAGGTGATCACGATGGAGACCAGGCCCTGGCCGAGCGGCAGGGCCTCCGGATGAAGCGGGTGTCCGTCGTCGCCCACCCAGTAAGGGAAGCTGATCATGTTGGTCGCCTGGTCGTACAGGGCGATCAGGCAGTTCTGGCCGTCCAGGGTGGCGCGGATCTTGTCGCCCACCACGTTCACGATGGCCTGCAGGTCCAGCTCGCGCGCCAGCCCCTGTTGGACGCTGCTGATAATGGAGAGTTCGGCGTTGCGCTGCTCCAGCGCCGTGTTGGAGGACGAGAGTTCGACCGTGCGTTCGGCCACGCGCTGCTCCAGACCCTGGTACAGCCGGGCGTTGTCGATGGCCGTGGCGGCCTGGTTGGCAAAGAGCTGCAAGAGGTCCAGGTCGGCCTGGCGGAAGCGTCCAAAGACGGCGCGGTTGTCTGCGTAGAGCATACCGATCATCTGCCCGCGGGCGATCAGCGGAGCGGCGAGTTTGGAGCGCCATTGCCCCGGGGCGTCCGCCTGCGGCTCGTCGTCGTGGAGCACCGCCTGGCGGGTTTGGGACACGCGGCCGAGCATCGCCCTGGCCAGGGCCTGCGCTGCTTCCATCTCATCGGCGGCTACGCCGCGGGAGATGCGAAAGTCGGGCTGCTCCTGCGCGTCAGGATCCAGTAGGACCAGGAAAGCGCGCTCGGCGCCGTTGAGCTCCACCAGCTCGTCCATGCTAAAGTCGAGCAGTGCCTGCGTCTCGCGCTGCTCGTTCATGCGCACGCTGATCTCCATCATGCGCCGCAACTGGTCCTGCAAGTTGCCCTCCAGGGCTTCTCGCTCCGGGACCGCGATGCCGCGCGCGGTTGCCTCGCGCGTCCATTCCAGCAGGATCTGGCGGTTGATGGCGACCTTGTTCAGGTAGTTGCGGAGCAACCCTTCGTCGCTCAGGGTGGCCACGCTGGCCAGCATGGTATCATAGGCGCGGTTCAGGCAAGCCCAGATTTCCTTCTTGACACGTGCCCCCTGCGATGGAGCCTGGCGCCCCACTCCGCCCCTCTTCGCTTCGCTCCGGGGGTCGCTTCGCTGACTGCGCTTCGGGGCCTGAAGCAGCACCTGGTAGCGCCACCACCATACAGCCTGCAGCGGGTACTCGGCGTTCATGTTCCCAATGGCCTCGAGCTGGCGCACTGCCTGCGCCGTATGCTGGTCCGCCGCTTCCCAGTCGCCCGCGGCGAGACACGCGGCTCCCAGCCAGGCCAGCGCCGCAATCTGATCCCCCGGCGACGAGCCTACGGTGAACGCGCCGGCCGCCGCTTCGAGATGCCGGCGCGCTTGCTGCGGTTGTCCCTGCGCGAGCTCAAGCAGCCCCAGACCCATCTGGTTACAGCCTTCGCACAGACGGCTCTTGACCGCCTGCGCAAGGGAAACGCCCTCTTCAAAGAGTGAACGCGCCTGGTCGAAGGCTCCCGCGTCCATGACAGGTCGGGCGAGGGTATCGACGAAGTATGCCAACCCGGACGGCGATTGCATCTGGCGCACGAACCGCACCGCGCGCTCCGCATAGGAGCGCGCCTTGCGGTAGAGCCCCAGCTTCCAGTACAGAAGCGAAAGATTGTTCTCGACCATCATCTGGCGAGGGCGGTGGCCGGCCGTTCGAGCGATGTCCAGCGCTTGCTCGTAATAGGCGCGCGCCCGGGCGTGGTCGGTGCTGCCGATCCCGAGCATGTTTAGCGCCTGCCCCTCGCCCAAACGGTCGCCGATGCTACGGTAGATGGCTAGTGACTCCAAGAGGTGCTGTTGCGCCTGGTCGATCTCTCCGGCGGATGCCTCAGCGGCAACCAGGTCGCGCAGGCTGTCCGCCTCGCCGGCGCGGTCCCCCGCCTCTCGGCACAGGCGCAAGGCGGTCGTGGCCAGCTCTGCCAGCTGGCCAAAGTCCTCCACCCAGAAGGCGAGTCGAGTGCGCGCCACGTATGCCCGGGCAAGCAGCCCGCGGTCGCCTGATTGCCCGGCGACGTTCTCGGCGGCCTGGACGGCGCGCCGTGCGCCTTCAGCATCTCCGCGAGTTGCGAGCGGTTCCGCCCGGGAGGTCAGGGCTTGAACCTGGCGCGCCCCGTCGCCGGCCTTCGAGGCCAGGGCTTCCGCTGTCTCCAGATCCTTGAGCTGAGCGTCGACGTCACCCAGCCGCTCGTAGCACTCGGCGCGCCCCAATCGCAGGTCGCACTCTACGGTCGCTTGCGGCCCCGCTGCGCTCTTTGGCACCAGCGCCAGGGCTCGCGTGTAGAGTTCGACGGCCGACTCGTTCTCAAAGCGGTCCTTGGCCCGGTCGGCTGCCGCCTTGAGCTCCAGCAGTTCGGGCGGCATAGCGCAGCTCGCTGGTTGAGTCCCTTTTCGCCTGCTCATGCCGCCTGCCTTTCCGCCGCGTGTTGCTCGCGCAGCTCGCGCAGCGCCTCCTGGTCCAAACCGGTCAGCCGCGGCCAGTCCGCGGTGTGGGTGCGGCTCAAACGCTCGCTCACCTTGGACAAGAACAACTGGCGCAGGGCGGGATGGGCCATCCAGCCGCGCAGGACAGACGCCGGCACGGACAGTAGCGTGGTCGGCTCGTCGGTAGCCACGTTCGCCGTGCGCGGCTCACCCGACAGCGCGGCGATCTCGCCAAAGAAATCGCCTGGCGCCAGAGTGGAGAGCGAGCGATACCCTCCTTCGACGGCCACACCGGCTACCGCCTTGCCCGCCAGGACAAAGTAGACCTCATTGGCCTTTTCTCCGTGGCGCACCACCGTGGCGCCCGCCGGGGCCTCACTCACCGCGGCGCTGGCGACCAGGGCCTGGCGCTCTGCGGGGCTCAAGGTGGCGAGCGTTGGTTGTTTCGCCACCAGGGCGTCAAAATCGGCCGGAGTCGCCGGGCGCGCCAGGCGCTGACCCGCCTCGGCAGGGGCTTCGCGCAACAGCTTGAGCGCCCGCTTCCATTCCGCCGCCGGTTGGCCCAGCCCTGGCATGAACAGCGCCCAGACGCCGGCGCCGAGCAGCATCAACGCACTCGCCAGGTACATCAGGCGGATCGGGAAAACGTCGGCCAGCCCTGCCGCGGCCATGCCGACCAGGAACAACACATCGCGGCAGACGAAGAAGGCGCTATTGACGCGCCCGCGCATCTCGCGCGGCGTGTGGCGCTGAATGACCAGTCGCCGGGCAATGGAGGTGGGCGCATTGATCAGGCCCGACACGGCAATAATGGCGATGGCGGGCGCCACAGTACGCATCGAGGCATAGCCGATGCCGCTCAAGGCCATACCGATCAAACCCAGGGCGATCCACTGACCCTCCCGCAGGCGGTCGGACACGCGCGCCATCCACAGGCTGCCGATGACGAAACCGACCGAGGTCACGGCCTCCTGCACGCCGTACTCAAACTCGCTGGCTCCCAGCGCCTTGAGCGCAAACGGGAGCAAGAGCGAGTTGGAGAGGCCGAAACTGACAAAGACCAGGGCAAAGACGAGGAACAACGACTTGAGCATGGGCGTGTCGGCGAGCAGCCGCGCTCCAGCCGCCAGATTGCGCCCCACCGCGGCAATACCCGATTCCACGGCGGCGGCGAGGCTGGGCACGCGCACCATCCAGACGATCAGCGCCGAGACGACAAACGAGAGGGCGTCCAGGTAAAAGCACCACTGGATGGGAAAGCGTGAGGCGATCAACCCCGAGGCAGCAAAGCCCACCGCCGTCGCGCCGAAGGAGCTGATGGCCATCAGCGAGTTCGCCGCGGCCAGCTCCTCATCGGAGGCGATTTCCGGGAGCACGCTCTCGTGCGCCGGATCGAAGAACTGACTGATGGCGGACGTGAGCATGACGATGATGTAGAGCCAGGCGAGGCTCTGGCGCAGCAGGAGCGGAACAAGAAAGACCAGCACGGCCCGCGACAGGTCCGCCGCGATCATGATGCGCTTGCGGTCGTAGCGGTCGACGAACACCCCGGCCAGCAGCCCGACGAGGATGGTCGGCGCGGCGGTGGCCATCAGCATCAGCCCGACGCTCGCTGCCGAGCCGGTCAGCCGATAGACCAGGATGGACGCGGCGAGGGAGGTCAGCGAGCTGCCAATGGTCGAGATGAGCTGGCCGGTCCACAGCAAGGAAAAGTCCCGGTTGTGGAAGATGGCGAAAGGGGACGGAGCCCTCGCTACCTTGTTTGTGGTCATTGCAAGCTCCTAGTTTCAAATCCTGCCGAGAGTGTCCGCACCACACGGGCGCAGCCAGCCCAGAATGCTCTTACAGCCTCAGCGGCCCGAGCCGGCGCCTGCCGCTCGGACCGCAGAACTGCCACAGCCGGTTTCAGCCGGCGGCGTCACCTTCTTCGAGTTGGTCAATCCAACTGGCAATGAGGTCAAACCCGCCCTGCCAGAAGGGTGCCGAAGAGATGTCCACACCGGCTTCCGCCAATATGGTTGCCGGCGACGCTGAACCTCCGTAGGACAGGATCTTCAGGTACTTGGGCTTGAACGATGCGCCTTCCAGACGATAGCGCTGGAAGAGAGCCATCACGAGGAGTTGGCCAAAGCTGTAGGCGTACGTGTAGAAAGGCATGCTGTAGATGTGCGGAATCAGCGTCCATTCCCACTGGAATTCGTCGCTCACTTCAACAGCAGCGCCGAACTGTTCAGCCAGGTTGCCCCGGTAGTGCGCTGCGAGGTCCTCTGCGGTCTTGCCCTCGGCCACCAGTCGGTGAGCGTCGCACTCGAACAGGGTCATGTACGCCTGGCGCTGGACTGTGGCATAGGCATCGTCCAACATGGACACGAGAAGCTCACGTCGCATTGCCGCATCGGACTCGCCCGCCAGGAGCCGTTCGGACAGCAGCATCTCGCCAAAGACCGAGGCGGTTTCGGCGAGGGGCGCACTGGAATCGTAGGTCAGCACAGAGTGGCCCTCCGCCAGCATGGCATGTATCGCATGTCCCAGTTCGTGAGCGAGCGTCGCCACGTCACGGCCGCGCCCGGTAAAGTTGGTCAGCACCCACGGCGTGAGGTCGGGCAGCGCCGAGTAGCAAAAGGCGCCGCCCCGCTTGTTCTGCCGCGGCTGAGCATCGAGCTGACCCTGGTCCAGTACCCGGCGCGCTTGTTCCTCTATCAGCGGCGAAAAGCCTCGAAAACTGTCCAGCACCACGTCCAGCGCCTGCGCCAGGCTAAAGCGTTTCTCCGCAGGCGCCAGCGGCGCGTAGACGTCGTAGCGGCGCAACCGGTCCTGGCCGAGCCATTTGGCCTTGATCCGGAAGTAGCGCTGGAAAACGTGCACGTTGTCACGGCAAACGGCGAGAAGCGTCTGGACGACTGGGTCAGGGATGTCGTTCATGGTGTTGCGTGCCGAGATGGGCTGCGCGAAATGCCGCAACTCGAGCATCTCGGCGTGCCAGTCGCGCACGCGGTGGTTGTAGATCTGCGCCAGCACTGCACCGTGTTCCGTGTAGACGCGGTACAGCTCCCGGTAGGCCGCGGCGCGCACTTCCGGCGACGGGTGGCGCACCAGGGAAGAGACTTCGGCTTGGGTCAAGGTCTTGCGCTCGCCATCCAGCTCCAGGCTAAAGGTGAATGCGCTGGTGATCATTTCGTACAGGGTCACCAGAGCGTCGATGCCGTTCACATCCTTGAGGGTGATGACCCTTTCTTCGGGCTCGGTCAGCGTAAAGGGTTTGAAGCGGCGCCACGAGTCCAGGAAATAGCGCCGATCGCCGCTGGCAGCCATCAGTCGTGCGGCCGACTCTGCGGTCAAGGCCTTGAACCACAGTTCAAAGAAAACCACCCGGTTCTCCGAGTTGGCGAGCAGTTGGTTCACGCGGTTCTGCAGGTTCAGAGCGGCCTGGTCCTGGGTGTCTTCGGCGAAGCGCAGAAATGCATAGGCAGCCAGCCGGCGCTGCAGGCTGATCATCGTTTCGTAGGCAGCGAGGGTCTGCAAAAAGCTCTCCGTCGAGATCTCGGGAGAGAGGTGAGAGCGATATGACTCCAGACGGGCGACGGCCTGCTCCAGATAGAGGATAGCTGGGTCTAGCTGTTCGCCAGCGGCTGCAGCGATCAAGTCTCCCAGGTTCCAGCGACCATACTTATCGTCCATTACCACCCCTGGCACAAAGCGCAGAATGTCCTCTCGGCAAGGACTATAGCATAGTTCAGGAAATAGTCAAACCCTCCTGTGGAAGCGCCTGCGGTATGCCAGTCGGTGGATTCAGGTGATGCCCGTGCTGAGCGCCGGTTCCCGGAGCGAAGCGGAGGGGATGGTTTGCGAAACCAGGTCTCTCCGTTTCTCTATGCGCCGCCCGCCCTGTGCATGTCGCGTAGGTGCAACAACTGGTGGCCGTGCATGCTCAGGATGATAGTCTCCAGGGTGACCCGGCCCAGGCCGGGGTGCCTACCCATGCGATCCAACTGCGCGTCGTCGAGCGTGCGCAGCCACGCCAGCGTCGCACGGCGCGCCGCGGCCAGCGCCGGCAGCAATTGCTGCGGCGAACGATCCTGCAGGCGCTGCTGCTCCTCGGCGTTGAAGGCGTTGTGGTCGAGGCTCTCGGCAGCCCCCGCACCGCCCGCGGCCACGTCCTGCGCCAGTCGCAGCAACCCTTGCTCGGCGGACAGCAGGTGCGCCAGCAGGTCGCGCACGTCCCACACGTGGGGTTCGCGGTACACGACCGCGCTCCACCCCTCGGGGGCCAGTGCGCCCAACGCTTCCTGCGTCTTGTTGCCGCCCTTTGCGAGCCTGGCGATCAATGCTTCCACCCTCGGCGTTTGCACCTCGTTCCTCCTTTGGGGCGGCGCGCCCGTTGGGACTGACCGCAGAGGGCGCCGAGAACGCAGAGACCCACAAATGGCACGGGCAAGCCTCTGGAACCGTGGCGGGCGAACCAGTGTGGCTCCCGCCCGTGCCGTGGCGTCCTCAGGCTTCGATGCCAGCTACCGGCCCTCCACGATCTTGATCTCGTCTTCCGTCAGCCCGTAGAGCTTATACACCAGTGCGTCAATCTGTCGGTCGGTGTCCTCGATCTGTCGCTGGTACAGCTCCTGCTCGGCCTGCGTCTTGGCCGCGGCCTTGTGCTCGTGTAGGGCCAGCATGGAATCTACGAGCACTACCATCCGCTCGTGACGGGCTCTGTCTTGCGGTAGTGAAAAATCCAACACAGGGATAGGTAGAGCGTCCAGGTCGACCTTCTTGACCTGGGCAATACTTCTCCTATTGGTGAGGGATCTGGCTCGGTAGTAGCACGTGAGCAGACTTGAATTGAGGATGCCGAGCAGGAACTTGGGGCTTGTTGGCGTTTGGTACCCATAGAGAAAGTATAGGGACTGCTCCGGGAACACGCCAGACTGGTCATAGGTGGCAATGATTCGATCGCCTGTCTTCCGCAAGAGGACCTTCGGGGACGCGCCGAGTTTGGCTGTGTCCGTAGTGCGGCCCGTGATATTCTCAGGACGAAAATCGAACCAGTAGACCTTGCGCATCTCGTAGCGACCTATGCTGTCCCCTTTCAGGGTTCGGATCTGGTTCTCGTGTGTCCTCGTCTCTTGAACAAGCTCGGATCTGCCTCCGAATCCCGATGTAGAGTGGCATAAATCACCGAGAGGCGTCAGCTTCGACAGACAGGGCAGACTCCTCACCAGTGTCATAACATTGGCGTTTTCGAAGTATATGAACTGGTGCGCCGGGTCCTGGACGTAGTCGCCCTGTAATTGAGGCACAGACGGCTTACCGTACTCAGAGACATCGATGAAGTGATCTCTCTCGGCTTGGGTCTTACGGACGACGAAGATGAGGGTGTCCGCCGTCACCCCCGGAAACGGGACTTTGTGGACCAGCGATAGGAGCCGTCCCTCAGCAAGGATTCGCTCGCGGAGACCAATGTACTGTCTGTTGAAACCAAGACGGTCTGGGACTATCATGCTGAAGTAGCCACTCGCTCGCGTGAGGGCCAGACCCTGGGCAACGAAGTACTCGTACAGGTTGGGCATGTAGGTGTTGCCGCGAAACCGGTCGCTCATGTAGTCGGTCTCCGCTGGCGACCATATCTCCGCTCCAAACCTGCCGGACAGTGAAACCCACGGCGGATTCCCGATCACCGCATCAAAGCCGCCCCTGGCCATGACCGCCGCGAACTGCTCGGTCCAGTTGAACGGGTTGACGCGCTTCAACTCGCCGGGGTCGGCGAACATCTGCCCGCTGAAGTAGTCCGGCCCGATCAGGCTGTTGCCGCACTGGATGTTCGCGCTGAGGTCGGGCAGCACGGTCTGCTGGAACAGGCTGCGCTCTTCGGTCAGCTCCTCGGGGCGGGTGTCCTCCAGCGCCTTGAGCGAGAGCGAGAAACGCGTCACTTCCACGGCTTGCGCGTCAATGTCCACGCCGTACAGGTTGTTGAGCAGGATCTGGCGCTTCAGCCTGGCCGTCAGGCGCACGCGTCCATCGCTGTCATGGTACGCCGCGCTGCGGTCCTTCGCGCTCAGGCCCTGCTTGTCGCTGTAGTAGTGGATGTGCCAGTCAATCAGGGCCTGGTACGCCCCCAGGAGAAACGAGCCGGAGCCGCAGGCCGGGTCGAGGATCTTTAAACGGGCAACGTCCTCGGGCGTGGCGCAGTGCTCCAGCAGCTTGCCCAGCGTGTGGCGCACGATGTACTTGACGATGTACTGCGGCGTGTAGTACACGCCGCCCGCTTTGCGCACTTCCGGCTTGTCCTCGATCTTGACGCGCTGATCCGTGGTGCGCACCACGCGGCCCAGGAAGCGCTCGTAGATCGTGCCGAGCGTCTCCACCGGCAAAACGGAAAAGTTGTAGGGCGAGTTCTCCGGCTGCAGCTCGCGCAGCACATCGCGCACCACCTTGTTGGAGACCGTCACGGCCTCGAGTTCCGGGCGCGGCTCGAAGACGCTGCCATCGTAGAACTGGTTGAGCTTGTCAAAGATGCCACGGCAGGCGCTGAACCAGCTCGTGTCGCTCTCTGCCAGGCCATCCCGCTCCACGATCTCGGCCAACTGCGTCAGGTAGTCTTCTTCGATCTCGCGGTCCGAAAGCACTTTGACAAAGATCAGCCGGTCGATCCACAATTGGACCGCCGCCGTGATGAGCGCGCCATCGGCTTGCGGGTTGCGCTTCTTCATGTCCTTGGCCAGAATCACGCGCCAGCCGGTGCGGTCGTCGTCCATCTCCGCCAGGAAGGCCTTGTCGGGCGGGATGCGGTTGGCCTTGACCTTTTTGGGTGAGAGATAGCGCGCCCACAACCCCGCAGGCGACTCGCTGCCGCGCGTGCGGGCGTGTCGGCGCACGTTGTTGCGCTCGAACAGGTCCCACAGCGTGTCGAACTGGCGCACATAGTCGTCGCAGCGCCAGTCCAGCACCCGGAAGTTCCCGACGGCCTTGGGGTCGCCCGCGTACAGCGTGCAGTCCAGGACGACAAACTCTTGAAAGTCGGTGAGCACGGCAAAGTCGATCCTGCGGGTGGGGGAGAGACTCTGCGTGGAATACGCGTACGCGTAGACCTGGTTCATCCAACGCGGGTCGTGCATGTCGTACTTGACCTGTTTGGCGTCCATCACCAGCAGGTGCTGGCCGTCCAGTTGCAGGATGTAATCGGGGCGCTTGCCGTAGCGCTGGGTCTTTTGCACCAGGAACTCGTAATCGGGCACGGCCAGGCCCGCGTTGCGCGTGTTCCAGTTGAGGTACTCGAAGAGTGGCCGCACAAAGTTGTTCTCGATCTGGGCTTCGGCCTCATCCATCAATGTCAGCTCGCTGGCCTTGAACGTGCGAACGAGCTGCGTGATCTCGGATCGGGCTTGATCTGGTGTGTAGGTCATGCGCATGACCGCCTTTGATGGCTCTCTACGAATGGACCGAAGGCGCGCCTCACGGCCGCTAGCTCAGGGCGCGCGGAGCGCGTTCCAGGTCGAGCGATGGACCTAGGTGCACCGTGCCGTCCGGCGTGGCCTGTCGACTGCAGCGACCCGTTGAGTAGTATTGTACGATGGAAGCCGTCTGGGGTCAACGGACAGGCAGCATGGCTGCAGGAGATGAAGACGTCGTACTCGAATTGCGTGGTCATGTCTCAGGCCCCCGTCTCTCACGCTGGCGCAAGACAATCCGGCTGCCCGGCCAGCATTGTAGCGCAGAAGCAGGCAGGCGGCAAGAATCGCGGGAGGCGGATGCGGGAAACCTGGTTTGTTGTCATCAAACCAGGTTTCTGGAGTACTCGATCAACAAGAAACCTGGTTTCGCAAAGAAGAAACCAGGTTTCGCGCTGAGCGCAGCGCGGACGGCAAGGCCCTTCTGGTTGTGCTCGTTCGTTGACGGCACCCGCGCCCTACGGCCTCCGTATCAGCGGCAGGAAAACCGCGCACGTCGCCGTCTGCGTGCGCGTCCCGGTTACGGTCGGAGTGAGTGTCGCCGTCTGCGTGCGCGTCCGGGTTGCGGTCCGAGTGAGCGTCGCCGTCTGCGTGCGCGTCCGGGTTGCGCTCGGAGTGAGCGTGGGCGTCGGCGTCCAGCCCGAGATGAGCAAGTGCACGACGTTGACGAACAACCGACGGCCCATCTCGCTCATTTCGTTGGGCGCATCCCCAAAGCCCCCGTAGAGGAAGCGCTCCGTTTGGCGCACCAATGGATAGTAGCGTGCGTAAGTGTCTGACACGGCGAGCAACAGCATGTCTGCCGTGGGGGTGTTGATGCGGACGCCACGCATGTAGCCCGGAGCGGTTCCGCACAGCGCCAGGATGCCGTCGGGCGGCAGGGTGATCTCGTTGGGCGTGTGGAAGACCGGCAGGGTGGGATCCACGGCCCGGATGCGGCAGGCAGAGATGCCCCTGGAATGCCCCCAGTTGATCGCCAGGCCAAGCCGGTCGAAAAGCTTCAGTCCTCCCGTGGAGAGGCCCAGGATGGGCTTGCCCGAGTCGTTCAGCGCCACAACCTGAGCGGCGTCGGCCCACCCATCACTTCCCGAGTCCTGCTCGATCAAGATGGCAGCGTAGGGCGCCCAGACGGTGCTGGTCAGAGCCGCCCTCTGCAGCAGGTCCACCTGAAAGCCGTTGGCATCCAGGAACGCCTTCCACGCGTTCGCGTTTGGAGCGTTCCAGTCCCAGACCAAGGCCAGGCGGATGGCGGATGAGCCTGCCTCGACCGCAGCCGGGGCGGGAGCGCCGCGCGCGCGGCGCCGGCCGCGCCAAAGCCACCAGGCACATCCCTGCTGCCAGTAGCCTCAAGAGCATCGCGACCACACGCCGCGACCTGCCAGAAACACATCTCCCGTCCACAGTAACCTCCTGCTTTCCATGGCATGTTTGGCGTTTGTCAGCGCCTGTTTCGAAACCGTCGCCGTGGCATGGCGCTGCAGCGCAAGCCTGCACGGCGCACGCCACGCATCATGCCAGACCCGTCACTCATTCCTCTGCACGCACGGCAGCCACACACGCGGACGAATGGAGGGGTCGCGCTCGGGCACCACCTCTTCGCCAAACAGCGTGACGGTCGCCGCACGATGCTGACCCGCGGACGAGGCATACAGCGTGATGCGCACCTGGTCGCTCAGGCCTGGCCGCCACTCCTGAGGCGCTCTCAGATCAATCACGCCAAAATCGCGGTTCGCCGCGGTCGGGTCGTAGCTTACCTGGAACGCGCCGCCGGATGAGGTCGTCGCGCCCTGGGCCAGAATGAAGCCGGGCGTGGTGATGGTGTAGTGCACCGACGTGTTGCCCCACCCAGCCGGGAGGAGGCCGCGCACAACCACCGGCTGCAGGCCGTTGGGCCAGCGCAGCAAGCCCGGCGTGGGCGAGGTGAGCGTCAGGCGCGTCGCCCCCTTGGGCGCCACGTAAAAGGAGTAGCGCGACTGCGTTGCACCCAGCACCGTGCCCGTGTTATGACTGGTGGGTATGCTCCCTATCGCGGGGTAGACGCGGTCGTGGACGACGCGCACCTCCACGGTCCACACCCCAGGCTCGTTCACGATGCAGTTGCCCGAGGGCTCGTAGAACCAGCCCACCTTGTTGGCGTGGCCATCGATGCTGCGCACTACCGCGCCGCTCGGGGAGCGCAGTGTGGCGGTGACCCGGCTGTCCAGGGCCGGCGCTACGTGCCCGCAGAAGGCAAAGGTGTCGCCCGTCTCCAACACGCTGCCGGGCTGCGTGCCCAGCGGCAGGAAGAACACGTCGATGTCCTGCCCCTTGACGCGCAGCAACGGCCCGCCGTCCTGCGGGCCTCCGCCAGCCCCCTGATAGGGCGGCATGACGCGCGAGCCGACCGGGTCTTCGTTGGGTACCAGCACCCACATCGCGGAGTAGATGGCGTACTGGTTGATGCGGCGCGCCGTGTCACGGAACACGAGCCCGCAGAACTGGAACTTGAAGTCGTTGGGCAAATCCCCCTCGAGGCCCATGCCGATCTGCGCCCCGTACATGTCGCCAAAGCGCCAGTAGCCAAAGATGTTACTGTCCTCGCACACCAGCTCGCGCACGCGGATGCCCGGCCGTTCCGACGAGCGGTAGGCGTAGCCCCATTGGTCAATCTCGTTCGGGTAGCGGTCGGGGTAGTGGCCGTTGGAGCAGGCGTTGAACAGCGGAACCTCGCCCACAGCCACGCGCCCGGCAAAATCGTTGGCCAGCGGCCCTTGCGATAGCGCCGAGTGCGGCAGGCGGTTGCGCTGCTCCATCAAGCCGCGTATGGTCCCCTGGGAGTCGCTGAACGTGGCTGCGGGGATGAGCGAGTCGCCCCCGGGGATGTCAATGTCGCGGCACCACATGACGTCGCCGCGCTGGTAGGGGTAGTAGATGTGGTCCTTGCGATCGGCCGCAGAGAGGTTCTCCCACAGGAACCACTGCAAGCCGGTGGAGGGCGCGTTGTCAACGCCGCGCCGGCCGTGCGCCACGAGCGGGGTGTTGGGAGTCTCGATCACGTTGCCCCAAGCGTAGCAGCCCATCCACAGCGTGCCATTGGTTTCGGTGTAGGTCGCCGTGATGTCCACGCGGAACTCGCCGGGCTGGCTGAGCGCGAACGAGCCGCTTGGCGGATGAAAGTAGCCGTAGGCATTGGCCTTGCCCCGCGCGCGGGCGGTGATGGCCTGCTGCGCGTTAGAGTTGGGCAAGAGCGTCAGGGTCGCATCCACCTCGGCAGGCATGCGCGGGTACACCTGCACGGTCGGCGAAAAGTCGTCGCCCACCTGGTAGGGCGTGGTCGGAAGCTGGCCCGAGTCCATGTCCAGCTCGCGCGCCACCCAAACGTCGTACGTCCCGCCCAGGTTGTAGGCGTTGCCCCACACGTCCTGGATCGTCCCGGTGACCATGATCACGTGCTGGCCGTACTGGTCAAACGCATAGTGAAAGGCACGCTCCACGTTGGTCAGATGGTACACGTCGGCCAGGTAGGGCGCACCCAGGTGCACCTCTCCGCCGTCAATGCGGCTGGGCAGACGCGTCAGCGACTGGTGCAGCACGGCGGGCCCCAGCGTCACCGTCCGCCCGTCGGGTGTGCGCACCGTCACCTGGATGGGCGCGGTGGGGAACCGGAACGGAACGAGCGGCGTCACCGGAAAGCCGCGGTCAGTGTACGAGATCATCGGCAGGTACGGGCCGAGATCGTAGGAGACAGACTTGCCGGTCAGCGCATCGAAACGCGGCACGATGCACTTCTGCGGCTGGTAGGCTACCATGGTCGCCAGGTCAAAGCGGCCGCGGTCCTCGCGCGCCAGCGCCCCGCGCGTGCCGCCCGTGTAGCTGTCCGTGAGCAAGCCGGTGACCAGGCGCGGCGTTTGCGGGCTGCCCACGCGCACGATGGGCAGATAACCCTCGTTGATAGCGCGATCGTACACCCAAATGTCCACCAGGTTCGCCGGGTTGTTGGGCAGCCCCGTGACCTCGAAGGTCAGGCGCGGCGCATACACGCCCGTCGCCATGCTTGCCGGCAGGGTCACATTGAGCGTCAGGCTGCCCTCGAGCACTCCCGCCTGGACGGTGCGCAAGCCCGTCACGTCCGCGCTGGCCAGAAACGGCGCCGGGTCGTCGCTGTCGCGCTCGATGGGCAGGCCGGTGGGCGTCATCAGCGTGGACATGAACTGGTTGTCCTCGAAGCCGTGTTCCAGGCTCTCCAACTGGCGCCCGTTGGCGTCAAACAGCGGCGCGAAGGCGATGCTGCACCAGGCATGCACGCCTGTGGGGTTAAAGCCCGCCGGCACGGCAGCGGAGGCGATGCGCATGGTTGCGTTGACTCGCAGGGTCTCACCCGCACGCACGTTGAGGTCGCGCGGCGTGGTCAGCGTGCCATTGATCCACCAGCGCGCGTCGCTCTTGGCGGGCGGCCTGAGCGCAGCGCCGCACGTGGCAAAGGCGTAGCTGCCCGTCGCGCTGCCTGCAGCGCCGGTCCCGCCAAACGCCGTCGGGACGGCGCTGAACTGCGCGCCGGCCCCGCCATACGTCGGCGGGACGGCGCTGAGCTGCGCGCCGGCCCCGCCAGGCAGCGGCACGCGCAGCAATGTCTTGGGCAATGGCGTCAGTTCGCCAGTCCAGCCGCCTAGCCAGAGCGGGTCGCGCACGTACATCACCGCCAGCGTCGCCCCGGGCGGCGCGAAGACGCGCGTGGAGAAGCTACCATCGCGCGCCGCGGTGGTGACTGCATTCAGCCGGGTATCCACGTCGGCCACCGCCACTGTGTGAAAACCCGGCGCAGCGCCTGGGTCGCCGGTCACCGTCGCCATGCCGGCCGCATCCGCTGCGCCCACGTGCATGCGCACGGCCAACGGCGGCGGGCCGTCCGGGTGGGCGTATACAGGCAGCGCGGACAGCGTCACGTCGGCGTCGTTTACGTCGCTAGCGCGCGCGTCGGCATATGGCATGGGATTGTAGATGCCGAAGGGAATGCCGACCACATACAG
>Ga0315294_10001282_pt1 | contig 27211 bp, 25 predicted proteins | sample YL17G13_40_MG_FD_203626 | JGI IMG/M metagenome (GOLD analysis project Ga0315294, IMG submission 203626) | Sediment microbial communities from Yellowstone Lake, YNP, Wyoming, USA - YL17G13_40 | ecosystem: Environmental > Aquatic > Freshwater > Lake > Sediment | place: USA: Wyoming | collected... | reverse complement strand
ATATTCCTCCCAGGGATCATCCATGGAGGAGTTTTCAACTTCCGGGTTCACGGCCGGTGCACAAGGAAGAAGAAGTTCTTGCGGGCGCTCTTTAAAAAACCAAAAATAGGACATTTCTAAATTGCTAGAAATAGGACATTTTTATCTTGCTAGTGCAGTCGTAATAAAAATAGTTGACATCGTTCTCAAATATGATACAATTGTTCTCAAAAGGAGAACAATATGCTGCAGAGCTTAATAGCTTCAAAAACCCGCCAAACTCTTCTTAAGGCATTCTTTGAGGCGCCTGAGATAGAGTACTATACCCGCCAATTAGCTAGTAAATACCATATGTCCGTGGGGACGCTCCATAGGGAACTGCAAAAACTAAGTGCCTCTGGAATACTTAAATCACGTAAAATCGGCAACATAAAATTATTTTCCTTAAATAAACAAAATCCCATTTACGAAGAAATTAAAAATATTATTTCTAAAACTGAAGGGGTAATAAAGTTTATAAAAGATGCCATATCCGGTATAAAAGGCATTAAGGTTGTTTTTATATACGGTTCTTTGGCTAAAGGAGATGAACGACAAGACAGTGATGTAGATATATTTTTAATAGGGGATAGTATAGATGATAATGAATTGGTGATAAAGATTAGCAGCCTGGAAAAGAAATTATTTAAAGAAGTTAATTACACGTGTTATACCGAAAATGAATACAAAAAGGAAAAAAAGAAAAAGAATTCATTTGCTTTAGAAGTCATAAAGGGTAAAAAGATATTTATCAAAGGAGATGAAGATGACCTCTGATAGCTTTTTGAATGAGTATATAGAAAAAAAATTGATAAAACCGGAAAAGATAGGACTTGATAAGATTGAAAAAGTAATAAAGAGCGCAGAGAAAGATCTTAAGGTTGCAGAAAAATTGCTTTCAATTGATGAGGGCCATTCTTATGAGACGGCTTATACCGCCATGCTTCATGCTGGCAGGGCATTTGTATTTATCAAAGGCTTCAGACCATCAACTAACTTTCAACATAAGACAGTTGTGGCCGTTACTGCTCATTTTTTAAGTGATCAATATAAAGCATTGATTGAGAAATTCGATTATATGAGGAAAAATCGTAATAATTTTATCTATGAACCTTGGAAAATCCATATTTCCATGACCGATGCAAAAAGTGCTTTGAAATCAGCTCGGGAATTTGTCGAACTCATTAAAGACGAAATCAAGCGGGAACATCCGCAGATTAATTTTAAATTCTAAGTTTTATTTTTTCCGCCTCCTAAAAATTGCGGCAGTTTGGATGATAGAAGAAGATCCCCGCAAAAAGCGCGGGGATTAATTCGGCCAAGCAATTTACGTTCACTGCGTTCCGTAAATTGCGGCCTCATTAAAGATGTCGCTGGGCGGGGCGGAGGTAAGGCTAAAAATATTTGGATTTAATAGTCAAAAAGGAGGAGACGAATGCTAGGGATATGGATAATAAGTATTATAGCCGGCATATTCGTTGCTCAAAGTAAAAACCGAAGCGGCGCAGGGTGGTTTTTCTTGGGTTTATTTTTGGGTCCGATCGCAGTAATAATAGTCTTACTTTTACCTAAAATTGATAAGGGTGGAGTAGCAATATCCGGGCAATACTCGGAAATTTCATTAAGATCAATCAAGGATGAATTTGAAAAAATAAAAACTGAATTTAGCGCTTTGAGTAATAGGCTGAATAATTTAGGGACAAAAATATCTGTTTTTGAATCAGGAGAGCAGAAGGAATCTCCAGCAGGGCGCCAAATTCCCGTAACTGAACAAATTCCTACTGCTATGCAAAAAACGGAAGAAACGCAGCCTGCTGTTACAGTTTTCGAAAAAGCGGCACAACTTCTGGACCGAAAATCCGATATAGAAATGGACTTGGGAAAATTCTGGCTGAATAAGATAGGGATGATAGTATTTTCTCTTGGCGTAGCATTCTTACTTACCTATACGCTTACCCGCTTTGGGCCTGTGGCAAAGATTTTGTTCGGATATCTCATAGCAGTGGCTTTGTTCATTTTAGGTTTAAGATTGGAAAGAAAGGAGAAATTCATCAATTATGGCCGGGTGCTTTTAGGGGGTAGCTGGGCTATTGCTTATTTCACGACATATGCGATGTACCATTTCGAAGCCTCAAAAATAATTCATAGCCAGCTTTTGGATTTATGCCTTTTAGCCGTTGTCGCCTTAGGAATTATCGCGCATTCTTTGCGGTATAAATCCGAGGCATTGACAGCTATAGCGCTTTTTATAGGATATTTTACCTCGGTTTTAGGGGATGTGGGATATTTTACGCTTATGAGTGCGGCATTGCTTGCAGTCGTGGCATTAATCATGATATATAAGATGCAGTGGGTTCGATTTATTTTTCTGGGCATCATATTGACATACTTGACACATTTTGTCTGGGTAATAAAACAGATTTCTTTTTCGCTGGTTCCGGTTGGCCCTTTGAATGTTGAAAACGTCTATTTCCGTTTTGACGCCGGGTTCCTATCGATTTACTGGGCACTATTTAGCGCAGCCGTGCATTTGATAAAGAATAAGGCAGACACCTCATTATATAAGAAACTTGCTGCAGCAAATTTCTCTAATTTTATCCTTTTCTTCTTTATGGTTTATCCGAAGTTTTACTTCTTTTACCCTGAACATAAGTTTAATGTGGTCTTAGGATTCGGATTAGTGTATCTCATCCTGGCAGCTGTTATGGAATTCTTAAAGAGAAACGAAATTTTTATTTCCGATATAATCATCGCTGTTTCTTTATTGACTTTATCTGTTCCGTTGAAATTCCTGCCGTATCATACAACGATTATCTGGTTTATTGAATTGCCGTTTTTATTATTTGTGGGTTTTATATTTGAGCGGAGGATTTATCGTTATCTGGCTTTTACGCTCTCGCTCCTCTTGTTTTTCAAATTCATAATTTATGATTATAATTTATCAGGGGAATTGTTGATTTTTAACTTCAAGGTAAGCTGGCAGGTATTTTTGTCTCTGATAGGATTTATATCAACGGCTACCTGCTTTGGTTTACACCGTTTCTTCGAAGGCAAAAAAGAAGTTTCTTACTTTGATAAATTGGTAAAAATAATCTATTCCGGATTCTCCGCGATATACATCACTATGTATATATTCGATGTTGTTCAGCCATTATGGCTTACGCTTGGTTTATCTCTTGAGTCATTATTAATCTTTGTTGCGGGAGCTTTGTTGCTGGATAAATATATCCGCTGGTATGCGTTGGTTGTTTTAGCATTAGCCGGCATGCGATTTTGTTTTTATGACCGATATCGAAATATCAGCGAATTACAACAGTTATTTTTTGTTTACGGACCGGTAGCTTGTTCCCTTGTAGAATATATCATATATAGAAAACTTAACAGGAAATCGCTCCTCCTGCAGCCTGAAATATGGTTGTCTAAAATTTTGTTTTTCGCCACTGCTTCGTTGTTAGTTTTTGCTATCGTAGTGTATGTGCAACAGGTCTGGATCACGTTGAGCATCGCTATAGTATCGATTTTGGCGTTACTCTGGGGCATAAAGATTGCGGATAAGCATATACGCATATATTCACTATTAGTTTTATTATTTGCGGCTGCGCGGTTTTCGTTTATTGATAGCTACCATGGACTAAGCAAGCTGTTTCAGTGGTCGCTCATCTTGGCAGAATTAGCCTGTGCATATATAGCTTATTTTCTCTATCGTGCCCTGAATAAAAAATCGCGGCTTGATGAATATGAGAAATCATTTGTTAGCTTGCTTTTTTACGCCAGTTCCTTTCTGGTAGTCTTGACTATTTTTCAACACATCAAAAACATTTGGGTCACAGTTTCCCTGGGAGTAGTTGGAGTTATTCTTTTCGTGACCGGATTCTTGATTAAAGAGAAGATTTTTCGGCACGGAGGGTTTATCATATTCGGAATTACCCTGGCACGGGTAGCATTTGTAGACCTTTCCGGGCTCCCGATCATCTATAAAATCATCAGTTTTATTATTTTAGGAATCCTATTCTTGGGGGTATCATTTATTTATACAAAATACACGGCGGAGAAATTGAATCAGAAGAAATAAAAGATATTTGGTTTCGCCCCTAAAAATTGCGGCAGTTTTTTGAAAAGATAGCGCTCACCCCGCGCTTATAGGATTTGCGCGGGTGTCCCGTTTTCTACGGGAAGGCGGGGAGCGGGTGGGGGCACGCCCCGCCCAGCGAGGGGAAGCGGTACAGAAATGAATGGAGGTAACGCCATGGAAGATAAAGAGAAAATGAAAGAGCAGGAAATTCAGGATGCCCTTGAATACGCCGACAGTATCATTAACGCCGTGCATGAACCCTTGATCGTTCTGGATGGAGATTTAAAGGTAATCTCAGCCAGCCGTTCTTTCTACGATGTCTTTAAAGTAAAACCTGAAGAGGCTACGGGACAATTTATCTATGACTTAGGGAATCGCCAATGGGATATCGCTAAGCTGAGAGAGCTATTGGAGGGAATTCTTCCCAAAAATACAAGCTTTGATAACTTTGAAGTTGAACATGATTTTTCAGGCATTGGCAAACGCACAATGCTTCTGAATGCTCGGCAGATTCTCAGGCTACCGGGAAAACCACGTATAATTCTCCTGGCTATTGAAGACATCACCGAGTCTAAGAAGATATTAAATGAACTCAACGAGAGGATTACGCAGTTAGAGATATCCCAGGGAGCAGTAGCGAGCAATGAACATAGGATAACGGAGATGAAAAGAATGATAGAGGAATTAGAGAGGCGGCTATTACGGAAACGCGGATAGCTTTGCCTCAAGCCCGAGAGGAGGAGATCTCCGGCCAGATACTTATGAACGCTCTCGCTCCATAAGTTGTGGTCTCATTAAAGTAAGAGATATTTAGTTTTGACGAATTGAAAGAGACCAGCTTTACCCCGGTATTATGCACCCCAGCCTAAAAGGCACCTTTGCCTATCGGAAGGCAAAGTACGCCTTTTGTAAGGCGATGGCTGGGTGTCCCGCCTTCTGCGGGAAGGCGGGGCATCCCGCGATACTAGATCTTTTTAATTTTGGAAGCGGGGTGGGTATGAAAGTAGGAAATTCCGGGGACACAATACTTAATTTGTAAATGTCCTCAATGCAGTGAAGAAGTAGAAATATTATGATTAAACTCTCCCGTACAAAAATTGAATTATCCCTAGATTGCCCCCGCTGTTTCTGGCTGGAAATGAATAGAGGCGTTAAGCGGCCACCGCCGGCGCCCTACACAATCAACTTAGCCATAGATGGGCTGTTGAAGAAGGAGTTTGATGTTTGCCGCGAAAACGGCACTGCCCACTACATAATTAAGAAATACAACATTAACGCCATTCCCTATAAATGTGATCAAATTAATACTTGGCGCACTAATTTCACCGGCGTTCAATTCCATCATAAGCCAACGGATTTCTTAGTTTTCGGCGCAGTTGATGATGTCTGGGTTAATCCAGAAGGGGAGCTGATAGTGGTAGACTATAAAGCTACCGGCGCAAAAGAATATAAGATCTATGACAGCTACAAGCGCCAGATGGAGGTCTATCAGTGGCTGCTTCTACAGAATGGATATAAAGTTTCCCGGACCGGGTGTTTCCTATTTGCCAAGGTGAATAAAAACGGTGGTTTTACAGAAGGTAAACTTTCTTTTGACCTCTTTATAGAGCCATTAGAAGGTGATAGCTCTTGGGTAGAGAAGGTCCTTCTAGATGCAAAGAAGGCGTTGGATGGTTTAATTCCGCCTCATAAGCAGGATTGTCTTTATTGTCAATTCGGCATTGGGCAAAATAAATAATAGTTACTTGGAGGCAATATGGATAAGAAAAAAATTAAGCGGATAATTGCAAAAAAGGGATTGATAATTTTCGGATTTGTGTTTTTCTTCGCTGAGGTTTTATTAGTCTCAGCCGTTGCGGCGGATTTTAAAACTGACTCTGTGGTCAAGATTTTTGCAACCCGGAACACCGTAGATTACGTTAATCCTTGGCAATCTAGGGGTGTTCAAGAAATAACTGGCTCCGGATGTATTATTCAGGGCAATCGTATTTTGACTAATGCCCATGTAGTGAACCACAATACCTTTATACAAGTACGTAGGGAATCTAGTCAAAAAAAGTATATTGCTAAGGTTGAGACGGTCGGAAATGATTGTGATTTAGCAATCTTGCGAGTGGAAGATCCTGAATTTTTTAATGGGGTTTCGCCTTTAGAAATCGGAGAGTTGCCTAATCTTCAGGATAAAGTTACCGTAATTGGTTTTCCGATGGGAGGCGACAAACTTTCTATTACCCAGGGCGTGGTCTCACGTATGGAAGGCATGAATTATGTCAACAGCAATCAGAGTTTATTGGGAGTACAGATTGACGCTGCAATTAATCCCGGTAACAGCGGCGGCCCGGCAATTAATAACGGCAAGATCGTGGGGATCGTGATGCAGGGAATATCTTTTAGCCAGAATATCGGTTATATAATCCCTACGCCTATCATTAATCATTTTTTGAAGGATTTAAAAGGTAGCCAATACGCAGGTTTTCCTTATTTGGGCATCCATTTTAGTAATACCGAGAACAAAACCCTACGTAAGTATTATGGAGTCGCAGATGATACGGGAGGAGTCTTGGTGAATAGTATACTTCCGTTTTCTTCGGCGGATGGCTTCTTGGAAGAGGGCGATATAATTCTTGAGATGAATGGGGTAGCAATCAGTGATGACGCCACATTTGCCTTTAGGAATAATGAGCGTTTAGATATGGTACACCTCATTAACATGCAAAAGATCGGTGAAACAGCTGTGTTGAAAATCCGGCGCGAAAGTAAGATAAGTATTGTGAAGGTTCCGCTAAAACCTATTCCGGATTTGGTGAAGATTGCGAATTATTCTGAGAAACCTTCGTTTTATATTTATGGGGGCCTAATTTTTACGGTATTAAGCACAGATTTAATCAGCTCGTTGGGCGATAATGATAATTTGCCACCCCTGTCCTTTATTTATTATAATATGGGTTTAGGTAGCTTGAATGAGAAACGCAGAAAAGAGATAGTTGTTCTTTTAAAAGTCCTTCCAGATGAGATTAACATTGGTTATCATGGCCGTGGTTACGAAATAATCACTAAAGTCAATGGTAAGGAGTTTGATTCGTTTAAGCAATTTGTTAAGCTAATAGAGGATACGCAGGGAGAAAATATTGTTTTTGAGAACGAATATAAAGAGAAAATTATTCTTTCATGTAAGGATATAGATAAGATAACGCAGGATATAGTTAGACGAAATAATATCCCGAGTCAGTCCTCCGATGACGTAGCACAGTGGAAGAAGCATGGAAATTGAGAGAGTCTGTAGATAATCTCCCCCTAGCATTTTTAATTTCTTTAGCTGTATACAGAGAGTGTCAATTTTAATTCCTTTCTGGTGTCCTCAGGGGAGTCACCTCTCAGAGCTGTTTGGTCCCCTTGCGCGATATTACTGCCCGTCCTCATGGGAGTTACCTCTCAAATTTGCCAATAGCTGTATGCGGAGAGGCTGTCCCCTTGTCGAATATTACTACCCGCCCTAGGAGTGGATACCTCTTACATAGTTATCGGAACAGATTTGACACTTATATATCAACCCTATTGACGTATGGAGTTTAGCATTGGGAGCAAAGAATTGTTGCGGTAACGCAAGATTATTTAAATAAACTATCGTGATTCTTATAATTTTCAGGAAAGATTTTCATTTTTCCTTGATTCTGGCTATTATAGAGGTATAATAAAAGTGCATATTGACCCTTATTGTCTGATAGGTGAAACGGTAAAGGTGAATGCGGTGTGAACAAAAATACCATGTTAGTAGTATTTTAAACCTAAGCCTTATCGATACTGGTAGGGCTTTTTTTATTTTTTAAAGAGATAAAGAGATGTCTAAAGAGCTTAATGAAAAGATAAAATTTCTACAGGGCAGGATAAATGAGTTGGAGAGGAAACTTCTTGAGCGCAAGCAGATAAAGGAGAGGCTGGAGGCTTCCGAAGTTCGTTTCCGCAGACTCTTTGAGTCAGCCCAGGATGGAATATTGATTCTTGATGCAAATACCGGGCAGATAGTTGAGGTTAATCCGCTTTTGATAGAAATGCTGGGTTATTCTCGTGAAGAGTTCTTGGGAAAGAAACTCTGGGACATAAGCTTTATTAAAGACATCGCATCATCTAAGGCTATTTTTTTAGAATTACAAACGAAAGGATATGTTCGTTATGAAGATTTACCGCTACAAACAAAGGACGGCCGCAAAATTGAAGTGGAGTTTGTTAGCAATACTTACGTGGTTAATCACGAGAAAGTAATTCAATGTAATATCCGCGACATCACCGAGCGCAAGAGGGCGGAAGAAGAATTAGGGAAATACAAGGGGCATCTCGAAGAATTAGTCAAAGAACGCACAGCCAAACTAGAACTTGAAATCACCGAGCGCGCGCAGACAGAGGGGGCTTTGCGGGAGAGTGAGATTAGATTATATACTGTTCTTGAGACGATCCAGGAAGGCATTACTCTTAGCGACGAAGCAGGCCACTTCTATATTTATAATTCGGCGATGGAGAAACTCACAGGTTATTCCAGGGAAGAGGCCAATGTCTGTTCAGATTTTATTAATCTTCTTTACCCTGATCCGGAAGAACAGCAACGTGCATTACAAGGGATTACAGAGCTTTTCGAAAGTGGTACGAGCCGCGAAACCGAGATGAGAATGCTTACAAAGGACGGACAATTAAAATGTATTCTCATATGGTCATCTCTGACTTTGTATGGGGGCCGCAGGATGTTCTTAAGCGCCTATCGCGATATCACTGAGCGCAAGCAGGCAGAGGAGACGCTAAGAAAACTTTCCAGTGCGGTTCGACAGACCGCAGACGTCGTGATCATTACAAATAAAGATGGTGTCGTTGAATATGTGAATCCGGCCTTTGAGAAAGTCACAGGCTATACCAAAAGAGAAACAGTCGGCCAAACTCCGCGCATACTTAAGTCAGGTAAGCACGATCAGAGTTTTTATGAGATACTCTGGAAAACTGTTCTCTCTGGCAATTTCTTCCACGATATTCTTATTAACAAAAAAAAGAATGGTGAGTTATACTATGCCTTAAAAACCATCACACCGATAAAAGACGAGGCCGGAAATATTACGCACTTTGTCTCTGTTGATAAGGATATCACTGAACGCAAAGAGATGGAAAAGAGGGAGCGGCTCGCTCAATTAGGAGAACTTGTAGCCGATATGGCACATGAGGTAAATAATCCCCTAATGATTATCTCGGGCAACGCCCAGATTTCTTTAATGGAAGAGATACAGAACGAAAACGTAAAAGAAAATCTTAAGATTATTTTTGATGAGTGCCGCAGGGCAAAGGATATTATTCAGAGGCTGCTTAAATTCTCCCGGCCGAGCAGAGGCGAACTTAGAGAAATAGATATCAATAAGAGCATAGAGGCAGTAGTGGGTATTGTGGAACACCAATTTGAGCTGTCCTCCATAGAGATAATAAGAGATTATACTAAAGACCTGCCTATTATATCAGTAGACGAGCAACAGATGGCAGAAGTGTTTATGAATCTCTTAAACAACTCCAAAGATGCTATGCCTAAAGGCGGGGTTATCACTATAAGCACATCTCTGGCAGGTAATTTTTTGAAAATAGATTTTAAGGATACAGGATGGGGTATGGAAAATGAAGTAATGGGCAGGATATTTGAGCCATTCTTTACCACCAAAGAAAAGGGGACAGGACTTGGCCTATCGGTATGTTACGGTATCATCAGGGCCCATAACGGAGAGTTAAAATTCAAGAGTGAATTACATAAAGGCACAGTTGCAACTATACTCTTGCCTTTAGGAGAGGATAGATAATGTATAAAATTTTAGTTGTTGATGATGAACCTCAAATAGTAAGAGTTATACAGGGATTCCTTATAAAAATGGGTTTTGAGGTTGCAGAGGCCACAGGAGGAGAAGAGGCGATAGAGCTCTTGCGTTCAGATATTAAAATAGACTTAATGATTGTAGACCTGAAGATGCCCAAGATAAGCGGTATTGGGGTGTTGAGTGAGATGAACAAGTTAAATAGGAAGCAACCGACGATTATTCTTACTGGTTCGATTGATACCAGTAAATACCTAAAAGAATTAAAAGATTTTGGATATACCATAAAAGATATACTTCATAAACCTGTAGACCTTTTTGCGCTTTTAGATTTGGTAAAAAACAAATTACAAATAGCATAATAAGGAAATTTAAGAAAAAACATGGCAGATGACAAGTTACGCAGCGAATTAATAAAGAAATATCAGTGGCGCTAGAAGTAGACCAGACGGGATAAGAGCAAAAGAAAGAGAAAGTAAGAGATGTATGCCCAAGACGAAGAGACTTTAAAATCACTTATTTCCCGTTATCAACAAAAGATTCTCGCGTTTGCTTTATATCTGGTTGGAGGGGATCGAGATAAAGCCTATGAAGTTGCAGCATCCAGTTTTGCCGAGGCAATTAGGAAAGGGTACCCTCTTGAGAAAGGCGACGTTTTTTTTACCCGGGTTATTAGCGTTGTGTTCGGAAAGAGTCGGGATATAAAAACAATGCCGAATCTTGATGAGATTGACAGTATGTATTACTCCGCTGAAGAAAAAAGGTCTCTGCGCGTAGTTCAAACCGCCCTTGTGAAGCTTTCTTTTGAGACAAAGGCGCTGCTTTTATTGCGCGACCAACTTCACCTTCCCTATAAAGACATATCAGCTATTGTGGGTATTTCTGAGAATAATGCGAGAGTTCAGATAGAAGAGGCCCGATTCAGCTTAAGAAAAGAGATTGAGGAGATATTGAATCGTGAGGGATGAATTTGTTATAACCTGTAGTGAAGTAAAAGATAAGTTAAGGCCCTTCTTAGAAGATATGCTCGCAGAAGAGGAGTATCGGGCATTTGTTGTCCATATTGAAAGCTGTCCCAAATGCAGGGATTATGTTCGATCTATCAGTGCTTTATCTAACCAACTATGGAAATTGGGTGATATTGAAGTTCCGTCTGATTTTGTTTCTACGGTTATTTTTAACCTTAAACATCTTAAACCAGCGGTCCCTCCAGCAGCCAAGCCTGCCAGATTGGCGGCCGTAATTACCGTATCAATTCTTATTGCATTAATCCTTTTTTTAGGAATCGCATATTTTAAAAAATTTAAAGTTTCTCAAAAAGTATCCGAGACTCCCCTAATCACAAAGCAAATAATTACAGAACAAAAACCTCCGAGTGACCAAGAGGCAGCAATGCTTTTAGAAGAGTTAAAAGAAATTAAGGAGGCATCAGGGTCTTCCCCGAAAGAAGAAAGCGCTGAGAAGACCTCAGCCGTAACTGTGCCGTTAGCTTCTAAAGAAGTCGGTATTGTTAAGCCAAAGCCAATACATTGGCACTTCTTGTATACTGAAGAGGCAGAAAAAAGAAAGCTATTAGATGCGCTTAATAGTTTAAGTATCATACCGGAATATAAAACTCAAGACCTGATTATTTTTAATGCCACGGGTGAAAAAATAGATAAGGTAATTGAACAGGTTATTTCTAGCTCTAAGCAAAGCACTCCGTTACGCGATTTCACCACTGGGACGCCTATTTCAAAAGATAAGGAGAGCCGTGTCACTCTTTATTTTGATAATGTAGAAACCCAGATTGTAAATGTTTTTCACTGGCATGTAGTTCTGATGTCGCCTCAACAAAAAGCTAAATTGTTAGAAATTATTCAGAGTATAGGCGGTTCAATCGACTATGAATCAGGAGGATTATTCGTTTTTTCTATTCCAAAAACAGAAATGGAGAAATTGAAAAAACGTATCCAAGTCATGGGTTTTATTTTTACAGAATTTGGTAAACTAGAATCAAAAGAAGGCCAGTTAAGCTCGATACCTGTAAAGGTGTCAATTTATTTTTCGGAAGGTAGGTTGTAGTTATGCCAAAGATTTTGGTTGTAGATGATGAGGTTCGCATAAGGGAGCTTCTGCGTAAATCTTTTACCATGGCGGGATACGAAGTTGTTACAGTCCCTACTGCTCAACAATCACTGGAGCTTATTTTTAAAGAGCCCTTTGATCTTATACTCTTAGACGTTCGCTTATCCTTGGGAGAATCCGGAATTTCAATTCTGAAAAAAATAAGGGAGTTCCAGAGAAAAGTTCCGGTAGTGGTTTATTCAGGAGTCCTCACACCAGAACTTGAGATAGAGGCAAGGAGGGCCGGAGCCAATGAGGTCTTAAGTAAAGATATTGATATTCTGCAGCTTGTAGCGCAAATCGGAAAGATTATGAAGTCTAAGGACCGCCTCTTTCAAGGGCCTTCTGCGAAAAAAGAAAAAATAGTTTTAATAGTAGATGATGAAGAAGGAATTCTCCGGGTCTTGAGAGAGTTTTTTAACCGTAAGGGATATAAAACTCGCGAGGCGAGAAGTGGCGAGGAAGCCGTGCGGCTGGCCCGGGCCGAGAAAATATCAGTAGTATTGCTGGATATGAAAATGCCGGGCATGGATGGATTAGATACCTTAAAGAACCTTCTAGAGATAAATCCTAAGCTCGGAGTGGTAATGGTAACTGGCGTTCAGGATGACGAAAAGGTCAAAAAGGCAATAGAGTTGGGGGCGTATGGATATGTGCTGAAACCCTTTGATTTCTTATACCTTGAACTTGTTGTTATGTCAAAGCTGATTATAGCTGAGAATGGTTAAAAAGATATGTCCGTCTTGAGTAGATAGGACATGTGATAACTCTTTACTTTTCAAAGAGTTGCGTAATTTTAAGCTAAAAATAACCGGACAAAACGGACAAATTTAGCGAGGAATTACCTCTCTAAACCCAGAATATTCTTGATATATTGAGGTATTGCGCATATAATTAGGCTAATAAATTAAGAGAGGTTTCCCCTTGGCTCATACGAGAGGGACCCCAAATCTTCGTTCGCCGTTTCGGCGAGCGTTTTGAATTCAGAAGTATAGGAAACTATTAAGGTTTTGTTAAAAAGTTTTAGGTTCGATACAGCCCGACGCAAGAAATCACGCTGGGCTTCGAAATTTTCCTCCGCTGCGATGTAACTGGCTTGGTGAGCAAGAGTTAGAAAGCTTTTCATCTGTTCGAGCCATTTTCCGTCCTGGGCTGTAGGGTTCCTTTCGAGCTCAACTTTCTGATTAAGAAGTTGGGTTTTTTTCTCCCGATATTCCTCGACCGAAATTGTATTATCCATAAACAAATCGAGCAAAGTTTTTAACTTCTCCTCAATTTCCTTTAGCTTAATTTCCGCATTGCGCTTAGCAAAAATTTTATCCGCCTCAAGCAAAGTCTTTTCGCGCTCTAACTCTTTCATCATTTGAGAAAAAAGCCCATCGTCCAGCGAAACTTTCAATATGGCCTCTTTGACTTGCTGGGCGAGATTTTCCTGATCAGCTTGAAATACGCTAAGGTGGCAGGGCCAGGCAGCAAGGAAAGGTCAACAGTATGCGATACGTAAGATTGGGCAATTTTAATTGCTTTTTTACTTATATATGATATAACTAAAGTAACAGGCATGTAAAAGCCGTATCGGCTTTAGAATTCAAGGAAGCCATAGTCAGGGAGAAGAGTAAAATGGATGACAAAAGAAAGTATATGAGATTTGGTTTTTTGTTGGATGCGCAGGTTTCTTCGGATGAATACCCGTCGGCAGGCAGCGCGCGAGTGATCAATATTTCCCGTCAAGGAGCAGCGGTGGAGGTGGATGCGCACGTGCCTTTCGCCGAGCACTCCGTGCTTAAGGTAAAAACATATTTGCCGGGGGGGCATTTACCTATTGCGTTTGAAGGAAAAGTTGTCTGGGTGCGCCAGAAAGGTGCGCAGCGTATTGCAGGGCTTGCGTTGCATGATATGGAGTCGCGCAACAAAAGCGATCTGCTGGACTATGCGTATAAGAGCTGGCATACGCGCGAATTTGCCCATTAATGGAAGAAAACAAAGCCACTAAAATCGGCGAGATTTTAGTCCGCGACCGGGTCATTTCTTACGCTCAGCTTTCCGAAGCGCTTGATCTTCAGCGCGCCACCGGCAAAAAGCTGGGCGAAATACTTTTAGAAAAAAGTTTTATCACTGAAGCGCAGCTGATGGACGCATTAGCTGATTTGTATCAGCTGACCATAGTCAATCTTGATACTATGTCCGTGCAGGAGCGGGTAATAAAGATTTTTTCCTATAAGCTCCTTATCGAACGCAACGTCGCCCCCTTGAAAATTGAAAATGAGAATCTCCTGGTTGCCATAAACGATCCCTTGGATTTGGCCACCATTCAAACTCTGCAAAACATAAGCGGTTTTAAGGTCAAGATCATGCTTTCCTCCCCATCCGGGATTAAAACATACCTTGATAAATATTTCAGCCCGCCGGCGTCTTCACAGGTGGTGGTAAAAGAGCTTATTATTGCTAAAGATAAGCATGGAGTTGGCGAAAAGGACCCTAGCATCAAGGAGTTAGGCGAAGCCGCGCAAGAGGCGCCTACCGTAAGCTTTGTGAATAGCATTATCGGCGAAGCGATTAAGCAGAAAGCATCCGATATCCATTTTGAACCGCGTAAAAGCGATATGCGCATCCGTTTCCGCATTGACGGCATGTTGTATGAAAAAGCCGTTGTTCCTCATGAGATGGTGCTGGCAGTGACCTCCAGGATTAAGATTATCTCAGGCATGGACATCGCTGAACGGCGCAAGCCGCAGGACGGCAGAGTCAGCGTTTCAAGCGGCGCGCAGGAATATGACATCAGGGCATCTACCCTGCCGGATATCTTCGGCGAGAAAATAGTGCTTCGCCTTTTGGATAAAAAAAGCATTATTCTGACCCTTGAATTCTTAGGGATGAGCAGCGAGGATAGCGCGATGCTGCTTGCCTTGATCAAGCGGCCCTATGGGATGATCCTGCTCAGCGGGCCCACGGGAAGCGGAAAGTCCACCACGCTGTATTCAATTCTTAATATTCTTAACAGCCAGACAAAAAATATTGTTACTGTCGAGGATCCGGTAGAATATGAGCTTGACGGCATCAACCAGACCGCGATTAATGTCAAAGCAGGCTATACCTTTGCCACTGCCATTCGTCATATTTTGCGCCAGGATCCCAATGTGATTATGATCGGCGAGATAAGAGATGTTGAGACCGCGGAAATCGCTATTCAGGCGGCCTTAACCGGGCATCTGGTTTTTTCTACCATTCACACTAATAGCGCGCCCGGCGTTATCACCAGGCTTATTGATATGAATGTTGAGCCATTCCTGGTGAGTTCTTCGATTATCGGCGTGATGGCGCAGCGGCTGGTGCGCAGGCTTTGCCCAATATGCAAAGAAGTGTATCCGGTGACCGAAGAAATGAAGAGGTTTATCCCTGAGTTGGCGGCGGCTAAGATCACTGAGATTGCTCGTCCTGTCGGGTGTGATACGTGTTTTCATACCGGGTATGCCGGGAGAGTGGCGATTTTTGAGATTTTGATTATGCAGGATGACGTACGCCGCCTGGCGTTGAACAAAAGCGCCGAAACCGATATTGCCGCCGCGGCCAAAAAACAAGGCATGCGTTCTTTGCGCGGATCAGGTATGCAGAAAGTATTCGAAAAGATCACTTCATTAGAAGAGGTCATGCGGTCTACTTTTGAGGAGAAGGCGTAGCCATGCAAAAATTCATTTATAAGGTAAGGAACCAAGAAGGAAGAGTGTTCTCGGGAGTATTGGAAGCGGAGGATGCGCGCACCTTGCGCAGGAATCTGCGCGAAAAAGGATTTTATGTTACTTCGGTTGCCCCCTATTTTGAGATAAAAAAATTCTTTGGGCTTGGCTCTCCCAGGGTGAGCCTTGATACCTTGACCGTGTTTACGCATCAGTTGTGTTCGACATTAGAAGCAGGCATGCCGATTTTGCAGGCGCTGGATGCGTTATGGAACAGCACGGATAACCCGCGCATGCAGATTATCATCAGCCAGTTGCGCAATAAGCTTGCCACAGGCTTAAGCCTTGCCCAGGCAATGGAGGATTTTCCTGAGACATTCCCTATTATTTTCAGATCATCCATGTCAGTCGCGGAAAGTGGCGCGGGGTTTGTGCCTATCTTAAAAAGGCTGGGTGAATATTTTGAAGCACAAAGAGAATTTAACGCTCAGATTAAAAGAGCGACTGTGTATCCGGTGTTTGTGGTGTTTTTTTCAATCGCAGTGATAGTGTTTATGCTCACCTTTGTGGTGCCTACGTTTCAGAGAGTATTTGTCAAGCTGCACGTGGCGTTGCCCGCGGTCACGCAGTTTGTTATCTATTTGTCTGGCGTGGCGCGTAATCCGATTTCTTGGGTCCTCTTGGCCGGCCTATGTATCGGGGCATTTGTGTTTTACCAGACATTTAAAAAAACTGCGCAAGGCAGGCTTATACTGGATAGGGCGAAGCTGCGGCTTCCTCTTTTCGGCAAGATTATTTATCTTTCCTGCATTGAAAGAATAATGCGTTCTTTAAGTTTGCTTTTATCAAGCGGCGTTCCTGTGATCATCAGTTTTAATACTACGCGAGAGGTTGTATTAAACGCGGAATTGGAGCAGCTTTTGGAAAGAGCTACCAAAAGTATTTCTGAAGGTGTGTCGGTGACTGAAGCGCTTCGGGGGACCAAACGATTCCCTCCGTTTGTTATCGAGCTTGTTGCGTTGGGTGAGCATACTGGAACTCTTTGCGAGACTATGGGCAAGGCTGCCCAGTATATGAAGGAAGAGCTTAACACGCGCATACACCGCTTCCTGATTTTACTCGAGCCTTTGTTGATCATCTTTGTAGGGGGCATGGTATTGTTCCTTTTGCTTTCAGTGTATATGCCGATCATGACGCTGTGGCAGACTTTGCCAAATATGCGTACTTAAGGCCATAAAAAATGCTTGCGTTTTTTTTAAATGTATGGTTTAATAATAACATTGATATATAATTTTATAAGAAATTAACAATATTTAAAAGGAGGGGAGAGGATGTTTAAGTGCAAGAAGAAAGGTTTCTCGTTGGTGGAAATACTGGTGGTTATTGTAATTATCGGAATTCTAGTTGCATTGATTCTTCCTAATGCCTTACGGGCAATCAGGCAGGCGCAGATCAGAGAGTGCGCCAGCAATGTCAGGTCTTTGAACACCGCTATACGTTTATGCTTTGCCACCACTAATAACTGGGGAGTTTGTAATACCCTTGCGCTAATAGGTCCGTTTTGCGAAGGTGCAGCGGCTCCCGTGTGTCCTTTTGGAACTCCATATGTGGTCAATGCGGTTGCTGCCCCGGGCGTAGGATCTGAAGTGGCCCAGCATGTTCATTAATTAGTGGGTTTCGCAATAGAAGTATTTTGTATGGGCACGCACCCGGTCTTTGGCACACATTAAAAGGAGAGATAAAATATTTTTCTAGGACTTGAAGTTTCAACCAGGCGAATCCGTTACGCCTGTATTGAAAAAAAAGGCAACAGCTTTTTATTCTCCAAAAAAGGGACAGCCTCCTTAAAAGAGACTGTCCCTTTTTCTCAAGCATTTGTTTCCGCGGTAAATGAAATCATATCCCGCGAAAAAATAATCCCCCAAAAAGTATTCATTTCTATTTTCCGTGATGACTGCGTGACTCAACAGGTTAGTTTGCCGCGCATGCCGGATATCGAGCTGGAAGAGGTCATCGGTAGTGAGATAGAAAAAATGCCCGCGTTTGCCGCCAAAGAATTCGAATTCGGTTATTATCGCTGCCTTACAAGTTCGATAAAATTACAAGTTATTTATTCATCTATACCTAAAGAGATCGTCACGGTGATCCAGGCCGCTGCCCGGGCTTTGAAATTGCCCTTGGAGTCTGTTGAAGCCTCTCCGTTGAATATCCTGGGTTTTGCCGCCCGCCTTTCCAAGGGCGCAGAAGAAGCATTTGTGGTAGTAGATGATAAAGTAAGCTATGTCATGGTGATCTCTAAAAATCAGTGCCGGTTTTTTTACTCCTGCGGAGTGGGCCTCTTGGATTTGGGCGTAGCGCAGGATACCGCGTCGCGCAGTCAGGCATACAGCGCATGGGCAGGTGAAATAAAACGTATTCTTAAATCGTATATGTTGGAATTTAAGACTGATCCCAAAAGAGTGTGGTTGGCTTGGGATCAGGAAAGCGTCACTGATCTTGCGCTCTCTTTAGGTAAGGAGCTGGGTAAAGAAGTTAAAGCGCTGGATTTGGTAAGCGCAAGCGGCGTGAGTTTAGGCGCGTTAAAATCGATCAGCTGTGCGTATGTAGTCTGTTGCGCTCCGATATTGAATTATTGCAAACATTTGAGCAGGGGTTTTCCGACGGTCAGGCTTTTGCGGGGGGATATCGCGAAAAAGTTTCAAGCCCAGCTAATCAGGGTTGCCCTTATTTATGCGGTGGGGATGGCTGTGGTGGTCGGCATTGTGGGCCTTGTGTTTAAGATTCAGCAATTAAACATTAGCCGTAACCTGGCGCAGGTTAACGCGGATATTGCCCGCGCCGAATCTGTTACTGCGCAGTACCGGGTTGAAAAGAACAAGTATTTAGAAACCAAAAAAATGCTTTTGGCCCAGGCCACCACTATTAAGTTTCTTAACCGGGTGTCCTGGTCGCGTGTGTTCGGAGAAGTGGCAGAGGAGCTGCCTGAGGGCATTTGCCTGACCAGTTTTAAGGTGAGCGGATCACAGCGGGTTGAATTTAAGGGGGATGCGTTTAAAATCGAGGATGTATCCAGTCTTATGCGCAAGATTGATGCAACCACCGTGCTGACTAATCCTAAATTTGATTTTTTACGTGAAAATAACATAGAACAAAAGAAGATTTTTAGCTTTGGAATCTTCGCAGACGTTGCCAGGGAATATGCAGAAAAATCAGTTCAAAAGTGAGCAGTTTAAAATAGCGATAATTGCCGTTGGCGTTATCTATACGGTGCTGCTTATCGCCTGGGCGGTCTCTGCCGTTATGGATTACCATAAGGCATCCGTCGTGCTGCGCAAGGCTCAAGGTAAGCGGGTGCTCTTAGAAAAAGACCTGGCGGACCTCAAGACGGGCATTGTTCGCTTCAAGCAGGAGCGTGAAAAATTCGAAACCCTGCTTTTTAAGCAGAAAGATATTCCCACATTTTTGGATGAGATGGCTGGCTTTGCCCGTAATTCAAAAGTCAATATTATGGATCTTGCCACCCGGACACTGGCAAAAGTGGCCATCCCCGACGATGTAACCAGTGGCGTTTCCGAGATGCAGCGGGCAAAGATGATGGACCAGAATGATAAGGAGCAGTCTGTTATTATGTATCTGCCTGTTCAGATAACTGTCAATGGCAGATTCGAAGGGATAGTAGACTTTTTGAACAGGCTTGAGCGTTACCGGCTCTTGACTACGTTGACTGATGTAGCTATCGAAGTCAAGGAGTATCCTAAGCTTCAGTGTTCCTTGACCGTTAATATTTATAGCCTTAAAGATGTCATGAAATAATTATGAAGAAATACCTATATTATAGTATTGCCTGTGGCGCATGCCTGCTGCTTTTGATAAGCGTGGGATGCAAGCAGGGGGGCCTTGAGGGTTTTCTGCAGCCGCCTACCCAGCAGAACGCAACGCCTGGTTTTGAGCGGGTGGAAGATGTCGAGCTTGCTCAGGCGCTTGTCTGGCCGCAGCCGCATGTGTTTAATCTTATTAATGACCCTTTTAAGCCGCTGATCGGCAAAGGAAAGTTTGTCTCGGCTATGATGCAGGATGGCATGCAGATCGAGATTTATTTGCGCGGGATTATGTCCGCGGCAGGTAAAAGCTTCGCGCTGATCGAGTCTCCCACTAAGACTAAAACATATAAAGAAGGGGATACGGTGGAAGGATATACGATTAAAAAAATAGAACCTAAGCAGGTGATATTTAAAAAGGGCGATAAAGAGATTGTGGCCAAGATTAAAGGAGATAAAGACCATGAATAAAAAAATCGGAATTATTTTATTATCCATGGTTGCAATGGGCATGTGGGCAGCCCCTTGCGCCTGGGCGCAACTCAACGCTTTTGAAAGAAGCGCGGCGATCGAGAGCGAGATTGATAACCTGGTGCGGGAGGCAAACAGAAAAGACCAGGACCAAATAGACGCGGCCGCGCAAGGCGTGGCGCCGCAAGAAAAAGTGTTTAGCCCCGCGCAGATGACGCGTAATCTTGTGCCGCTTGACAAGAAAGGCGCCAGGGTCACGCTTGATTTTACGGACGCAAATTTAGAAGATGTTCTTTCTTCGATAGGCGAAATAGTGGGGATCAATGTGATCATTGACCCGGCGCTTAAAGGCAAAAAGGTTGATTTTCATCTTAAGGATGTGCTTGTCGAAGAGGCGTTGCGCCTTTTATATAATTCCTACGGGCTTGATTCTGTGCTGGTGGGCAACTCATTGTATGTTTCTTACAAGGATAAAATAAAACAAGGCGCGCTTGAGACAAAGCTGATTAAGCTGACCAACTTGGCGGTTAGTGAAGCAAAGAATTTGATTAAAGATTCTATCGACGTGGTCAATACTAGCAACGAGATCAATTCTTTGCTGTTAATGGGCAGCGCCGAAGAGATATCTAAGGTAGAGGCACTGCTTAAAAAAGCGGATCAGCCCCAGCCATTGGTGGTGCTGGAGGCAAAAATTATCGAGGTAGACAGGGACGCGGTGCGTACGTTAGGAGTGGATTGGCCTGATTTGCTTAGTTCCTCCATAACGGAAACCCTGCCTACTCCGATGAATAACGTATTTAAGATAGGAAAGCTTGCCCGTTCGGCTATAGAATTTGATACGATATTGCGGATGCTTGAGACGCAAAACAAGGCTAAATTGCTTTCTAATCCGCGCGTGACTACTTTGAATAATAAAGAATCACAGATTTTTGTTGGGGACCGTGTCCCGTATACTATTACCACGGTTACCGGCGGTGTGGCATCGACTGAAGTGCGTTTTGCCGAGCCGGGGATCCGTTTGAAGATTACTCCTTCGATTATTGGGGATAATTTCGTAGTGATAAAAATCCAGCCTGAGGTCAGCTATATTTACGGCTGGCGCGGCCCCAGCGAGCAGTATCCGTGGATTAAGACCCGCGAGGCAACCGCGTATGTGCGGGTAAAAACCGGCGAGACCATTGTGCTGGGAGGGCTGCTCGTAAAAGATAATAAAAACAATGAGTATAGGGTGCCTTTTTTAGGGAGTATTCCTTGGGTGGGAGGGTTGTTTAGATATAATACCTATACGGTCACTGACACAGAGCTCATTATTTCCGTCACGCCGACGATAATAGTACCTTCTGCAAAATAGTGATGCGCAACGCATACACTGCACGTCGAAAATCACGCCGCGGTTTTACCCTTGTCGAAGTAATAGTCAGCGCCATTATAGTTGCTTTTATGGGGGCAGTGGGATTTTTTTCCTACGCCAACATAAGGAACGCAAATATTGACTCCCGCGAGCGGGATACCGCCAAGATCTTTGCTCAGCGGACTATGGAGCGGGTGCGGGCTGACGCGCAGACAGGTTTTGACATGCTTACTACCGCAAACGAGAATGACGTGCTTACAACAGATCCCGGCGAGACGATGGTGGTAAGTCAGTTTCCCGATCATAATAGGACCATAACCATCGTTGACCAGGGTACTCCAGAATTAAAAAGGGTGCAGGTTAATATTGTCTGGAATCATGAGCAGAATCCTGCTGCGCCTCGCAATTATCAGCTGGTGGCTATTCTTACCCGCCCGGGAAATTTATTGCCGGGAAATATTCAAGGAAATGTATCTGACTCTGCGACGGGAACTCTTGTGGCCGGGGCGCTGGTAACTATCAATAACCTGGTTACCGGGGAAACCCATACTATTGCTACGAATGACAAGGGATTTTATACGTTTGCCAATATTCTCAGCGGAGCGTTTACTCTTACTCCCGGCAACTGGAATCTTAGCGCCACTGCTTCGGGCTATGACCCGTATGTGCATCCCGCCAATCCGGTTAATGTCCCTGCAAACACCAATGTGATAGTTAATTTCGGCATGGTTCATCTGCAAACAGGCATGATTAGAGTGAATGTGTTTGAAGATGTCACTTCAAATCCACTTTCGCAATATGTTTCATTGTATCAGGGTGGAGCTTTTGTAGCCAGGAATGATTCTACTTATGGAGCAGGTACATTTGAACATACGGTTAATTTCCCTGATTCCAACCCGCAATTTTTTACTTTGGTTACTGGTAAAGGAAAACCTGGCGACATTACGCAGGAGGAGGGGAGTTATCCATACCTGGCTAATGGCCATTGCGGTAGGTTTAATGCTTGTGAATCATGGGCCAATGCCTTAAATTATAAGGGATGGTCATCGGCAGCGTTTTTGCCACTAGCGACAATTACAGGACAAAATATTGCCTATGATACTAGGACTGCTCCGGTTGTTTGTGGTATTAACTGGCCACAGTGGGCTGCTGGGCCGGATACTATTCAATTGCGGCCGGGAGGAACAACCACGGTTAATGTGTATCTTATTCCGATTCCGATTGCAAAATATAATGGGACTATCCTGGATAGTTTGGGTGCGGTAATGCCAAATTCAAAGATTTCAGTGCGTTGGCACAATGGTTACGCATATTCTTCTGTTCCGATTGATGTGCCAACTGGCGTGTTTGTTAACGTGGAGGTTCCTGCAGAGCAAGAGTTATTTCCAAATGCGACGGGATATTATGCGCAGGCACTTGCATCAGCAAATGTTACGCGTATGTGTTGCTGTAATGTAGCCTGTGCGCAAACATTGAGTTCAGGTTGGCAACCGCGGGGGCCTTTTTATGAAGGTGGCTCACTTACGCAAGATATTTCTTTGTCTCCGTCAACGGACAATATCTGCGGGGATGCTAAGGGTAATGTTGATGAAGTTAATGATGGCCCGGTTGCCGGCGCTACAGTCACGATAGCCGGGTTAACCGCAACAACAAATGGAGCAGGCGCTTACGAGTTTAAGTGTAGCGGAGAAGGATATAGGATACCTCAAGGGGCGTATGCGGTGAATGCTTCTAGGCCTGGTTTTTATGCTTTTTCCAGCAGCGGTAATAGTTTTTATGCTCCCCGAGGCTCAATTCAGATAATTGCAAACAACACCAAGGTGTACGCTCCTCCAATTAGATTGCTCCGCCAGGGCATAGGTACTGTTACGGGAAGGGTGGTGCAGCTGATTGGGGGAGTGCCAACCGGTGTTGCGGGGATTACGGTTAAACTGGATTGGTTTTCAGATGGGTCGGATAACCAGAGCGTAAATACTGCTGCAAACGGAACATTTACCTTTAATAATGCCTCTGAGGCATGGCCTCCGTCTTCTGTGGTAGGCGACTTATCCTTCGTGCAGGGTCCCAGAAAACATACTGCGAAGGTGCCCGATACTACTACCTATATAGGCGCTTGGAAAGCAAATATTGACCTTCAGGCAGGCGACACTTTGGATGCGGGAGATATTGTGGTTAGTGCCAGGTCAGGAACCTAGCGCATGAAAAATAAAGGCTTTACTCTGGTTGAGGTAGTCACCGTCGTGGTGATCATCGGCATAACAATCGGGTTTTTTTACGCCACGTTTTTGCAAAACTGGTGGGCTCTGGAAAACGAGGATACTCAGCGCAATCTTTGGCAGGAGATGAACAGTATTACTGAATTCATTACCGCTGATGCCCGTCAAGCCAATAACGTGATAGTCGCTCCTGGCGGGATGCAGGCGACACTTACTTTTCCTGCTACTACGGGGCTTGCCCCGGTTGTCTATACCATCGCAGGCGCTACGCCGGCGACGCTGCAAAGGGGCGCAACTGTTTTGAGCCAGGATGTGGAATTGGTGCCGCCCGGGCCAGCTCCGGCGTCCTTGTTTGTTGCGACCGCTAATTCTGTCAGGCTTGATTTGACCTTGTGTGAATCCAATAATCTGTTCGGAGTGCCGGTAAGAATCACCTCTTCGATTTTTATCAGCCCGCGCTGCACCTCTTGTTTATAAACTCATGAAAAACGCCAAACGCGGTTTTGTACTTATTGCAAGCCTGATGTTAATTCTGTTTTTGGGAATATATATCGGGTTTTCTTTTATGCGCGCCAATGTGTCTCAAGATTACACTGAGATTACCAGCGATTCATCGCTCGCCTTCTATGCGGCAGAAGCAGGGATAGAGCAGGCGAAAATGGAGCTAAGACGAAACCCTGCCTGGATAGGGCCCTTAGTGAACGTTCCCGTACAGTGGATTGATAGCGGAACCACAACTACCATTGCGACGTATAGCGTTAATGTTCTTCAGGGTCCTGTTTTTATAACCGGAGCTCCTACGGTGTGGGTGCAGTCTATCGGGACATGCGCCAGCGTTACCTCAAGAAATATAAACGCGGCAAGAGAGATACGTGTCAGGGTTATGGTTGATAGTCCGGCGCGATTTTTTGCATCTACCCTGCATGATCTAACTATTGTCAGCGGAGCTAATATTAATGGTGATGTGCTGGCCCGGGATGTGAATTTTGAAGTATATGCGGGGATCCCTATTAATTTGAACAACAGGCTTTTTTTTACACGCAACTTTAATGGGAACCCGAACCCGATTGTTACAATCCCGCCGAATGTTAACATTGCCGAAGGCGCGGTCAAATTGCCTCCGGTTGAATTTACGGGAGTTAATCTGGTTAATTACCGGGGTATTGCGCAAGCGGGGGGCAGGTATCAGGCAGGCGACTTTACCTATAATGGTGACATTGATGCCGCCAATCTTGCTGCGGCGAATCAGGTTGTTTTTGCAGAAGGAGATTTGCATATTTCGGGTAATCTTTTGGGGTCAATGCTGTTTGTGGCAGGTGGGACTATCTATATCGATGGTAATATCAATGCAGTTGGATTAGATCAGATAGGGTTGTTCGCGGGCCAAAACGTAATAATCTCGGCGGCCGCTGGCGCAAATGTGAATATTCAAAACGCTATGATCATTGCCGACGGCGGCAGGCTGCAGGCGCAAGGGGTAGCGGGGTCTCGCGAGACCTTGAACTTTAACGGTTCAATGGCGGCGCGTGGTTATGAGGGGGAGCGGACTGCCCTGGACCTGAATGCGTTTGGTATAAGGAATCTGGCGTATAATATTAATATTTTTAACGCAGGCACTATTCCTTTTATGCCTTCTTTTATCGCAGTGTTGTGCTGGAGAGAGGCGCAAACCGGGGAACCCTGGAACGCCGCGGCGCAGCTGATACAGGCAGCATGCATCTAAGCTTGCCTGTAGACAAGTTTTGATTTCCGCCGGCCGGTGCAAAAATTATATACAGCATTTCAAAGTGTGGGGAAGGATGGTTTTTCAATCAGCAGATTAGCTTTCCATATTGCTGATTCTTTTGCCCAGTCTTAAATAATCACAAAAAACAGATATTTAGACGTATTTAGACATAGTTCTCCCGCCCAAAATCCCCATTATTTGTAACTCGTTCTTTTAGTCTCGATAGTAATGCCTGATTATGCCTCCCAACTTTGATTGGCATTTTATTTGTCCAGTAGTTTTGTGGGATCGGTATTCAATCTGGCAGGTTAGGTTTTCCTGTGTAATTCTGCCCATTAAAGATAGCAGTTCGCTAAATATGTTCTTCTGCGTGAATTCCCAACATTTTGGCATATTTGTTCTCCTTAACTTATCTGCTTAAATCCTTTTAAGACATTTAATTATGGGGTATAATAACATATTATAAGAACAGAGCCTTAAGGCGCTTAATATGTCTTGCTCTATATGCCAGATATAATATTTGCACTGTGCGCCAAAAACTGGAAAATTTTTCCTACTCGATAAAGAAAACTTGCGAACTAATCCTAAAGAGTCGCGAATACAGAAAAACAAAAGAAATAGACTTCTTAATGGAGCAAATGTTCTGCCTGGCAACTTGGAATTAAATGATGAATTCGTAGGCGCCTTTAATTTAATAGAAAATACGAATGACAGTATTTTTATTACCGGCAAGGCAGGCACCGGTAAATCAACCCTCCTTAAATATTTCAAAAAGAACACCGCAAAAAAAGTCGCTGTTTTAGCGCCGACCGGTGTTGCGGCTGTAAACATTGGCGGCCAGACAATACACTCTTTTTTCAGATTTCCTCCTCGTTTAATCCAAAAGGACAATATTCGCAGAAGACGCAACAGTGAAATCATTCAAAAACTCGATACAGTAATAGTCGATGAAGTTTCTATGGTGCGTGCGGACCTTATGGACGGGATTGACTATGCGCTCAAGATTAATCGTGATGAGATGAAGTTGCCATTCGGTGGCGTCCAAATGGTATTTTTTGGAGATTTATTTCAACTTCCCCCTGTGGTAGAGAAGGAAGCGCGAGACATTTTGGATCAGCGCTACGATAGTCCGTATTTTTTTAAAGCAAAAGTTTTTAATTCGCTGAAGCTGCGATATGTGGAATTGAATAAAAATTACCGCCAATCAGATGCCCAATTTATCGATTTGTTGAATAAGATCCGGAATAAGACTCAAGGCAATGTTGACCTTGATTTGCTAAATGAGAGAGTGAGAAAAATAATCCCGGGAGATTCTGAGCATTGTGTTATTTTGACGACTACCAATAACCGCGCCAATGCGGTAAATGAAGAAAAATTAGCCTATTTACCCGACAAAGAATATAAATATGAAGCCGCTATTACTAAAAAATTTGAAGAATCTGCTTATCCAACGGAGTATTGTCTGAGGCTTAAGAAGGGGGCACAGATTATTTTGATAAGAAATGACCTTGATAAAAGATGGGTAAATGGCACCATTGCTCAGATTGCGGCGCTATCTCCAGACACTATAAAAGTTTCTATAAATGGGAGTATTCACGAGGTACCAAAATCAAACTGGGAAAAGATTGAATACGAATATAATCGAGCCGAAGACAAAATTGAAGAAAAGATAATCGGTACCTTCCAACAATATCCGATAAAACTCGCTTGGGCAATTACCATTCACAAGAGCCAAGGCCAGACTTTTGACAATATTGTTATAGATTTAGGGGCTGGCGCTTTTACTCATGGCCAGGTATACGTTGGCCTTAGTCGTTGCACAACGCTTGGAGGTATTATCTTAAAAAGGCCGGTAATCGCCAGCGACATTATTTTTGATGAAAGAGTCTATGAGTTTAGAAACAGATTTCTGAATTTAATATGAGTTT
>Ga0315294_10001281_pt1 | contig 27231 bp, 27 predicted proteins | sample YL17G13_40_MG_FD_203626 | JGI IMG/M metagenome (GOLD analysis project Ga0315294, IMG submission 203626) | Sediment microbial communities from Yellowstone Lake, YNP, Wyoming, USA - YL17G13_40 | ecosystem: Environmental > Aquatic > Freshwater > Lake > Sediment | place: USA: Wyoming | collected... | reverse complement strand
TAGCATAGTTTTCAAGAGAAGTTAGGTCTTCAATTAAAGTAGAAATTTTTTCTTCGTTATTTTTTTCTATTTCCATTTTAATATATATTCATGATATTCATCTCCTCGAAAAAAACATTTCGTTTCTTCAGAGGTTATTTGAGGGCTTTTTATCAACATCTGCATGATCCCGCAAAAATAACCTCTTAAATAACAGCAATAAACAGGATGTAAATTAAAATCTTTCACTATCAAAATAGAATATTTTTTTTCTTCGTTCAATTCAACCGGAATTAATTCTCCAACGCTCCAGTGTTTTTTCCACATTTTGGGGGATTCTTTTGAAAAAACTCTTTGGACAGAAAAAAAATATTTTAGGAAAATTTTAATAACCAGAGACGTCTTGGTGGCGAAAAGTCCCATTTCTTTAATTTTTTCATCATCGAAATTAAAGACTTCCTTTATGACTAAAAGAGAGATAGCCCTAAGGCCTATTGGATAAAAAGCCATAGTTTCAATTTCTTTAAATTTTATTGGATAACCTAATTTCTCCAATTCCTCCTCTACTTTCTTTAGCCCCTCTTCCCCTTTTTCTTTAAGGACATATTCTGTATCAGTTTTAAAAACCACCCCTCTTGTCTCACCCTTAATCTCCATCAATTTTTTGGCAATTTCTTTTGTAAGTTCTTGGTTCATAATAAATTTTTAAAGCTTTTTTGACCGACCTTTATAATTTTCTAAGTTATTATTCTACTCCCATTTTATTGTATATTCATGGTAAGGATCTCCTTTAAACATGCATTTGGTTTCTCTGATAGTGATTTTTTCGCCCTTAATCGCAGAGTAAGCAATCCTTAAATAATAGCCTGCATGATAAATACACATTAAAGGATGGAATTTGTATCCTTTCTCACATAAAATAAGGTATTTTTTTTCTTCGTTCAATTCTGAGACTTCAAGTTCACCAAAATCAAAATGTTGTTTCCAATAGCTAGGGACTTCTCCCAAAAATTTCTTTAAAGAAAGAAAATATTTCATAGTCACCTTTGCAATAAAAGAGAACTTTGGAGAAGAATTTCCCATATCAAAAACATCTTTTTCATCCCAATTAAATAAATCTTTAGCAACCGATACATATACAACGCTAAGGAATTCAGGATACCATTCCCCGGGTTTAATCTCGTCAAAATTTATGGGATGGCCTAGTTCAGCCATTTTTTCCTCCAAGACCTTTATTCCTTTTTTTCCTTCTTTTGACTGGATAAAAATAGCATCGGAATGAATTATTACACCCCTACTATTTCCTTTAATTTGCGCAATTTTTTCTATTTCTTCTTTTTTAATTTCGGACATGATTTTTATATGATATATTATTTTTCGACCTTTTTTGTAATTCTATAAATGCCGCTTATGCTCGGGGCAAATTTTCCTTTAGCAATATTTCTCTCATTTCTTCATTTTCTTTTTTTAATTCCCGCATCTTCAATTCTCTGTTAACTGCTAACCTGTGAAACTTTTCCAGTTCAGCTACTTTCCTTGCTAGCTCTTTTTTTTCTTTATCGAGCTCTTTTGTCCTTTCTTCAACTTTTCCCTCAAGACTTAATCTTGCCTCTTGGATTTCTCTCGTTCTCGCTCTAACCTTAATTTCTAAGGAAAACCTTTCTTCTTCGAGCAGTTTTCTTATTTTTTGAAGATCATCAATCTTTTCTTTCAAAATTTTATAAAACGCATCTCCATAATATCCTATCAGCCAGAGAAAAGAAATTGTAGTCGCTCCGCTTGCTAGTAAAAATGAATTGTTGTTAGTGCTCATCTTCTCGGGTGGAAAAATAAGCTTATATTGATAAACGTTTAAATATTGGCCGACAATCACTAAAATATATAAAAAACTACAGAAAGCTATTAAAAACATGGCGTATTTTTGGGGGAGAATTAGAAAATTAATATAGGCGTAAAAAGCATAGAAAATAAAGCCAATCCAGAAAACTCCCCCCAAAAGGTATATAACTATAGATATGTTAATTATATCAAAAAGCATGAAGGCAAAATGACTATTAATAATTAAAGGAACGGAAGGACTCTTTATCCTTTCAAAGATAAGACTATAAATAAGAGTTGTAATCAACATCAGAGAAATAAAGAAAAATAATATTTTTGGAACTTGAAGATTAAAAAATATCGTAAAAACAAGAAGCAACAAAAGAAAAAAACTTATTGTCGGAAACCTAATATTGGTTATCTGAGAGTGTCTTCTGAGCAATTCTCTTTTTTCAATCAAAATTTCATTCATACTTTTATTTTATCAGAAAATAAAGGAAAATTAAGTTAAGACTAGGGCAGTCTGTTGATTAAGCTATAAAACTCCAAGCCTTTAAGCAATCGAGAAGATTTTTCTTTGTCATAGTCCCTCCATCGGCACTTTTCCAAACAAAAATCCACCGATACTTCTTTCTGGATAGTCGCCAATTCCCTACTTAAAAAAGCCAACTCTTTTGAATCAACTAACGTCTCTTTCAGTTTAGTTTTTATCCCTTTAGCCCTTTCGGTCTTCTCCTCTATCTCCTTGTAAAGATTATCTACATTGCCGAATTCTCTAAGAAGATTAATGGCGGTTTTTTCTCCCACCCCGGGAACTCCGGGAATATTATCCGACGGATCACCCCTTAATGCTCTGAAATCAGCTAATTGGTTAGGCTTCAGCCCTTGATATCTCTTTTCAACTATTTCCTCGTCGTATAAAATTGTCTCCTTTACTCCTTTTTTAAAAGTATAGACTTTTATATTTGGATCAATTAACTGAAGGTTGTCTAAATCGCCGCTTAAAATAATTGTTTCTACCTTTGGAAAAACCTGTTTTCTTGAAGTAGATTTAGCTATAGTCCCAATCAGGTCGTCTGCCTCATATCCTTCTTTTTCAAAAATTTGAATATCAAAAGCCCGAAGAATTTCTTTTATTTTAGGCAGTTGATTATAAAATTCATCAGGAGCTTTAACCCTGTTGGCCTTATAGCCTTGAAATTTTTGGTGGCGGAAGGTAGGAGAAGGGAGATCAAAGGTGGCGGCAATAAAATCTGGCTGAAAATCTTTAATTGCTTTAAAAAGAGCTAGCAAGAAACCATAAACTGCACCTGTTAGTACTCCCCCTTTTGTTACAAGGGGCGGGAGTGCGTGAAAAGCTCTGTGAGCTAGGGAATTTCCATCTATTACTAAAAGAGTTTTTTTATCTTCTCCCATCTTTTATTTTAACATAAATTCAAAAAGCCCTAGAGAGGCTTAAAAACCGGATTGGCCCAAAGCCATTTTAGCCAAAAGTTTTCTTTAAATTTGAAATTTTTATCTTTCTAGCTTTTTTATCTAAAAAATAAAATCTAGCCAGGATTGTCTTTCTTGGTAAAATCTCTTTAATACGGCCTGCCCATTCAATAGTGATAATGTTTTTATTGTCCGAAATAATTTTTTCAAAATTTAATTTTAAAATTTCCTTTGATTCCTGAATACGGTAACAGTCGATATGATACAAAACCTTGAATTTTGGTTTTTTTATTCTGAATTTTTTAACAATAATAAATGTTGGGCTCAAAATTCTCTCTCTTATCCCTAAGCCCTTTGCAAACCCTTGTAAAAATGTAGTTTTACCTCCTCCCAAGTTTCCAATCAGGCCCAAAATAACAGCATTTTTCTTTTGAAAACCATCTCTAAGAATTTTTTTCGCTGTTTTTTCTCCTAGTTTTTTTGTAGCTGAGGCAGAGTTGGTAAGATATTCTAATTGCATGGTAATCAAATTGACTCTTTCTTAAAAATAATATAGTCTAAAGAAACAAAATGTTTATTGACGCCTACTTTTTAAAACCCCGTCCCTTGGGACGGGGTCCAAGGGAACAATAGGGGGCGTCAATGAGGATTCCAAAGGAGGCTACTCCTTTGGCCTTTGGGCGGATGGTGAAAGCCCCGTCCAAAGAACGTTATTTCATTTTATCCCATGGCTTCATCTGAAACAAAAATCACCGGCGAAATAAGGATCTCTGATAATATTATAATCAATCTTAGGGAAAAGATAAAAAATATTCCTGATTTTAAAGAAAATGCTGAGAAGTTTCTAGGAAAGAAAATCACAGAGCTTATCGAAGCCTTGCTAGCGGGTGGGGTGCTATTAGAAGCCTCTGATATTCATATCGAGCCGGAAGAAAATCGAGCAAAGCTAAGAATAAGAACGGACGGAATTTTGCAAGATGTTTTATTTTTCGATCAGGTGACATACGAAGCTTTTCTTTCTCGGATTAAGCTCCTTTCAGGGATCAAATTAAATATTAGCGACAAGCCCCAAGATGGCAGGTTTTCAATCGTAATGGCAGAGAGCGGAACTATCGAAATAAGAACCTCTACCTTGCCGGCTGAACATGGAGAATCAATTGTACTTCGTATTTTAAATCCTAAAAAACTAATAGGGATTGAGGCTTTAGGGTTAAGAAAAGACCTGCTGGCAGTTTTTGAAAAAGAAATCAAAAGACCAAATGGGATGATAATTATCACCGGTCCTACCGGTTCTGGCAAGACTACAACTTTATATGCTTTTTTGAAAGAGATTCAAAAGCCAGAAATAAAAATCATTACCATTGAAGATCCGATAGAATATCACCTGGGGGGGGTATCCCAAACCCAGGTTGCTCCAGAAAAAGGATATGATTTTGCCAGCGGATTAAGGTCAATAATGCGGCAAGATCCTGATGTTGTTTTGGTTGGAGAAATTAGAGATTTAGAAACAGCCAGTATAGCTCTTCAAGCTGCTCTTACCGGCCATCTGGTTTTAGCAACGTTACATACCAATGATGCAGCCGGAACCATGGCCAGACTCCAGGCATTAGGAGAAAAACCAGTTAATATTGCTCCGGCCATTAATATGGCTGTTGCTCAAAGGCTAGTTAGAAAAGTCTGTCAGAAATGTGTTCAATTTGAAAATATTTCTTCCTTGGATTTAAAGAAATTTGAAAAATCCCTAAAAACCCTTGTTAAAAAAATAGATATTCCAGAAATTAGTTCTACCTTAAAAATCCCGAAAGCAAAGGGCTGTAAAGATTGTAATTCTTCAGGATATCGCGGCCGAATTGGAATTTTTGAGGCTTTTTTAATTGGTGATGAAATGGAAAGGTTTATCCTAACCTCTCCGTCAATCTCTGTTTTAAAAAAGAAAATAACCGAAGAGGGGATGGTTACTATGTACCAAGATGGATTGATAAGGGTTTTAGATGGGTTAACCACCATTGAAGAAGTGGAAAGAGTAGCTGAAGAATAAAACAACCCTTAGGCTGGGAGCAACTTAAGTTTTAGGAACTCAAAGCCCAGAATTTTTCCGAGGAATAGCCCAGCCTGAGCCAGGCTACCCAAACTAAGAAAAATTCCTTGCCCCCAGCCTAAGGGTTATTTAACTTATAATTATAATACTTTATTAAATGTCTGTCAAGAGCTACCTATCGCCAAAGGCAACGACCGAAGACAAAACCCTAGATTTAACTTTAAGGCCGCAGGCTTGGAATGAATACATTGGCCAGGAAAAAGTAAAAAAGAATATTGAAATAATTATTGGGGCTGCCAAGAAAAGAGGCGAGCCTTCTTGCGAACACTTCCTTTTATATGGCGGCAGCGGCTTGGGCAAAACCACTCTAGCTTATTTAATTGCTAAAGAGCTGAAGTCCAATATCCACGTCACTTCCGGACCGGCTATTGAAAAAGCCGGAGATTTAGCTTCGGTATTAACTAACCTAGATGATGGGGATGTTTTGTTTTTAGACGAGTGCCACCGGCTCAATAAATTAATTGAAGAATACCTATATCCGGCAATGGAAGATTTTAAATTAAACGTGATCTTAGGAAGGGGACCAATGGCTAAAACTGTTGAATTGAAACTTCCCCGTTTCACCCTAATTGGCGCGACCACTAGATTGGCTCTGCTTTCTTCTCCTTTAAGAAATCGCTTTGGAGCAACTTTCCAGCTTAACTTTTATGAAATCGGAGATATTGAAAAAATCATTCAAAGATCAGCCGGAATTTTAGGCGTAGAGATTGAGCCAGAAGGCGTTAAAATCATAGCTAAACGATCGCGTTTTACTCCGAGAGTAGCTAATCGCTTACTTAAGAGAGTAAGAGATTTTGCCCAAATTGAAGGGAAAGGAATAATTACTGAAAAAATTTCTTGTTCTGCTCTTAATTTTTTAGAAATTGACGAGGAGGGATTAGAACTAGGAGATAGAAAAGTTTTGGAAACAATTATAAAAAAATTTGACGGCGGACCGGCAGGTCTTCAAGCTCTTGCTGCTACTACGTCAGAGGAAGAAGACACGATTTTAGAGATTTATGAACCTTACCTGATGCAATTGGGTTTTATCGAAAGAACCCCACGGGGAAGAATAGCAACTAAATTAGCCTATCAACACTTGGGAATAAAATATAAAGGCGGGCAATCTTTACTTTAAATAAAAATTAAAATCTTTATAATCGCTAAAAAGAAGTGGCGATTTTTTGTTTTAAAAAATTATCCACTTGACAAGCGGTTTGGTTTCTAATATCTTTAATAATCCTGCAGTGTAGTTCTTTAGATCCCGCCGAAAGGAGGGGTGGACCATTTGACCTGATCCTATCTCGATCTATATTAATCTTAGCCAATGTTCTTGCGCACCCAGTCGGTTTCTACCGACTGCTCCCCTTGCGGGAAAAACAGGAGGGGTAAAACCCTCCTCGCTATCATCAGGGCTCATTTTATAAAGAGCCCTTTTTTATTTTTATGGAAAATAAATTAATAATTTGCTAAGATTTATTAAAATAAAAAAGCGGCTATGAAATCCTCTGTTTTGCCAGTTTTATTTTTCATCGGCTTTTCTCTACTAATCCCGGCAAAAGGAATTTTAGCGGCTGATCTTTTAATTGTCCAAGTTCAGATTGCCGGAGAAAAATCATCTTATGACTCAATTAAAATCTATAACCAAACCGTTTCAGACATTTATTTGGGAAATTTTACTGACAGCTATGTTAGATTAGTAAAAAGAGCCAAGACCAGTGTTAAGGATTACACAATCAAATCGTGGTCAAAAGATTCAGAGGCAAAAATACCGGCTAAAGGTTATTATATATGGGCGAGTAATAAAGATGGTTATGATACTATCGTTGGAGCAAATGTTTCTACTTCCCAAATAATCTCAAAAGATAATGGTATTGCCTTAAGAGCGGGCCCGGAAAATACCGGAGAAATTATTGATGCTGTCGGCTGGGGAACTTTTAATAATGTTTTATTTGAGGGGACATCTTATCTGGAAAACCCAGGCCAAGATCAAAAACTAGAGAGAAAACAGACCAGTGGGAACTATCAAGATATAAATAATAATTCTCAGGATTTTTATTTAAACCCTCCTTCTGACACGGAGACGATGGCAGAAGTTCCCCAGAAACAACAAACCGCCGAAACTTCCGAAGCCGAAAATAAAGAATTATCAACCGAACCTATTCTGCCCAAACCAACAGAAAGTAAACCGGTGACAAACCCAGGGCCTTTTCCTTCTGGTGTTTTTATAAATGAAATCCTACCCTCCCCTACCGGTCCGGACGAAACCGAAGAATGGATTGAAATTTACAATTCTAACAATTCTGAGGTTGATATTTCTGGTTGGCAAATTCAAGACGCAAAAGGAAAAATTAAAAGCTATAGTTTCCCTGCTGGAACAAAAATTTCTCCTCAAGGATTTTTGGTTTTATCAAGACCAACAACAAAAGTTACTTTAAATAACGATGGCGATGGTTTAAATTTAATCCAGCCGGATGGAAAAATTATTGATACTGTTTCTTTTGAAAAAGCACCTCAGGGACAATCGTATAATAAAACGGGTGATGGCTGGATTTGGAGTGACAATTTAACACCCGGCTCTGTAAATACTATTCCGAGCCAAGAATCTGATTCGGAAGAAGAGGAAATTGAAGGAATAGTTGGATCTCCGGGAAAAGAATTAGAAAGCAATAAAAAAGGGCTGGCCGCAATCGGCCAACAGTTTTCCGCATCGCCTCGCTCTTTAGCGATTCTCCTATTTGCTTTGTTTGTTGCCCTCATCTCTGCGCTACTGATTTTATTCCTTAAAAAGAAAATTAAAACTGATTAATTTGATTTAAAAAGGAAAATAAATTAAAATTAAGGCGCCATGCCCCGTAGGAAACCAAAGGGAATTTCGCGGGAGAATAGTGGCTAAATATTTTCTGCCAAAAATCCTAAATTACCTACAGGGTTATGAATTACATATTATTAAAAAGTCTAAACATATTATCAACGGAAAATATTTAATTTCCTACGGGGTATGAGCGGACATTCTCATTGGCATTCAATTAAATATCAGAAAGGCGTTGTTGACGCAAAAAAGAGTAAAATTTTTTCTAAAATGGCTCGAGAGATTACAGTAGCCGCCAGAGAAGGCGGTTCTAACCCCGACACCAACCCTAGCCTTCGTTTGGCTATTGAAAGAGCAAAATCAATTAATATGCCTTCTGAGAATATTGAGCGGGCAACGAAAAAGGGATCTGGCGAATTAGAAGGTGTAAAATTGGAGTCAATAACCGTTGAAGCGTTCGGCCCTGGCGGAATTGCTTTGATTATCGAGGGAATTACCGACAATAAAAACAGAGCATTAAACGAAATCAAGCAGGCCCTAGCTCAGAATAATGGAAAAATCGTAAGCGAAGGGGCTGTACGATGGCTATTTGAAAGAAAAGGAGTAATAACAGTAAGCAGCAAACACCCAACAATAAGCAAAGAGGAGTTAGAGTTGAAAATAATCGAGGCGGGCGCTGAAGATATTTATTGGCACAATGAGACCTTAGACATTTATACAAAAGTTGAAAACCTAGACATGGTTAAAAAAAACCTTGAAAATCAAGGAATTAAAATTGAGTCTGCCTCTCTAGACTGGGTAGCGAAGAAAGAAATTACAATCGAGGAAAAAGATAAAAAGATGGCGCAAAACTTATTTGACTCTCTGGATGAAACAGAGAGCGTTCAGGAAATTTATTCTAACTTAAAAGATTAACATGCTTTTATGATAATCCTTGGCATTGACCCCGGCCTAGCTACAACCGGCTACGGAGTAATAAAAAAAGTTAAAAAAAATGGGGATAAAAATAATTTGATATGCCTGGGTTACGGTTGCATTAAAACCAGCCCAAACCTTTCGATCGGTGATCGCCTTAAAAAGATTAATAATCAACTGGTTAAATTAATAAATACTTATAACCCTGAAATTTTAGCGATCGAAAATTTATATTTTTTTAAAAACCTTAAAACAGCAATACCTGTCAGCCAGTCCAAGGGTATAGTTTTATTGAAAGCTGCTCAAAAGAAGATCCCGGTTTATGAAGTTACACCCCTTCAGGCAAAAATGGCGGTTACTGGTTACGGAAGAGCAGACAAAAAACAGGTACAGAGGATGGTTAAAGTGCTTCTAAATTTACCAGAAATCCCTAAGCCTGACGACGCCGCTGATGCTTTAGCTATTGCTTTTAGCTGTTTCGGACTAAAAATTGAAAAGGCTTGACAGGGAGTCTTGAAAACCTATAATAGTCTGAAGACCCGAGAAAGCAGTACTTTTAAATAACAACAAATAATTCTGCAGCTTATTAAAACTGCTGATTCAGGGTAGAATAAAGGTCGTTACTAATTGAGTAAAAAATTAATTATGCTTTTAGAAAAAGAAGTCAAACCTTTCCTTTACCAAGAGGAAGATACGGAGATAGGAGAACCAGACACTGAAGAGGGAGGAGAAGAACCTAGCGAAGTAGGAGAACCAGAAGAGCTTGAATAACTAAAACCCCGCTATTAATGGCGGGGTTTTAAATTTTAGAAATGTTGCAAATTATGATAGAATTTATTAAAATAAGTGCGTTTTGATATGGCTAAAAGAAAATTTTCTAGGCAAGTTTTCGAAAAAGGGCGAAAAACACGTTGGGTTATAAATGCGCTGAAGATTTTCGGCCTTTTTGTTTTTTTTGCAATCACCGGGGTTTTTTCTCTGTTTATCTTCTACGCTAAAGATTTGCCCCGGCCGGAAAAATTTACTGACCGGCCTTTTGTTGAATCTACTAAGATTTACGATCGGACCGGGAAAGTTATTCTTTACGAAATTTACGGCGAAGAGAAAAGAAAGGTCGTTGCTTTAGATACTATTCCTGAGCGCCTAAAACAAATGGTGATCCTAACTGAGGATGAAAACTTTTATCACCATTTTGGCGTCGACCCGAAAGCAATCGGCAGGGCTATTCTGGTTGATTTAAAAATGAAAGAGCCTGCCCAGGGGGCTTCAACAATATCTCAACAGCTCATCCGTTCCTCTTTTTTATCTTTAGAAAAAACTCCAAAAAGAAAAATCCGAGAGATTATTCTGACATTAGAGATCGAGAGACGTTATTCGAAAGACCAAATATTGGAATTTTATTTAAATCAAGTGCCTTTTGGTTCTAACGCCTATGGTGTAGAAACTGCTAGCCAGACTTTTTTCCAAAAACCAGTAAAAGAAATCTCTCTGGCGGAAGCAGCTATCCTAACCGCCTTAATCAGGTCGCCAAGCTCTCTTTCTCCATATGGAGAACGTAAAGATGAGCTCATGAATAGAAAAAATTTTATTTTGAGCAAGATGGAAACCGCGGGTATCTTAACCCATGAAGAAACGGAAGCAGCGAAAAAGGAAGAAATTAAATTCGTCCTGCCATATCAGTTAATTAAAGCTCCTCATTTTACTTTATACGTCAAGAAATATCTTGATGAAAAGTATAGCCAAGACTATTTGAGGGAAAAGGGATTGCAAGTATATACGACTTTAGATTGGGAATTGCAACAATTAGCTGAGAAAGAGATTAAAGAGGGAACAGAAGTTAATAAAAATTATCAGGCTTTTAATGCTGCTCTAACTGCAATCAACCCAAACAGCGGCGAAATCCTCGCGATGGTCGGATCCAAGGACTTTTTCGCTGATCCTTATCCTAAAGATTGTGTTCCTGGAAAAACTTGCTTCTTTGAGCCAGAGTTCAATGTCGCAACTAGCTTACCCGGCCGCCAGCCAGGCTCAGCTTTCAAGCCCTTTGTTTATGCCACCGCATTTAAAAAAGGCTATAACGATAAAACGGTCGTGATTGACGAAGAAACTAATTTTGGTTATTTTGGCGGCAAACCGTACATACCTCAGAACTATGATGGTTTTTTCCGCGGGCCAGTCACCTTAAGACAGGCATTGGGACAATCTTTAAATGTACCTTCGGTAAAGGTTTTAAGGGATTTGGCCGGGCTCGAAGATTCTATCACGACAGCAAAGGAACTCGGAATTACAACCTTAACTCGCGGCCCTTCTTGGTACGGATTGTCCTTAGTTTTAGGAGGAGGAGAAGTAAAACTTTTAGACATGGTGTCATCCTATGGGGTCTTTGCAACAGGGGGGCTAAGGGTTCCTCCGGTAACTATTTTGAAAATCACGGATCGTCAGGGCAATATTATTGAAGAAAATATTTTGGGCGAAAATAAAAGGATTCCGAAAAGGGTATTAGACGAAAAAGTGGCTAATCTTATTACCGACATTTTGTCTGATAATGAAGCCAGAGCGCCGATATTTGGTCCAAGGTCGCCCCTCTTTTTTGAAAATTTTAAAGTGGCAACGAAAACCGGGACAACCGAAGACTACAAGGATGGTTGGATTATCGGCTATACCTCCTCTTTTGCAGCTGGCGTGTGGGTCGGAAATAACAATAACGCCCTAATGAAAAAAGAGCCGGGAGTAGTTGTAGCGGCTCCAATGTGGCACCGTTTCTTTGAGCAAGCTCTATCAAAATACCCTCCTTAAAGAATTATCAAGAACTTTTCATCGGTTTAATAATATAGAGAAAACTAGACTCATCCGTTGGCCTAATAATTGCTGTTTCTTCTTCTTTGTTAAAGCTAAAAATTACCTCTTGGCTTTTAAATTGCGAAAGTCCGTCAATTAAGAATCTCCAGTTGAACGAAGCCTCCATTTTTTCCCCGTTTATTTTCGCAGGTAAAAACGTTCTATCTTCGCCTGTCTCTGGATTAGCGGCGCTAATTTCTAATCCGTCTTTTTTTGAACTCACTCCGATTTTTATTTCGTTACCTTTGCCGCTAAATATACCAACCGATTTAAGATGGTTTATAAAATCGGTTTTTTTTATAGTTATTTGAGTTTCCATTTTCTCCGGAATTAATTCTTCATAAGAAGGGTATTCTCCTTCGATAATCCGTGAAATTATTTGGATTTGAGGCTGTTTTATTTCTTCAGAATAGAACTCAAACATTACCTGGGTGGGAGAAAAATAAACAGTCAGCTTTCCTCTTTGTTCCTTAAAGATGTTGATAATTTCGCGAGCTGCCTTTTGGGGTATAATAAGGGAAACTTCTTTGGTTTGTTTTTTTTCAAAAAGGAGAGTTCTCTCGGCCAAACGAAAACTATCAGTTGTGGTTATTTTTGCTGCATCTTTTTGAAAATTTAAATAAACGCCTGCGATTTCGGGCCTCACCTGAGTCGAGGCTGTCATATCGACTACCTGCGATAAGGCCTCAATAAAAGGTTCTAAGTTCATACAAAGATTATCTGGTGTCTTTAAATTTGGGATAATAGGGAAATCATCGGCAGGAAAGCTGTTAAGCTGGGCCGTAGAGTTTTCCCCTTCAATTAAGAGGATATTATCTTTTGAGGAAAGGGTGATTTTTTCAGATGGGAAAAAATTAATAACATTCGCGAAAAGTCTTGCCGGGGTGGTAATTTTCCCCTCTTTTTCTGTTTTTGCAAGTCCCCACCACGTAACGACTAATTCTAGATCGGTGCTTGTTAGGATAATTAAATTTTTCTGGGCAGAAATTAAAACATTACTCAAAGAAGGAAGTGTAATATTTCGACCCGCGGCTCTTTCAATAATAGCAAGTCCCCTTTTTAAATTTTCTTTTAAAATGGCGAATTTCATTGTTATTAGATGTTATCTCTTATATATATAATAAAATTGTTGTAGTTGGTATTGTTGAAAAACTTTTTGTACGCTTATTTTAAGAGAAAATACAAAGCCGATAAGGTGTGAAGAATAATGGCTCAATTCTGTAAGTTTTTTTAATTTACCTTCTATCCACAGGTAATTCTTTGGCGGATTAAGCTTATTTCCTCACGCAGGCTGCTATTGGAAATTAACTCTTTCTTTATTTTCCTGTATGAATGGATTGCAGTGGTGTGGTCTTTTTTTCCTACTTTCTTTCCGATAAAAGGAAAAGACCCTTTAAGATCTTCACGCAATAAATAGATAGCGATTTGACGAGGCCTAACTACTTCTTTTTTTCTTGTCTGCGCCAAAAGGTCTTTTTCTTTCATGTCATAAAAATCTGCCACTACCTGGATTATTTTTTTAGGGTTAACCATCTTATAGGGCGAAAAAATCAAACTTTTCAAAAGTGCCTTCGCTACTTCTAAATCAGGAGACTTATTGTTTAACCTCTGATAGGCGATCAACCTATTTAAAGCCCCTTCTAGTTCTCTTATATTTTTTTGGATATTAGTAGCAACATAAACTAAAACATCTTCTAAAAGCTCGGCTTTCCTTTCTTGAAGTTTTGATTTTAAAATAGCGATTCTCGTTTCAAGTTCAGGATAGCCAATATCTGCAATCATACCGCCTTCAAACCGAGATCTTAGCCTTTCCTCTAGGGCGGAAATTGCCTTAGGAGGGCGGTCTGAGGAGAGAATAATCTGTTTATTTTTTTCGTAAAGAGCGTTGAAGGTATGGAAAAATTCTTCCTGAGTTTTCTCTTTACCCGCTAAAAACTGGATATCGTCGAGGATTAGAACATCAACTTGTCTATATTTTACCTTAAGGTTTTCAATGTTGTGATTACGGATCCCAGCTACCACTTCAGAAATAAATTTTTCGGCTGGGATATATTTTATTTTCTTTTCTGGAGAATTCTTTATTATCTCATTCCCAACAGCTTGTAAAAGATGAGTTTTTCCCAGTCCTACGCCTCCATAAATGAATAAAGGATTGTAAACAGACCCAGGTTCCTTTGATACAGCTGCAGCTGCCGCATGAGAGAATTCGTTAAAAGATCCCACAATAAAATTATCAAAAGCATATCGCGGGTTAAGGTTCGTTTCTTTGTCAATTTTTAATTCTTGGAACTCAAGCTGTTCGGTCTCTGGAAGGAAAACAATATTACTCTGGGGGGAAGATCTTGGCGATTCAGAATGAACTAAATATTTAACTTCCTTAACCTCTTCGTCAAGGTCACGGATGATTTTCAATATGGTTTTATGGTATTTATTTTCAAGCCACTCTTTGGAAAAAGAGTTAGGTACCGAAACCCAAGCCGCACCCTCTTTTTTGTAAAGAATACCGGTATTTTTGAACCAGGTAGCGAAATTTGCCCGGGAAATAGTGAACTGAATTTGGGCTAAAACCGCCTGCCAAAGATCATCTTTTTGCATAAAAAAGGAAAGAATAAAAATAAAAAAAGCTATTTGCCATAAGGCATTATATCATAAAATTAGAGGTAATTGTCAACCTAGGGACAAAAGTAAAGATCCGCCGGTTTTCTGTTTAAAAACTGGGGATAAAATGTGTCCCTTAATATTTTTTTATTTATAAAATTGACTATAAAAGAAAAATTTGTTAAAGTTTAAAATAGGTGTTTTAATTTATGTCAATTACCTATCATCCCAAAAAAAGAAAAAGGAAAAAGACCCACGGGTTTTTGAAAAGAAAAAAAACACAGCATGGGAAAAGAGTTCTTTCCAGAAGGAGGGCAAAAGGAAGATGGAAGATCAGCGTTTAGACAACCGAAGGTCTAAAAATACCAAACGTGGGTAGTCAAAAATTAAGCCTCTCTGTTTGAAATGCTGGCAAAAGAAAACCGGATAAAAAAGAATAAAGATTTCGGAATAATTTTTAAAAAAGGCAAAAGAACGAGAGAAAAAGGTTTGACTTTAAATTGGTCCGCAAACGGCTTGGATGTCAGTCGTTTCGGGTTTATCGTCAGTAAAAAGGTTTCTAAAAAAGCTACCGTGCGCAACAAAATAAAACGGCGCTTAAGAGAAATAGTTAGGGGAAAAAGACATTTTGTGAAAAAGGGAATGGATTGTGCTCTGATTGCGAATCCGGGACTGGAGAAAGAAAACTACAAAGAGATTTCAGAAATTATAGAAAAGCTTTTCAAAAGAGCAGGACTTTTAAAAAGAATATAAAAAACCGTGTCTAAATTTTTTCTAAAATCAATTAGGATTTACCAAATTTTAATATCGCCTTTTTTGTCCAACAGGTGCCGGTTTTATCCCAGCTGTTCTAATTATTTTTGTCAGTCTGTTGAAAAATACGGTTTGGCCAGAGGTATGTTTCTTGGGACAAGGAGACTTTTTCGGTGCCATCCATATAACCCCGGCGGAATAGATTTCCCCTAAAAGCTCAAAGAAAAATCATTGTTCGCGAAAATATTTTAGCTATGGATTTTTTAGTAAATTTATTTAATGTAGCTCTATACAAACCTTTATTTAACGCTTTAGTTTTGCTATATGAATTTCTGCCTGGAAAAGATTTTGGGATAGCAATAATCGTTTTGACGGTTTTAATAAGGATTATATTGTATCCTCTGGGAAGCCAGGCTATTAAATCTCAAAAAGTGCTGCAGGAACTTCAGCCCAAAATCAAAGAAATCCAGGAAAAATATAAAAACGAAAAAGAAAAACTGACAAAGGCAACGTTAGAGCTTTACCAGAAAGAAAAAATCAATCCACTTTCTGGATGCCTTCCTCTGCTGATTCAGCTGCCAATTATAATAGCTCTCTATAGGGTTTTCTGGAAAGGGTTTCAAGTGGAGCAGCTTTCCTCCTCTTTGTATAGTTTTGTACCGCATATCTCAGCAATTGACCCTTATTTTGTAGGTATAATAGACCTTTCAAAAACTTGCACAACTAAAATAGTTGAAAATGGATCACAGAGCTTGACGCTGGTTTGGCCAAGTATAATTCTGGTGCTCCTAACCGGCATAGTTCAATTCTTCCAAACAAAAATGACGAGTCCTAAAGCCTTAAAGGGCAGCTCCGTATCGGGTCCTTCTGATTTTTCCCAGATAATGCAAAAACAAATGCTTTATTTTTTTCCAGTTTTTACAGTATTCATACTCTGGAACCTGCCGGCAGCTATTGCCCTTTATTGGCTGACCACAACAGTCTTTGCCGTTTTACAGCAATATCTAATTTTTAAAAAAACAAAAAATGCTCTCCCGTCCTGATTCAGAAAAAATAAAAAAAATCGTTAATGAATTTTTTGACAAAATGGGACTTGACATTGAAGTTGAATTTAAAAGGCAAGAAGAAGAAACCTTGCCGATTAATTTAAAAACCGAAGACCCGAAGGTTTTGATTGGCGAAAGAGGAAGGACCCTGAATGAAATTCAGCATCTTTTGAAAGCCATATTGAAAAGAAAAATAAAGGATCCGTTCTTTATTGACCTCGACATTTCAGATTATAAAAAGAAGAAGTACCAATATTTAAGGGAGCTGGCAAAATCAATTGCTGACGAAGTGGCATTGTCAAAAAAAGAAAAGTTTTTACCCCCAATGTCACCTGCCGAAAGAAGAATAATCCACTTAGAGCTGGCCGAAAGAAAAAACATTGCCACAGAAAGCATTGGCGAAGAGCCGGAAAGAAAAATAGTTATTAAGCCATATCCGTAATCCTAACTGAAATTAAAAATTTAAAAACCGTCCCGCTTTAGAGGGACGGTTTTGCTAATCAAAATAAGCGAAAATAAATTAATCTTTGGCAACCGGGATAACCAGCAGATATCTTGCCTTGTCGTCACCGACATGATTGCCGTCATTCAACTTTAAATCTCCCGGAGGTTTAAAAACTTCACAGCGGCCATCTTCTCTGAACAATAAAGCAATATAACTTCCGTCGACCCTAATCGAAGAACCCTTGGGGTTGTTTCCCAAAATAGAAGCGCAATCTCCTCCACTACTCGCATCAATCCACTTCGGATTAGGGTCATCTTTGAATGGGCCACATTGTATAAGTGGATCTCCCGGACTTTCCTCTTCGTTGAAATCAAAATTAGCATAAAGGGTTACTCCATCTCCAGTGGGTACGTCATAAAGACGCTGGTTAAAAAGCGTAATGGCTGATGCTTTATCTTTGACATTCTGGTCTGGTACACAAAATGGTCCTATTCCCGTTGTTACACAAGGTGTGTTGGCTAAGTTAGGATAATTGTCAAGAAATACCTGGCAGTCACCTTCAAAATTCTCGTTTTCGTGGAGGATAGCTCCAAACTTGGCAACCTCCATTGGTGGTCCTATACATTCAGGATGAGAAGCGCAATCTGTTGCGGCTTTACATACCGGTCCCCTGGTGCTGTCTATACCAATGTCGCAAAAACTTTTCTTCAATGACATAATCTTAATAGACTTTATTTTGTTATCAAAGCTTCCAAAGACTCCAAAATCTGATGTTATAAGATGAGCTTCGGGAGGCGATTCATAATCTGTTTTTTCAAAAAGATAAACACCAGGCATTTTCCAGAATAATGTAATGGAACTCCCTCCATTTACAGGTTCACAGGCCCCCTCGAAATGGTTTTGCGAAGCGAATAAAGGGGAGTCTTCTGGCTTAAAACCTTCGTTTTGGTAAAGATATACTTCCATTTCATCTCCGGGGTTTAACATTTTTATTGATTGAGTCTTACCGTTAAACTCATCAAAAGAAGAAAGACTTCTTCTTACCCTTAAAAAATCTTTTCCTTCTTCGGCTGGAGAGTCATCAGGCAGAGTTGGGGTTTCACCACCTCGGCAGTCAGGTAAACGATATAAAATAACGCCCTTTTTGAACTGGTCGGGGGTAATTTTTAACGATAATATCTGGGGATTTATAGTGCTTAAAATTAAAAAAGAAGCAAGTAAAATCGCTAATCCTAAAATTCCAGCTGTAATCTGGTCTTTAGCTTCGCTCATGGCTATCGGAGAGCCGGCTGAAGTTAAATAACGAAAGCCGCCATAAACCAAGCTGGCAAAAGCGACCAGCCCCGCAATTACTATAGATAAAGAAAAAAGATATTGGATATATTTAGGCAAAGATGTCTTTACTGAAGTTGGCGCTGTAGCACCACCGGGCACCTGAGGATAGTCAACTTCTGGTTTCTGGGCGAGAATAAAACCGCCAAAAACGAGAAATAAAAACCCTGACAAAAGGAAAATTAAAAATATTTTCTTAAATTTTTTCATATTTATTTAAAATAGCAACAAACGAAATTATTTGGGTTGTCGCATCCTGTTTTAGATGAGGGTAGAGCTCCTTCATATTGTGCTTCTTTGCAGGTAAGAAGATTTTCCGCCTCTCTCATCTCAGCTTCTGTGTCAGCTCCGGCCGGAGTTACGCATTTTGACAATCCCTTCCGTGCCTCATTTAGCAAGTCTATAATATTATCTCGTCGTGGGATGGCATTACTTATTGCTGTTCTGCTGCTACTAATTTGATTGTAGCTAGTATCTATTTGGTTTAACAAAGCATCTGCCCGTCCTGCGGGACAAGGAGAGCCCGAGCAAGGGAGGATCGTACAAACCGTACAAACTATTGAAGTAAAAGATGTTGGAACACTCTCGTTCTTATTTGCAAAGTGTGCTTTTTCTCTAACCAGCACGTACCACGAAATCGCAGTATTAGAGGGTAATTCCTCCCAGAGGTACGAGGAAAAAGATCCTACAAAGCGTGACCTCGAAACGCCGCCGATATTAATCCAAACCCAATAGTCATACAAGTTTATATTAGCAACATTAGTATTCCATCTAAATGTTACATCAACTGTTCCATCTGCGCGGCATGCTTGATTAACCGGTAAATTATCTGGTTTTAGAGGTGCTGCTTGGGCAAGTTGATAACCAAGCACAGTGTTAGAGCTTAAAAGAGCGTAGCTTTCTAAACCATCTGGGCTATCGCTTGCAAAAACCTTGGACTGACCCGAGGAAGAAATATCACATCTTGTCTGGCAGTTCTCTACCTTGCATTCTTCGGGCAAGTCAAATAACGATTTTGCTGACGCTAACTGGGTTTGCGATGAATCAAAAACAATTTTCAGATTGTCGCTCACTATGTTTGCCAACCAGATAGCATCATCAAGAGCTTCTCCTAAAGGAATTTCATCTCCTTCACAGAATAAATCCACATCTTTCTGCGCGTTTGTTTCGATACCTCGATTATAAAATAAATTAAAAAAGAATAAAAGCGAGACAAAAACTAAAGAGAAGAAGATTATTTTGCGGAATTTTTTAAAGAAGGAAAACATAATTTTATAAAATTATTATTTGGATCATTTGCAAAAACTTAAAGGGAATACCTTGCCGCCTAAACTAGGATTGGCAAAAGAAGGAGTAGAAACTGTAACATTTAATTTACAGACAGTTTCTTTATCAGCCCGGGTGATTTTACGGAATTCTTCTTCTGCGTCCCCTCTTATTTGTTCAAAAGGGGTTTTATTGATAGAAAGCAGAAACTGGTCAGACTCTTTAAGATAAACAATTTGGTAATCAGAATTGTTGACCAGCAACATATCCCCTTCTGTGCTTGTTTTTACCGCTTTTGATAAAGCGTTTGTTTTCGCCTTTTCAACATCAGACTGTTTATTTTCCTGCGGTTGGTTTTTATTTAAACGCAGATAAAGAAAGGCGCCCAAAAGAATTAAGAGAACTATTATAAGTATTATGATAATTAAAATAAATTTTGACATTTCTAATCAAAAACTCTAAAAGGAGCATTGCCCGGGCAATGGACTGGTGCAAATATTACAATATTGGGGGCAGGCAGTGCTCCAAGCACACCAATTTGTTCCACCTGCGGAAATTCCAAGAGCTTTCTGGATGTTTATAGTAGGCTCTCCCCATCCATACTCCACCATGCATTGATCAAGTTTTGCTTGGTCTATGATCTCGCAAGTTGAAATACTTATTTCTCTAAATGCGCCAGGACAACGGCCAGTTCTAAATAGGTTAATTTGGAAAAGCCCAATGCTGTAATCCCAGTCGCCCGAGAGGCACCCGTCATTTAATTGAAAAGGATTGCTTGAGCTTTCTTTTTGGCAAACCATTGAAGCTTTTCCGGCATTTGACCCGAAGACGTTATCTAGACTTTCAACCGAACAAGGACCTGTTCCGAAAGAGCAGCCGAAAGGCGGGTCAGGAGGAGAACAGACATCTGATCGGTGGCAATCATCTCCGCAGGCTGGACAATCAGCTTGAGGCGGTGGCGGAAGATAACTAAGGGGATCATAGGGTACTCCCCGAGGGGCATCGCCGGTCATCAGTCTAAAATCAAGATGATCGCCTCTGGAAAGGCCAGTATTGTCAGCACCACCAATTCTATCACCTTGGTTCACGTGTTGCCCCACGCTTACTGGGATACTACCCGGTTCTAAATGAGCATAGACGGTATAAAAAGTTATTCCTCCGTATTGATGCTCAATAGCAACGTAATTGCCAAAATAATCACCGCAAGTGTCAACGCCTTCTGTGCAATCATTAACTACCTTATATACACTTCCGTCCATTGCGGCGACAACCGGAGCTCCGCGAATACCTAAAACATTAATATCAATTGCTCTGTGGCAGCCTCCACTATAAAACAACACATTGTAAGAATCGTACCATTGAGAAATACAGCTGTCAGTCGTAGTCGGCCATATAAAAATTTGCTGTCCCGGAGGCACGGGAAAAGGAGTCCAATCATCATCGCCGATAATATCCCACATTCCAATTTCAGCTTCAAGTTGATCTAAAAGTTCGTTTATTAGCTCCTCGTTTATTTCTGAGTCAAAATAGAAATTAGCTGAATCCTGTTTCCCCAATATGGTTTCTCCCAGAACAGTAAGGTGGTCCACCTCTACTTTTTGCCCTGCCTCCATTAAAGTTTGTTTCACCTCCAACCAATTGTCATAGTTAAGCGGCATATATCCTTCTTCCAACAAGACCCTAGCAATAGTAAGCTTGGCAAGGTCTTTTCTGAACCTAGCCATTTCGCGGTAGAGTTTACCTCCGGCTATCCAGATTTCAAAATCTGTATATGCGTTTTTAAGAGTTTGTCTCAGTTGATTAATCTTGTTTCTATCGCAGGGATCGCCCATACATCGCGGATCTGGAGGAGTTGGACAGATGCCAGCGTTACAGGTCGAAGGATTCGGATTAGCCCTCCCACAATCGCACCTGTTTATTTCATCCTTTAAAGCAAGAGCAGCATTTCTTACCGTTCCTGCTTTTTGTTCTGCCAACCCAGAAAGATCTCTAATGTTTTCCAGTCTAGTCTTGTTTAGCAGTTGTTCTATTAAGGTTCCAACCGGAATCTCTAAAACTTTGGAAAGGGTTACTTCCGGAGTTTTTAAACAATCGTCAGGGCAAGAAGTAGAATCTTCATCTTTTTCACAAATATTATTGCCGCACACGGAATTTATTGGCTGAGGTCCTAATTTAGAAAAACGGAGAAAGGTTAATTGGGGATTCAGTATGTTTAAAATCATAAAAGAAGCAAGCAGAATAATTAAGCCTGTGACCCCAGCTGTGATTTGGTCTCTGGCGTCAGCCATGGCTACTGGTGAGCCGGCCGAAGCTAGATAACGAAAGCCGCCATAAACCAAACTGGCGAAAGCAATTAAGCCAGAAATAATTATTGAGAAAAAATAAAGATATCTTACGTATTCTGGAAGAGTGGGGTTTTCTGAAAGCGGAGGGAGGCCGGGAATTACCGGGTATTTAACTTCTAAACCTATTCCCTGCGCCAAAGCCAAGCCGCCAGCAGCTAAAATCAGGAGCAATAGAAGCACAAAAGATAGCTTACGCCAGTTGTTTTTAATTTTCATTGCTTGAGCTCAAAATAAACTACTAAAATCCAACAGGGTAACATTCCTACAATCGGTATACAGTCAATTATAATAAGAAGCGGTCGTAGCCATCTCATTGTTCTTGCTGCTTTAAGAGCTCGTACGGACCTTGTGGTTACGGCCATTTGATGAGATCGAAAATACATCCAAGTCCCAAAGAACAATATCGCAATAATATCAACGACAACCAAACTCCCGATTAGAAAATCAAAAACATCAACTACAACAGCAAGCGGTAGCATTACAACTGCCTCAGGGCTGAAAAGCGATCCCCCTGCTCCGCTATCTGTAGGTTCAGATTCTTCTTTTTTGCTGTCTGTCGATTCAGTCTCCTCTAGCCCGCTGTCGGAAGGTTCGGGATCTTTATTTGCTGAGCTGCTATTTTCTGCCATATTAATTTTAGAATCCGCCTTCTAATTTTTCCCGGGCTTTTTTTATTCTTAAAACTTCTTCGGGAGCTGTTGTAATTAACTGATCTTCTCCATAAGAGGCAACGATTTTTATTGCCACATGCTTTTGGCCGGCGAAAAATAGTCCTTCACCAACTGCGGCTTCAATAAGTAAATATTTTTCCTCTTCGGTTAGTTGAAAGGTTTTTTGGACAACATCAATTGTCGCCGGACTTTGCTTCATCAAAATCTGCAAAGAGGAATTTGCTATAATTGGTTGGCCATATTCGGATTTCATAAAATCATTAACATCCTGGGTTATTGTTGTTATGCCAAGCCAATATTTTCTGCCCCTTTTTGATGCGCCGAACAGGAAAGAGGCGCCGTCTTCAGTTCTCATTAGCCACCAAGCTTCATCAACTATCAGAATTCTTTTCTTGAGCTTAGCTCTGATCGTGTTCCAGACATAACGAAGAGCTATAAACATTGCCATTGGCCTTAAGTTCTCCTCTAAATCTCTGATGCCAAAGCAAACCAACTTGTTCTCCATACTTACGTTAGAAGGTTGGTTAAAGAAACTGGAAAACGTTCCTTTGGTAAATTTTCTCACCCTTCTGGCTAAGCTTTCCGCCCCAGCCATTGATTCTAAAACATCTTCCAGGTCCTGCATTAAAGGGGGAGAAATTTTTGAAAAATCTGACTGGGGTGTAATGTCCTTAGCGGCATAAGTTTCAGTGAGGGCCTGATCTATTATGGCATCTTCTTCCGGGGTTAATCCGCCCAGCATAATTCTTAAAAGGCTTACCAAATTAATTATATTAGACCTTAAAACATCTTCCGGTCTTTCGTCTTCTCTTGGGGCTGGCAAGTCAAAAGGATTAATATGGTTAGGAGAAGTGAGAGACATTTTAAAATAAGAACCGCCTACTGCCTCAGAAAGGAATTCGTATTCATGCTCAGGATCAATGACGATAACGTCTACGCCCTGCATTAAAGAGCGCAAAACTTCTAGTTTTATCGCATAAGATTTTCCACTGCCCGCCTTGCCAAAAACAACTTCATTCGGATTTTCTAAAGAAAATCTGTCAAATAAAATTAGAGAATTATTATGGCGGTTAATTCCGTATAAAATCCCATCAGTAGAAGAAAGATCAAAGGAAATAAAAGGAAAACAACTGGATAGAGGGCCGGTATTCATCGGCGTATAAACTTGGAGCATGTCCAGGCCGCAGGGAGAGGAAGTAATAAAACCCTCTTTTTGCTGGAAGAGCGCAGGTTTTATATAAATTAGGCGGGATTCTAAAATAGAACGGAGGGTATTTTCTATGTCTCTTAATTCTTTTTCAGTGTCTGCGTAAATGGTTACATAAAGGCCGAATTTAAACATTCTTTCTTCGGCGCTTTGAAGTCTGTCCCGCAAAGATTCCAAGTCCTTATGTGCGGTTTCGGCCATGGGATCGCGGACTAAACCCTTTCCTTCTCTTTCCATTAGTTCAGCTTGAACTTCGGTTACTTTTTTTCTCAGCTGCCGCAAGACTGCCCCAGTGTCAATTGGATGAATAAAAATCGAGATATCTAGGGGAATGTCTAAATTAATTATCGGAGTAAACCATCCAGAGCTTATGTATCTCGGGAAAGAGAATATAAAAAATGACCTGGCAAATCTTTCGCCAAAACGGACATAATTCTGGGCAACCTCAATTGACGAGGGAGCAATAATGTCAATAGCGGTTATGGTCCCTGTTTCAAAAATTTTTTCAGGAATTTCTCTATCTTTCTTTTTAAAAAAAGGTATTTCCATGTTCCCTACGAATTACTAATATATTACGAATATACGAATTAAAGATTAATTATTCTCCTAAATTTTAGGCCTTCTTTGGTAAAATTTGCTAGAATGTCTAGACGCTTAATTCCGGAGGAATCTCCGGATAATAGCCGAATTCAGCTTCCTTTGGATGATGAGTGCCCCAGAGAAGCTCAATAAGCTCTTCGGTGGTTAGGGGCACAGCTTTTAATCCGCACCTCCTTAATCCCAGGGAAACAAATTCCATTCTTTGCCAGATTTGGGATTTACATCTTTGGAATTCATCCTCGGTCATGGTCGACATCCTGGCTACTTTCAGAAAAGGGAACAAAGATTCCTTCTCTCCCGATGCCTCGAATATGCTGAAAGGAATAACGACAAAAAATGATTTACTCATTATTGATCCTGTTTCAACCAAGCTTTTTATAAAATTATAGTATTCAGCGGTTTGAACTTTCAATAGTTCATTTTTCTGTTCCTTTTCAAGCTCTTTTATTTTTTCCAGATATCCGGTGATATTTAATCTTCGTGAATGGATAAGAATCTGGCAGGAAAAATCTAAGGAATTTAGAAAGTTCTGGAACTGATAAATCGTTGCCGTTTGTTCCTCTTCAGATTTTAGAGCAAAGTTTTGAGAAGAAACCATTAAAATACCCCGCAGTCCTTTGTTTTTCAAAACAATTATTCCTTCACGGATCTGCTCAATTGCTAAAAATTGTTGAGTTGATACTCTTGGCATAAATTTTTACTTGGTTTTTAACTCAAGCTGGTTTGATAAGTCTTTTAACCGGCTCTTTTTTGAAACTTTCAAGATTGGAGTTTCTTCCGAAATGTCCTTTTCCAACTTTATTTTCTCTTTTCTATAAATAATTTTTGGCATAAATTTCTTTTGCTGCCAGAGATAAATTCTTGAAGAAACAGAAAAGGTTAGAAAATTTTTAAGAATAGTTGGAAAGGGATGCCCCTGAATCTTCAAGAAGGCCAAACTTACAGTCGCGCCGCCCAAAATAATTGCAATTATAAACCATAGAAATTTGCTGACTATAAACCAGAGAATAAACAAAACAGCCCCGGCGCCCCCAAGTAAAAGGAATTGCTTCCAGGTTAAGGGGCCAACTATTTTACTTTCCATTTCAATGAATTGGGGGACATGAAAATCCATAATCTGTGTATTGATTTATCTTAACACAATTTCTCTTTTCTTTTATATATCCTGTTTTTTTACTTTACCACAAAAAAAGAAAGGAAACTACAATTAAATCTTAAAGAATAGAGAGCCGGGAGTCGTTATTGACAAATCTTTTTTTAATGTTATAATCTAATAAAGAGAAGGAGAGAAAGGACGATTCATGTTTTGGATTATCATTGGTCTCGTTTTTGGCGGGATCATAGTATATCTGTATGGCGCGCAATTCACTTACGGGGTTCACCTCTGGCCCCGGTCCCGCGATGATCAGGGGCAAATACGGAACGACGGATGGAGAGGATTTCTCCATTTCGTCGAAGCTATCTTCTGGCCGTTATCCTGGCCCATCTGGGCCACGGCCTACCACTATTTCTACATTCTCCGTATCCTCTGGACCGGAAGAGTAATTCTCCTGGTTCCCAGAGCTATCTGGAGGATCCCCGGCGCGGCAAGGCGAGCCGGCTGTGTGATCGGAAGTCCGCCGCCACGCCAGCGGCAATAGTAGTCTCCTTCTCTAAAGGCTGGGCAACACTCGCTCGGCCTTTTGTTTTATATCTGCTATTGACAAATTCCTTAAAAATTTATATAATTTAAAAGCCAAAATAAACGGAGGATTTTTGGCTCTGGATTTATCCGGAAAAGTTGTTTGAAAACTGCATAGGAGGTGCAGCAAGATGATAATTGCCTTGATCGTCCTTTTGGTGTTTCTTTTTATTCTGCTTGTAGCAGCTATTTCTTTTGTGCTTGCGGGCTTAAGACGTGTTCCTCATTATGAAAGATGGGTGATTGAGAGATTTTTGAAATACGACAGAACGGTTGGACCAGGCCTTGTCTGGCTTTTCCCCTTTATAGATACAGTTCGGGCCATGGAAGATATCCGTGAGCAACCAACAGATTTGTTCACAGAAAATCCTTGGCTTGACTTTAAAGAGGGAGGGACAGCTCAGCTTGTTCAGCCTCGGGTTTGGTCTAGGATTATAGGAGATCAGAAAGATCAGGAAGAGAAAGTAGGAGAAAACGTCTATAAGGCTGTCTACGCAGTAAAGGACTGGCAAGTAGCTCTAAGAGAATTTGTAGAGCAGGCTTTCAGAAACTGCATTAATACTCTGACTCCCGAAGAGGTACTTGCGGTAGTAAGCAAAAAAAAGACCGGCTGGTGGGAAATTATAAAAGAAACATTCCCAGATATAGAAAGTAAGGTTGAAAGCTGGGGAAGAGAAGTTACAAAAATCACGGTAAGCGATTATAGATTTAGCAAAGAGATAATTGAGGCACGGCGGCAAGTGTTTGAGCAAGAACGCCGGGTCCTAGTAGCAAAATTCGCCGCCGATGCAGCTCAGTACGAAGCTCTTCAAAAAGCTTTGCAGTCTGGAGGAACGTACGGCGAGATAAGGAGAATTCTTACGGACCCTGAGGGACCCTATAAAGTTGACCCAGATAAGGCTGCAACGGTTGCAGAAGAACTGGTGAAGTACTTCAGGGGGACCGAAGCCGGAGCCATATTTGACCTTAGGCTTTCAGACCTTCAAAAGCTTGGCGGAATAGCTCAAGATATCATCCCGATTCTCCTTTCTTTAAAGGGGGCGGAAAAATCCATCGGAGGAAAAGTTCCAGCGGGACAACGCCCGACAGCTAAGGTGGAAGGAAGAAAACAACAGAGAATGAAAATGGGTGGTAGGATGTACAACGTAACCACCGATGATCAAGGTAATCCCGAGGATTGGGAAGAAGAAGAGGAAGAGGGATAATTAACCGAAAAAGGCCGGCGGATTCCGGCCATTTTTTTTGACTTGTTTACTACTCTTCAACTGGTTCTCGATAAACGTCAGGCTCCTTTGATTTTCTAACAGGAGAAATGGGTTCTTCTTTTTGGATCGGTTTCTCGCTTATCGGCGTTTTTTTCTGTAAGGTTTTTTCAAGAGAGACCTCTTTTTTACGGGGCTTAACCAAGACAAGG
>Ga0315294_10001280_pt1 | contig 27237 bp, 27 predicted proteins | sample YL17G13_40_MG_FD_203626 | JGI IMG/M metagenome (GOLD analysis project Ga0315294, IMG submission 203626) | Sediment microbial communities from Yellowstone Lake, YNP, Wyoming, USA - YL17G13_40 | ecosystem: Environmental > Aquatic > Freshwater > Lake > Sediment | place: USA: Wyoming | collected... | reverse complement strand
CCTCGTCGAACCTTACGAATCGGGAATGATTCTGTGGGAAGGCGCAACGAAATAAATGCCATTGCCAAACACGATTTTCCAACCCCCCGGTCCAACAGGCCGGGGGTTTTTATTTTGCAAATCACCCGCACAAAGAGATAATAACTGCACTTGAACAATTTCGACAGAGATTTGGTTTTTCGCTTTTAAGTTTTCGTAAATTTATGCGGATTATCGCCGGTTCAAAGCGAGGGATGAAGCTGTTCAGTCCGGAGGGGATGGATACGCGACCCATCACCGACCGGGTCAAAGAGTCGGTGTTTAATGTTCTCTACAGCAAGGGCTATCCGGCCGACTGCATCGCGGCGGATTTGTTCTGCGGTACGGGCTCGATGGGACTGGAGGCCCTGTCGCGCGGGGCGATATGGACAACCTTCATTGATAAAGACTATAAAGCCATTGAGATTCTCAAACGCAATATCGCCAAAGCGGATTTTGTCGGTCAGTCCAAGGCCGTGTGCGCCAATATCCTGAAAGTCGGCGCTCCGCCGACGCCGGAGTACGGGCCTTATGATTTGGTTTTTGTCGATCCGCCTTATGCGATGAGCGAAAACAGCCGAACGGGAACGCCGATTAGCAAGCTGATGGCGATGATTGCCGGTCAGGTCAAAGAAAATGCCATAGTGATTCTGCGTACGCATCTTCATGCAGTTGCGGAAGAACGCTACGAAGACCTGGTACAAATCGATATACGAAGCTGGGGGACGATGATGGTGCGTTTTTACCGCAAAGGCAACAAAGAATAAATACCGATCGCCAATCGATGCTCTTTCAGTTGAGAAGGTTCCTGAGACGTCTAAAGATACTCTCAAATACTTGGCTTAGTGTCAGCCAAGGCTTCGTCTGAGGCCTCAAGGCGGGTTTTGTGGGCGAGTTTCATCCGCTGCTTGCGAAAGTGAAACACATCCACCAGTCCGCCATAATAAACCGCCAGCATCGCCCAGCAGGCAATACATCCGGCGACAACCCAGTCACGAACTTCGTAAATATGTTTCAGATACGGGCCAACGGCCAGCGCCCAGATGGGATTATCCTGTCGGAAGGGCCAAAAGATTTGAACGTCTTCGTGATGAATGGAGTCAATCATGGTATGAAACCATATGCCGAGAATACCGGCGAGAATCATCTTACTTAAAATCGCCCGGTAGGGCAGGCCAAACCACTCCATACTCTTTTCGCAGAGCGTTCGCAGCGGACGAAACCAGTACATTGCAGCGCCATAAACGGCGCCAAACACCGCGCCGAAAATCAGCGTGTGGAAGTGCATTGTCTGATGTACCGGCCAACCAGGCTGGAAGATCCAATCTATCACTACCTCACAATCAATCGCGACATTGACCAGCGCGAACACCGGCACGTCAATCCATCGCCGAAACGCAAGACCCACTAATCCACTGGGCCCAAAGTGGTACGGCGTATAAGGCATAGCTCTATGTTGTCCTTACAAAAAACGAATTTTATTTTTTTCTCAGGAAATCAACACATAGAAAACCCGAGAAAAATGTCAATATCAAAAATGTCATTTTATCCGATATAGGTTTAAAAAGCAATATTCTATCGACCCAAGACAAGGGCAATCTGCAAACGGGGCGTTTCTTATGTAAGTCTTTTTGTGTAATGAGGTTGCGTTAAAACAACAAGAGGCAAGAGAGGCTTATTGAGCAGGGACATCTTTTTTTTGTGTTTGAAACCTCCTAAATAAGAACATCACGGTAAAAAGGCCGGCCAGAATCCAGCCAAGGAGACAACTCCACATCACCCATCGCTGAATCTCATCCATTCGCGACCAGTGTCCGCCACAGGCCCAGCGAAGGAGAAGATTATTCCGAATCGGCCAAAAGACCTCAACGTCGTAATGGTATAACCCGTCAATCAAGACATGCAGCCATACGCCGATAAGACCGGAAAAAATCATTGAAGCCATTGTCGGTGAATGTGGGAAACCCAGCAGAGAATTCACCCATCGGCATCCATGGCGAAACGGTTTTATCCCATAGACCATTGTCCCGAACGCCATTCCCACCAGACCGCCAACCAACAACGTGTGAAAGTGCCAAAGCTGATGTACTGGCCAGTGGGGGGCAGAAAAGAAATCCGCCAGAACTTCCGTGTCAATCAGCATATTGGTCGTGATTAAAACGGTTATATCCAACCGGCCACGGGTCGCTAACGCCGGCAATGCACTGAGTCCAAAATGATATGGCGTAAACGGCAATTTTTCACCTCAGACATCGCTGAAATCCCGCCCGCCCACACAAAGGACAGACCGGCCAATTTATTACAAATCCGAAACTCGAAATGGTTCGACAGGCTTACCATCCTGAGCGAAGTCGAAGGACAAATCCAAAACCCGGATTTTCAGAATTCAAGATGTTTTGCATATTGGATTTGTTTCGTCCTGACGCACCAAAATCACATTCCGGATTTCTCAGTTTTTATAACATGGGCAAGACTTGTTCTCCAGCTCTTTATTCCTTCGCTCACGTTTGGATTTTCTATCAGGTCGTTTTTATTTTCTTATTTCAATGCGGCAGATACGCCTGCGATGAGCTGTTTGTTTTGTGATTTTCAAGAGTTTGCCTCAATTCCTGCAGCAACCCAAGTAGTATTTAGTTGATTTACCTGTCTGTTGTTAAAAACAAACACGGCCCATCTGATTTCGGTACCATTTTGGCTTATAAAGTTGCTAAAATTCACCATTTTTGACGAACAAGATGAAGTATATAAAAAATTATTTCTGAGTTTCCCCCAAAAGTGAATTTTTGGGGGATGAAAATTTGATTTGGGGATATAACCCTATTGGGGATGTAACCCTATGTAGATTAACGGATGATACCTGTTGTTTCAGGGACTGCTTGTCTGCCCCAAGAGGAAAAGCTTCGTTTACAGATTTTCACCCGTAAGCAGGGGTGGAAAATGGACGATACAGCCCAAATGATGTGTTTGTGACACGGGGGTACCGAATGTGAGGGTTTTTTGAGCTATCAAAGAGAGAGAGGAAAATGTACCCCCTGTTATAAAGTGGAATTTTGGATGTTTTGCCACTGGAATCAAGCGAGAACGAGAAAAGGTACTGGGAGAATGAGACAAGTACTGCAATTTTTAAAACCATGTTTCGTATGTTTTTGCTGGCTTTGGCTTTCCGCTGTAAGCGGGGCGTTTCCGGCTGTGACCAAAATCCAGGATACGACAGTCGATAACTCAGCAATGACGCTGGGCAGCGGCGCTCCGTATGGTTATGCTATCAACGGCCTGTCTTTTCAGCAGGAGGTACTTTGGACCTATAACGGCTGGCAGTATGTGACGTACTACAACGGAGCCGGACATGTGTGTATTGCGCGGCGGCAACTGCCGTCAGGTTCCTGGCAGATTATCGAACTGACCGATTACACGATCAGCACCACCACCGATGCGCACAATGTGGTAACAATGGGCATTTGTCCTAATGACGGAACAATCCATTTGTCTTTTGATCATCATGGACAGGAGTTGAATTACCGCGTTTCACAAGTCGGCGCAGCGACAAATCCGGGGTCGATTACCTGGAATGCGTCTTTGTTTGGGTCGGTGAGAATTTATCTGGAAAGCGGCAAAACCTATCCGACTGTCACCTATCCGCGGTTTTGGACAACGCCGGACGGAAATATGCAGTTCGGCTACCGTATTGACAGTTCCGGCAATGGCGATTGGGCTATGGTTGATTATAACGCTGCGACGGGGCAATGGAGCAATACCCGCACAGTGATTTCGCGTACCGGTTCATACATCGATTCGCAGGGCAGCAACACGATTCGAAATCCTTATATGAATACCCTGGCTTATGGGCCGGATGGTACGCTCCATGCGACCTGGACCTGGCGTGAATCAGCCGGCGGTGCCAATCATGATATCCTATATGCTTACAGTACCGACGGCGGCTACACATGGTACAACAATAACCCGCCGCCCGCTCTTCTGCGTATCGGTACGGTCAATACTCCGCTTCAGGGTATCCTTCGTTTTTCAGGGCTAACTGAAGGGCCGCAGATTGTGGGAGATACTTCCATACCACAGCTAATCTATTTGAATTCCCCGGGAATCAGGGTGGTAAAACTCGACCGTGATTGGGGACTGATGAATCAACAAGCTCAGGCAATCGATCCGCAGGGCCGAGTTCATATAGTAATGTTTCATTGTACGCCGGAAATGTATCAGGGATATTCCTGGAGCATCTGGGGGCCGGTGGGTGCAAGACGCTATTTCCATTACTGGAGGGATTTGCAGGGCGTCTGGCATCGCAACCAACTGCCGGGATATGTGGGCAGCCGACCGAAAATATTCATTCGTGCTAACGGCGATGCCTTTGTGATTTATCAGTCCTGGCAGACTGTCAGTCTAACCAGCACGGATATCTATATTAGTTCTTGTTGCGGAAAGACGAAAACAAAAATTGCGTATAGAAAAAACAGGCGTATCGGCCCAAAAACTGGATTCCCGCCTTCGCGGGAATGACACGGACCCGTATCCGCAACAGACACTATATTACCAGCGGAAACCTGGTTATTCAGGCGGCCACGGCTGCCAATCAGTGGACGGATTGGCAGATTATTCACACCGAGATTGGGCCATTCCTGAATGAAATGCTGGCCGACCCCTATCGATTCCAGCAGGGTGTCTTGTCGGTGATGGTACAAAATTCGCCGTCCACCATCGGCGCATCAACGCCGCTGCGAGTGCTGGATTTTCAATTACAATAATATGTCACGATTGAGCGAGAGCAGAACCGTGAAAAAGATAATCACAGCCATTTTGAGCATAACGGGGATTCTGAATACGGCGCTCTACGCCGCCGTATCAGGGCCTTATACGGTCGATGCCTATATGCTGCATTTGTACCATTTTGACGGCAATGCCAACGATGCGGTTGCAACCAATCCCATCAATCTGACCCTGGCTTACGGGGCGACGGTTACAACAACGTCATACACAGGTTTCGGGACGATGTTAAATACCTATGAAGGCACCTCTGGTACCGGCAATATGCCCATCGCTTACGCGGATGAAAAAGCCGTCAATAATTTTTTCGGAACGGACGGGGCGTTTACGTTTGAAGCAATTGTTAAACCTGCTGTAGCAATTGGCGCGATTCCTAATAATATGCAGATTATCTCCGGCGATGACGACAGCGGTCAAACCCGCGGCTGGCTGTTTCGGGTCACTACCACGGGGCGGCTTGAGTTTACCAAACTGACGGGAACGCAGGAGACCTTTTCGGCGGCTTTGCCGACGACAGGAGAACAGGCGTGGGGTCTCGAAGGATTTCACGTGGCGGTAACATATAACGGTCTGGAAAATACGCCGAACAATCTAAAATTTTACTGGACCCGTTTGAATTCCAGCGTTTCGCAGGCGGTCCTGCTGATGTCGTTTCAAATGGTGACGGATTTGAGTATTTCTCCCGCCGTTGATTTTGCGGTGGGCAACGGCGGCTTTCCTGGAGACCGAAACACACTTCCAGAAAATCGGAGGCCATCAGCAGTTGTGGATGCTGAAATCCTATCTGGATGAACTGGAAAAAGAACAGACGCTTGCACAAAAATGCAAGGTCGGATAAACTGATAAAAATGGAACCGTCATAAACCTTCAACTACGGTTGGGACATAATCCTTTTATCAGGATAACATTTGTCGGAAATCCATTAAAATGGAAGTATCCGCTAATAAAATTTCTTGAGTTTTTTATTGCCTTATAACACAATGAGCCAGAGTATTCAGGATTTAATAATCAATTAGCAAAGGAATCGACAGAATGGAAGTTGTACTGCCACTCCTATTAGTTGTACTTGCAAGTTTTTTTCAGGGAACATTTGGGCTGGGAATGAAATATGTCAAACCGTTGGCGTGGGAGGCATGGTGGTTGGTACACGCTACAGTTGCCATGGCCATTTTTCCGTTAATCTGGAGTCTGATGGTGATTCCTGATTTATGGCATGTGCTTAGTGCGGCACCAACAAATGAATTATTCATTGGTTCAATGCTGGGCTTTTTGTGGGGAATCGGCGGTATAATGTTCGGGGTTTCAGTCGGATATATAGGAATGTCTCTGACTTACGGCATTGTCATGGGATTGTGTTCTATTGTTGGAGCATTGATTCCTCTGGTTCTGCGATTTAAATCTATTGTACCGGCCAGCCTTCCCTTTATTTTTGCCGGATTGGTGTTATTAGCATTAGCCGTTCTGATAGTAACTGCGGCAGGATTAAAAAGGGATAAACAATTGGCAAAGTCAGGAGTAGAGCTAAAAGGCATCAAGAGAGGAGAGGCATTCAAAACGGGGCTGACAATTGCTATCATTTCCGGCATTCTTTCAGCCATGCTCGCAATAGGATTTGATAATACTTCTGGAATTGGGAAAGTCGCAGCTGAAAACGGAGCAATTGAACGCAATACCGCATTGGCACGCTGGGTCGTGGTTTTGGCAGGAGCCTATTTAATGAATGCTGGTTATGCACTGATTTTACTGATCAAAAATAAAACGTTCGCGTCCTATAAACAACCGCAAATGTTCAAGGCATTGAAGTGGTCCATTATTGCAGGTCTGCTTTGGTTTGCTGCCCTCGGCATTTACGGTCAGGGGGTGGCTTTGATGGGCGATATCGGCACAATGATTTGCTGGCCGATCATGCTGGGGCTTTCGCTCATCGTCAGTACCGCCGTCGGCGTGATTACCGGTGAATGGAAGGGGGTGGCAGGACCTCTCAAACTGGCTTCTCTTGGTATATTTGTGATGATTGCCGCAACAATTTTAATGGTACATGCATCCACAATAAAGGCACTTTAATATATGATAGAATGTATCCGAACTTATCGACTCCAAAGCAAACTGGAAAAACCGTTCAGTTTCTCTCAGTGGAAATATCATACCCGCAACGCGCTGCTGGTCGAAATCACCGACAGTTCCGGCGCTATCGGCTGGGGGGAATGCTACGGACCGGCAGAGGTCACTCAATCTGCAATTCATTCATTTTATGCTCCCCTGCTGATTGGCTGGGACCCCCTACAAAATGAGGCCGCATGGCAACACTGCTGGCGTTTGTCTCTGGATTTTGCACGTAAGGGCATCATGATGGGTGCCATGTCTGGATTAGACATGGCCATTCTGGACTTAAAAGGTAAACTGTTGGGGCTGTCCGTATCAGAATTAATGGGTGGTCGAATGAGAGACAATGTACAATGCTACGCCACTGGTTTGTATTTTCAAGATTTACCTGAAGCCGAATTAATTAATGAGATTGTGGAAGAAGCAGCCGGCTATGTCGAAGAAGGATACCGGGCCATTAAGATAAAGATAGGGAAAAATATAAAATTTGATAAAAATATTATTAAAACCATGCGCAGGATATTTCCGTCAATACAGCTTATGGCAGACTCAAACCATGCCTATGACTTATCAGAGGCGGTTGATGTCGGGCGCGTATTGGATGAGAATGAGTATACCTGGTTTGAAGAACCCCTTTCTCCACAGCACCCCAAGCTGTTTAGCAATTTAGCGGCCAAGCTGGATATTCGAATTGCCACAGGTGAATGTGAACAAACACGCTGGGGCTTCATGGATTTACTTTCACACGGAGGCGTACACATTGCACAACCGGATATGGCTTATTGCGGTGGACCAACAGAAGCGTTAAAAATACGGGCGATTGCGTCAACACTTGGAATTAACGTTATCCCGCATGCCTGGGGTACAATGCTGAATCTTGCCTGTGCGACTCACTTTATCGCTTCTACTCAAGTTGAACCAGGACGCATTGAAATTATCGACCCATTACTTGAAGTCGATCGGACATGCAACCCGTTACGTGATGAAATATATTCTGTCACGCTCGAAAAACTGGATGGAATTCTTATGGTTCCGACAAGGCCCGGGTTGGGAGTCGAACCGGATCGAGCTGCAATGGTATCTTTTTGTGTCCAACAAACAGAAACACAAAAACAAACACAGAACTCATCACATATTGCTCAATCGCCCGTGAACATAAAGTCTATTAATACACAACAGACAAAGAAAACTGGTTTCGCATAGAATCCTTTAAACACTTGATCTGTTTTGCTGGACATTAAAGGTGCTTTTTATTTTGATGCTGGAGATATATAATGGAAGCTAAAGTGTACCCAATGATGATAAATGGACAATTGATTACTGCGAATCAATCCATAGACATCATTAATCCTGCCACAGCTCAGGTCGTCGGGCAGGTGCCGGAATCAGATCTTGCAACGACAGAATCCGCTCTCAAAGCGGCTGAGCGGGGTTTCACTATCTGGTCAGCCAAAACGCCTGCTGAGCGTAAACAAATCGTCCTGCATTATGCCGACCTGCTCGACCAAAACAGCAAGCGTCTGACAGACCTGCTGATTGAGGAAACAGGAAAACCACAAGATAACGCCAAATATGATTTTGGCATGTTGACGACATGTCTGCGTTTTTTTGTGGAAGAATACGAACGGCTCGATCAACCCATTCTGCATGATCCAAGCGGACGTTTTCTTCACTATATTCAGCGTCAGCCGCTGGGTGTGGTCGTAGGGTTTCTGGCATGGAACTTCCCACTGCTCAATCTCGGTTATAAGCTCGGCCCGGTCCTTGCTTCTGGCTGCAGCGCTATTATCAAACCCTCCCGATTGACACCGCTGGCATCATTGGAGGCGGTTTACCTTCTGAAGGAAGCCGGCGTACCTGATGGTGTTGTGAATGTTATTACCGGCAGTGACCACAAAGTAACCAAAGCATTGCTCGAAAGCAGCATTCCGTCAATGGTAACAATGATTGGGTCCACGCGCGGCGGTTTAGAAGTAATAAATTCAGCCTGCACCAGCATTAAACACTTTTCTGTTGAGTTGGGTGGGAACGCCCCTGTTGTTGTTTACCCGGATGCTAACATTCAGGATGCAGCCTATAAAATTATCGATTTGAAATTTGCCAACTGCGGTCAGGTATGTGTATCACCCAACCGTTGCTATGTTCACGAATCAATCTATGATAAATTTATCGAATACGCTAAAAAACGCATTGCTGATGTTCAGATGGGGCCAATGATTACCAACGAGGCAAGACAGTTTGTGCTGAGTCTGATCAAATCTGCCAAGGCTGACGGAGCTGAAATCGTCTGCGGCGGCCATGCAATTGAAGGGAAGGGCTATTTTATGGAACCAACAATTCTGGGAAACGTATGTAAAACCATGGACGTGGCACGCAAAGAAATTTTTGGCCCTGTGCTTCCGGTGATTCGTTATACCGACAATGATGACGAAATCGCTTTAGCCAATGAAACAGAATATGGTTTAGCAGCGTATGTCTTCACAACGAACTTGTCCAGGGCACTAAAAGCTGCACGCGACATAAAGTCTGGCAGTGTCTGTGTCAATGAACCGCATTATTCTGTGCAACTGCCTCACGGCGGCCTCAAACAGAGCGGAATTGGAAAAGACTGTTCACATTACAGTTTAGAGGAATATTTGACGCTTAAACGTATATCAATTTTAATTGACAAATAAGGAGTTGAAATGGACTATCAATTCAGTCATATTGGAATCCCCGCATCAGAAGAAAAAAATTGGGATGGCTTCTATAAGCCCGGAAAAATCCACTATACGGAATTCACCAGCGATGAGTTCAGTATCGAATGGATTAAATGCGATGCTGACAGTCCGATGCCAAAAATGTTCCAGACTCTTCCACATATAGCTTATAAGGTCGACAATATCGAAAAGGCGCTGGAAGGGCGAGAGATTCTTGTGGAAACGTTTTCTCCGGGCAAAGGTGTCCGTGTTGCATTCATCAACCATAATGGATCTCCCGTTGAGTTTATGGAAGTTTCTAAATGACAAGTTTCCCCGAAGAAATCATTCAACGATTATCACAGTGTCGCGTGGTAGCCGGCTTTTCAGTCAACAGTGCTGAACACGCAGTTCTGATTGCCAAGGCTCTATTGGCTGGCGGCATTGGCGCCATCGAATTAACATTACGCACTCCTGCTGCGATGGATGGACTCAGAGCTATTTGCAAAGAAGTCCCTGACATGCTGATTGGCGCCGGTACTATTCTTACTCCTGAAACTGTTGCTGAGGTGAAAAAAATCGGAGCTCACTTTGGAGTCTCGCCCGGAATGAATCCGCGTGTTATTCATGCAGCTCAAAAGGCAGACCTCCCATTTGCCCCGGGAATCTGCACCCCAACCGAACTTGAATCTGCAATTGAACTCGATTGCAGATTCGTAAAGTTTTTTCCAGCCGAACCCAGCGGAGGACTCAAGTACCTTCGAAGTATGGCCGCACCCTACAAGCATCTAAATATCCAGTATTTTCCACTGGGGGGATTAAACGCTGAAAACATGATTGATTATTTAAAGGATCCCGCCATTCCCGCCATCGGGGGATCATGGATCGTCACAAAAGAACTGGTCGACAACAGGAACTGGGAGGGTATCACAAGCCGTGCATCAGAGGTTATCCAAGCGATGAGAAAAGGATTAACAAATGAATAGCATCGTCGTCACCTTCGGAGAAATCATGTGTCGCCTGGCAGCGCCGGCAAACCTGCGTCTGCGTCAGGCACACGAGTTGGAAGTTACCTACGCTGGAGCCGAAGCCAGTGTAGCTGCTTCGATTTGCAACTTTGGCGGCAGCGCTCGTTATGTTACCGCACTGCCCAAGCACGCATTGGCAGAGGCAACTATGGATACGATTCGTGCTGTTGGTATTGACACACGGTATATCCTTCGCACCGATGAGGGCCGTCTTGGTCTTTATTTTCTCGAAACAGGAGCCAACCAGCGTCCAAGCAATGTAATCTATGACCGCGCAGACTCCGCTGTTGCCATTACGTCCGCTGACCGTTATGACTGGAATGCTATCTTTGACGGAGCACAGTGGCTGCATTTAAGCGGGATTACCCCCGCACTCTCAAAAAACGCAGCCGAAGCAACCCTCGTTGCTGCACAAAAGGCAAAAACATCCGGCATACAGGTTTCAATTGACTTGAACTTCCGGGGCAAACTCTGGAAGTGGAGCAACCCCAAAACCTCGCGGGAACTGGCACAGGAAACAATGCGTACGATCCTTCCATTTGTTGATGTGGTCATCGCCAATGAAGAGGACTGCCATGATGTGCTCGGCATCCAGGCTGGCCAAACGAACGTACATGCCGGGCAACTTGATTCGGCACGTTATCCCGATGTTGCCTGTCAGGTCGTCGAACAGTTCCCCAATGTTCACAAAGTAGCCATCACTCTGCGAGAAAGTATTTCAGCAACCCACAATAACTGGGGAGCGATGCTTTATGATACCGAAAATAATCACCCGTATTTTGCACCACTGGACGCAAACGGTAACTATCAACCTTATCAGATTAAAAACATTGTGGACCGGGTGGGCGGAGGCGATGCTTTTGCCGGCGGACTCATTTTTGCACTGACGACTCCTGAACTGAGTGAGCCGCAAACTGCTTTGGAATATGCAGTTGCTGCGTCATGCCTGAAGCACTCGATCAAAGGGGACTTTAACTTTTCAGCGCGGCATGAAGTTGAGACGCTTATGAGGGGATTGGCTTCTGGACGGGTGGTTCGATAGAGTTCATGGCTTTCATAACCAAAAAATCAAGAGGTAATTATGGCACAAAAGGAATTATCAGTGCAAAATCCGTTTTTGAAAATTACACTATAAAGTTTGATAATATGTTAAATTACAACTTTAAAATTGAAGTAGATAAAGTTAAGCAATTATTCATCTTCTTACTGTTTCTATGGATTAGAGTTAACATATACAGTGCAGAAGATGATAAACCCAATATATTATTTGTATTAATGGATGATTTGGGAATCGCACGGGTTCGCCTGAATGGAAAGGATTTAGATGTTATCTGGGCCAAGCCGTTCGAAGTTGATGTTACGAACATCCTGCAAAAAGGCCAGAATGCGCTGGAAATTTCGGTAGTCAATTCCTGGCGGAACCGTCTGCTCGGCGATGAAAAACTGCCCGCGGAAAAACGGCTGACCAAAACCAATATCCAGGTCAAAAAGGAATGGCAATTGTTGGATGCCGGCTTATTGGGGCCGGTTCAGATATTGGAACAACAGGATTAGTCCCTCGCCTGTTCTTCTGCTCACCTGCTCCATTGTTCTTACACCGGAGAGGGCGGGATTCGAACCCGCGGTACCCCAAAGGGCACACTGGTTTTCGAAACCAGCTCGATCAGCCGCTCCGACACCTCTCCACAATCGGCCACGCCCACTTTTTTCCATCGGGCCGATACAGATACTTTACCGCCAAAGCTTTATTTTTGCAAGCCGGATTCAAGCCAGGCAGAAAAAGCCGTTCTTTGGATGATAAGCACTTGATTTTTGGCAGCTTTTCCCGCAATATTTTCCGCGGACGAAACAGATTTAGGCTATTGCCTAATAAAAGTGGGAGCAGATTTTAATGGCGATTGTATTGTTGACATCAATGATCTGACAATGTTTGCGGAACAATGGCTGAGTACAGGAACTATATTTGGATGTCATAAAAGACGGGAAAGTGGACATGAAAGATTTGAACATCGTGTCCAAAGGATGGCAACAGAACGCAATCTGGCCGCCTGTTGATGGACAGAAAAAAATTCACGCAGCGCCATTTACAAATGTGTGTACTTTTTATATAACAGAGATGCGAAACGAGCAAGGCGGCAATTTGCAGCGGGTAATTTCTTTGCGGGTGGGTGATTTAAACAGTATAATTTCGCGGTCGGGAAATCGAATCATAGTGTAAAGGAGCGTAAACTATGGACGACCGAGTTAAACAGGCGGTGGAGATGTTCAACGAAGGCCATTCCTGTTCGCAGGCGATTACTGCGGCTTATGGGGATCGATTCGGTTTGGACAAGGATACGGCCTTGAGAATTGCGTCCGGTCTGGGCGGCGGCATCGGCAGAACCGGCAACATCTGCGGAGCGGTGACGGGAGCCGTCCTGATTCTGGGACTCAAATTTGGTACGGCCAATCCGAAAGACAAAAACGCCAAGTATGCAACCTATAAAAAAGTCCAGGATTTTTGCGAAGAATTCCAGACCCGCGCCGGGTCGCTGATTTGCCGGGAGCTGCTGGGGTTTGACCTGAGCGGTCCGGAAGGGGCGCTGCGGGCCGCACAGCCGGGGGCGTTTGAGCATTGTCCTGAGTTTGTGCAAATCGCGGCGGAGATTCTGGAGTCGATGCTGCAATGACCGGCCGTGTTTTGCAGATTGCCCGCAAGGGGGCATCCGGTGTAGAATTATCGCCACGGCAGCCGAAGTATAAAAAGCGAGTCGGCAAGCTGGGCGAAGTATTCTGGGAATAGTGTCAGGAGGATTTATGGACGAAAAACTGGCGGTGGTGGGGCAGTACGACAAGGCGGAAATGGCGCATCTCGACCGCATTGCCCTGGAAGGGGCTGGTATTCAGGCGTTTCTTAATGAAGAAAATACCGTCTCCATAAACTGGTTTTATACTATTTTTGCCGGGGGCATTAAATTATTAGTCCGCCAAAATGACCTTGAACAGGCACGACAGATTTTACAGGACGTGCGTAATAATCCAGCAGTGGACGAGAATAGCCAGCCGATATTTGAAAAAGATGAGGAATTTCTCTGTCCAGCCTGCGGTTCAACGAAAATTGATTTTGAAACCTATTCTCACAAATGGGTCCTTTTGTCGATTTTATTTCTTAAATTTCCCTTGCCAGTCAAGATCAATCGTGTCGTATGTCGTCAGTGCGGCCATAAATGGAAACAGCGATAAGACAGGAAAGGATTTTTTATGCCAATGGCACCTGTCTAAAAGGGGGCCTTGGGTGTTGAATTATTGCCGTGGCCGTCAAAGTATAAAAGACGTGCCGGTAAACTGGATGGGATATTCTGGGAATAATTCTTGGAGGGACAGGTTATGGACGAGAAATTAGTTGTGGTGGCTCAGTACGAAAGCGCAGAGATAGCCCATCTGGATCGCGCGGCGCTGGGCGCAGCCGGGATCGAGGCAGTTATCGAAAATGAAAACCTCGCCGCCGCCGGCCTGTATTATCCCCTGGCCGCGTGCGGAGTCAAACTGCTTGTCCGCCAAAGCGACCTGGAGCAAGCCCGGCGGATTTTACAGGAAATACAATCTTCCGGCCCGGCGGTGGATGAAGCCGGTAATCCCCCATTTGACGAGGAAGACAGCTAATACCCTCTCATCGGATGCAGATGCGGCCATAAATGGAAACAACGATAATATGAAAAAGCGGACGATGATTTTTAACCCTTCGTAAAAACCATCGTCCGAACGGAAACTTTATTAACGCTTAAGGGGCATCTTTTTCTCAGCAGGAATCTCGTTCGCATCGGTTTTTTGGCTCTTTTGTGATTGTTTCATATAATAAGCCATCTGCTGTTGCTGAATCTGCATCATCACCTTGGCCGTTTCCAGCAGGTGTTCTTTGGGCAGGATGAGTTGTTCCCGGATACGTCCGTTTTCGATAAACGCCGCCGCGGCCATACAACTTGTCGTGTTCGGATCAACACCCTGCCAGAAGTCGGGCATTTGATGGCCGCTTTGAGTCATCATCTGTTGTCCCATCTCAGACAGGCCCTTCATCAGCTTCAACAGGTTGACCGAAGCGACTATCTCGGCTCTGGTGTTGTCGGGAATGAGGGTCATCGCCGTCTTAACATCTGCGGCGGCGGGGCCTGGCTGTTTGGCGTCGATTAAAGCCTTAAGCTGATTCATGGCGTCAGGGCCAATAGTCAACAGGAAGCGGTCGGAGGTAATGGCCATCGGATACTGCAGGCCCTGTTTGCCGTACATCATTTCCATCGCTTTTACGGTTTGGTCATTGGGGTCTTTGGCGACGAATTTGAATTGATACAGGCCGATATCGGTTCCTTTGTATTTTTCGACGGACGGGGCGTACGCAAACCCCATCGGCATCCCCATCATCTTATAGAAATATTCAATTGTTTCCTGCGATTCTTTTTGAAGTTCAAGCAGTGCTTTAGAGTCGTTGACCGCAACCATTTCTTTCATTTCAAACGGCGGCATCCCAGCGCGATATGAGAATGATATTGCCGCCTCATCACCCATTGCAAGGATCGATTTGCTGACCAGGGCTTTCATTTTTTCAAATTGAGGTTTATCCGCTTCCGCCGCGCTTTTGCCAAAAATGTCAATGATTCGATTGTACAATTGCTCTATCAGGGGTTTGTTCATTCGTCCGAGCATTTTCACGGCAGAGTTGTCGTTGAGATAGCCGGCGTATTGCCAATTTTTGCCGGCGACTGGAGCAGGCTTGAGCATCCCGGCCAGTTCGCCGCCGGGTTTGGCGGCAAAGACGGTTTCAATCTGCATCTGCTGCGGCGTCGGTTTCAGCGACAGGGTTATCCAGTCGGCCTGTCCGGCGAAGTATTGGAACATATCAAAAAATGGTTCCATCTTCACGGGGAAAGGGTTGGATTGTGCGCCCATTTGAGCGTTGAGGGTCTTTTGCATTTCATCAAAGCTTTCTTTGACGGTCGAGCCGTAGAGTTGATAGATTTTATCGAGGTTGACATACGCCCAGGCGGGATTCTCAACGGCGGCCTTGCCGAGGTCCGTGGACAGTTTGCTTTTCAGGGGAGCCTTTTTTTCCTTCAGGGTTTTTTGAACGGTCAGCAGGTCGGCTTTGTGGCGCTGACGGCTGACGAGCAGATAGTTCGGTTCGGTCAGCGGCACAATAGCAAGGTCTCCCAGTTGGGAATTTGGAGCTTTGAGGGTATAAACGCCGTTGGCGTCGGCGACGGAAAGATTGGTATTGCCTTTCAGAAAATCACTTGTGGAGGTGGTGGGGATCAGGAAGAATAAAAACAGTTCTTTCTTTTCCTGCCCCGTTTCTACGGCGGCCATCGCGAAGTTGCCCTGCATATTGATCCCGGTCAGCGTGGGGTCGCCGAGGGCGCCAGCCAGTTGCATTGTGGCCGGCATCGAAAGCCCCATCGGCGTCGGGGTCGCCCCGGCCAAATACTGGTCCATCTGTCCCAGCGTAAGCTGCAAATTATTGACGCGTACGCACACTGCGCAGTCCGAGGGCAGTAAATCCAGCAATACATCCTTTGATGCTGCGGCGGGGGGTTCAGCCGCGAAACCGGATGCCGTGGACAAGATAAACAGAATAAAAAGTCCGATGGTACGGATGATTCCTTTACGATGGTTCATTTGTGTCTCCTTTGAGTTTAGGGTTATATTTTTTGTTCTCATAAATTGTTAGACGCCCTGTGCAGTGAATTCGTTGCAAAAATATTTAACAATTCAGAATGCGTCCTGGGATTCGCGGACAACAGACGAAAACGCTGCGTTTTATATTGATTCAAATCAATCGGGAAAACAGATTTGCCGTCGAGTGTGGTGACGATTCCACCGGCCTGCTCGACCAGCAACACGCCGGCGGCGATGTCCCACAGCTTGGCCGAGACGGTCAGCGCCCCGATGAGAGCGCCTTTGGCGACATAAGCCATATTTAACGCCGTTGAACCGGAACTGCGAAAACGCGTCATCCGCATAATTTGATGGACGGAGGACTCAACGGACGGATCAAAATGGCTATCCACGGCGAAACCGGCAAATGGGCCGATGGAGTCCTGACTTGCCTGAATGGGTTGGCCATTGTATTGGGTTTGTGTATTTTGCGTGGCGGTGAACAGGGAATTGGTGGTTGGGTCGTAAATGACGCCGACAACAGGCCTGCCTTCGTGAAACACGCCGATACTTACACAAAAACACAGCAAGCCGTGGGCGTAATTATTGGTTCCGTCAATCGGGTCGATGATCCACCAGATGTCGGAGTCATCTTTGGGCGGCTGTGTCAGCATCCTGCCGTTGGGACCTTCCTCGGCTAAAAAACCGTGGTCGGGAAATAATTTGCAAATATGATTAATAATGATTTTCTGGCACAGTGGGTCCGCCTGGGTGACCAGCTCGGACTGATTTTTCAGGGCGATGGAAACATGCGGTAATTCTTCCATCGCCTTTTTGCCCGCCAGACGAGCGGCCTGGGTCGCAGTCTGCAGAAAAGCGCTTATTTGTGAAGTCGATAACCCCACAACAATCCTTTCGTCTTGACAATTTCGCGTTGCGGTTCTATTGTAGCGGCCAAATGGCCAATTGCCAACCAACAAATGCCGTGAAAAAAACAAAATCCCCCGGCACAAGACTGATTGCAGCGGCAATTTTTCTGGGGGTTGTTTGTGTATTTGTTCTGCTGTGGCTGGGTGAAAAAGGGATTATTCCGCTTAATTATGTTTTCGGCGTCTGCGGATTTAAACAGCGATACGGACTTCCGTGTCCGGGGTGCGGCTGGACGCACGCGGCGGAGGCGTTTGCGGCGGGCGATGTTGTGCGTTCGTTTCAAATTCAGCCTGCGGCGGCGGTTTTTTGCGGCGTTGCGGTTTTGACGGCGGTTTTGTCTTTACATACGGCGATTTTTGGGATATACTCCCGACTCCAGCGAACACTGTCCGACAAACGATTTTGGAAATATGTCCTGATAAGTTTATGTGTGGTTGTTCTGCTGGGCTGGCTGGTAACTTTAACCAGTGCATGGGTCAATCACAAAGGACTGTAATCAGAGTGGTTAAAAAATCGGGGAAATTGACCGTTTGGGTTGTATTTTTGGTGCAATTGTTTTTGTGCCAAGGGTGCAATATTTTTGGGTTTTTGGCCACTCCCGGGCCGTTTGAACAGAAGATTCCACCAGACTGTGATTTGAAAGCGACGGCTGTGCAAAAGATATTTGTCTGGGTGGAGGCTTTGCCCGGCAGCGGAGCCAATGCCGAGGTCGCCAAGCGTTTGAATCAATCGGTTCTGGTTCGATTGGAGAAAAACGCGGGTATTTCCGGGAAATACCTGATAGCACAGGATACGCTGAGCGCTTCGGCTTATGGTCCTTCTCAAGGCCCGGCGGAACTGGGCCGGCAGGTCGGCGCCGGGTTGGTACTTTACGTCCGGCTCGAGGAATTTGAGGCGATCAATCTGCACAGCGGTAAAATTTATTCCGGCCAGATGCGGGCCCGCGCCGTGCTGATAGACAGCCGGAGCGGAAAGATTCTTTGTCCGGCCGGCGCCGAAGGCATTGTCGCGGACGTGGCGACGGAGCTGGCGACAAAAGGACGAGAGGAACTGGTTGTCTCGTTGAGCGATTCGGCCGCCCATTGTATTGTGCGACGTTTTTATTCGTGTCCCAAAAGTGAGTATCGGGTCAACGAGGAACGTTCGACTCTGAATGAAATGATCCGGCAAGATGTTTATTAGGAGAGGTTAAGTATGTTGAGGATTTTAATCAGCGACAAACTGGCCCAGGAAGGCATCGACCTTCTGAAGTCAATGGCGGAAGTGGAACCGGTGGTACGCGTCGGCGTCAGCGAGGACGAATTGGCGCAAATCATCGGCGACTATGACGGACTGATTATCCGCAGCGGAACCAAAGTCACCGCCAAAGTGTTGTCCAACCCCGGCAAACTCAAAGGGATTGCCCGCGCCGGCGTCGGCGTGGATAATGTGGATATTCCGGCGGCCACGAAAAAAGGCATTATTGTGATGAATACCCCCGACGGCAATACCCTCAGCGCCGCCGAACATACGATGGCCCTGATGCTGGCGATGAGCCGGCATGTCGTGCCGGCCTGCAACAGCCTCAAGGACGGCCAGTGGGACCGTAAAAGCTACGAAGGCAATCAGTTGAACAACAAAACTCTTGGCGTTATCGGTCTTGGGCGGATTGGAATGGCGGTGGCCAAAATGGCCAAAGGATTTAATATGCGAATTCTCGGCTACGATCCTTTTGCCGCGCCGAAAGAGACCGAGGAACTGGGCGTCGAAATCGTTGACAACCCCGAAAAAATTTACCGCGAATCCGATTATATTACGCTGCACGTTCCGAGGAACGAAAGCACGCTCAATATGATATCGGCCAAAGAGCTGAAGATGATGAAGCCGACTTGCCGGATTGTCAACTGCGCCCGCGGCGGCATCATTAATGAAGACGATTTGTATAATGCGCTATTATCCAAAACCATCGCGGCGGCGGCACTGGACGTTTTTTCCAAAGAGCCGCCGGAAAATATGCGGTTTAAGGAAGTGCCGAATTGTCTTGTGACGCCGCACCTGGGGGCCAGCACCGAAGAGGCACAAATCGAAGTGGCCGTCGAAGCGGCGCAGATTCTGGTTGACGCACTGCGCGGCGGTCCCATCCGCAACGCCGTCAACGCTCCGTCATTAGGCTCGGCGGCGCCAATTGTCTGCTACTATGCCGACCTGGCACATCGCATCGGAACATTGATGAGCGCACTGGCTCCGGGACATATTCAATCGACCAAAGCGGAATTCCGCGGCGCCATCGCCGACAAACAGGTTGAACCGATTGCGACCTCTTTTACCATCGGTCTGCTGCAGCCGCACTTTGACACAGTGGTTAATATCGTCAACGTTGGCATGCTGGCCAAGGAACGCGGCATTAGCGTTGACCTGACCAGGAATACAGAAATCAAGGACCTCGAATCCAGCTTCACGGCGACCGTGCGGACCGACAAGGTCACCCGGACCATCCGTGGTACGGTATTTGGCGGCAAATTCCTGCGGATTATTGAGATTGACGACTTTGCCATCGAAGTAACGCCGGAAGGCACAATGATGATTATTTTCAACGACGACAAGCCCGGCGTCATCGGCGCCGTCGGAACCCTGCTGGGCAAACACGGCGTCAACATCAATACGATGGGCGTGGGCCACAAGGCCGAACAGGGTAAGGCGATCCTGGCCGTCAGCCTCGACAAGGCACTGGATGAGAAAGCTATTGTGGAATTGAAAAAGCTGGACTTTGTCAAAGAGGTGTATGTCTGCAAACTGCAATAGACGGCGGGGGAAAAACGCCACACCGCGGCGGATGGAAAAAAGTTTTCTTTGACAGGCCGGACCGGCCGGGTTGACCCATAAAAAACCTGCCGGTCCGGTCTGAGTTTATCCGATATAATGATTATGGATATGACGAAAAAAGCCAGGAAAGGCAAACAGGACAATCAACTGGATTTTGTCTTTGAACCGTCGGGGTCGGCACAAACTTCAGTAGAGTCGTCGCAAATGGCGGTTTCAGCAGATGAGGGGGAGCAGGCCGTGGAAACCGTTTCAAAGAAATCGCGACGACGACAAAGTGAAGCGGCGACCGCCGAGTCGATGGCCGCCAAACAGCGCGACATCAGCGTGAGCGAATTTTTCGCCAAGAACCGTCATTTGCTGGGATTCGATAATCCGCGAAAAGCGCTACTGACGGCGGTCAAGGAAGCGGTGGATAATTCGCTGGATGCCTGCGAGGAAGCGCATATTCTGCCGCAGATTGCCGTAATGATTGTGCCGGTGGACGGTAGCGAAAATAAATTCCGTATGACCGTCGGGGACAATGGACCTGGGATTGTGCCGAAACAAGTGCCGAATATTTTTGCCCGGCTGCTGTACGGCAGCAAGTTTCATACGCTGAAAATGAGCCGGGGTCAGCAGGGCATCGGCATCAGCGCCGCGGGGATGTACGGTCTGCTGACGACGGGCGAACCGGTACAGATTACCACGCGCACCCATCCGAAAAAAACGGCCAATCACTATCACGTGCAGATTGACACGAGCAAAAATCGTCCGGAGGTGATTCTCGACGAGGAATGCGAATTTGACCTGCCGAGGGGCACGAGTGTAACGATTGTGCTGGAAGGCCGGTATCAGAAGGGTCGCCAAAGCGTCGATGAATACCTGGCACAGACGGCCATCGCCAATCCGCATGCGGCGTTTGTTTATCACGCACCGGACGGCAATACGTACGAATATCCCCGGCAGAGCAAGGAAATGCCGTTTATCCCTGTGGAAATCAAGCCGCATCCCTACGGCGTAGAAGTGGGCGTACTGTTCAAGATGGCCCGGCAGACCGAATCGCGGACGATGAGCGATTTTCTGCGAAGCGAATTCTCACGCGTCAGCCCACGTCTTGCCTCCGAGATTTTGAGGAAGGCAAAGTTGTCCGTTCGGATGAAACCGCACAGTTTGTCTATCAAAGATGCGGAGAAGCTGCACGAAATTATCAATTCGACTAAACTGATGGCTCCGCCGACGGACTGCATCGGGCCCATCGGCGAGGAAAAACTTATCGACGGCCTGAAACGGGTGGTCGATGCGGAGTTTTATACGAGCTGCACCCGCAAGCCGGCAGTCTATCGGGGTAATCCTTTCCTTGTGGAAGCAGCGCTGGCGTATGGATGCAAAGATTCGTCCGCCAACGGCGACGGCGAGAATGAAGAGATTACAACCAGCCCCGGCAAGGACGAAAAAGAACAACTAATACGGTTGGTGCGGTTTGCCAACCGTGTGCCGCTGTTGTATCAGCAGTCGGCCTGCGCGACGTATAAGGCGGTAATGGAGGTCAACTGGCGCAGCTACGGGCTGAGTCAAAGCCGTGGCGCCCTGCCGTCGGGACCGGTTTTGTTGATGATACACATCGCCTCGGTGTGGGTGCCGTTCACCTCGGAAAGCAAAGAGGCTGTGGCGCACTATCCGGAGATTATCAAAGAAATCAAACTGGCTGTCCAGGAATGCGGCCGTAAGCTGGGCCTTCACGTCCACAAACAGCGACGTATCAAAGACGAGATGGTCAAACGCGGTTATATTGAAATCTATCTGCCGCATATTGGGCAGGCGCTGAAAGAAATTCTGATGCTCAAAGACCCGCAAGTGGAAAAATTAGTGAGCAAACTCAAAGTCGTACTGGAGAAGACAAGACAGATTTGAAGACTATGGCACAGGAACTGATTATCAGTATCAGCGGGATGCGGGGGATTGTGGGGGAGAATCTGTTTGCGGAAACCGCAGCGGATTATGTGGCGGCCTTCGGGACTTTTCTGCAAGAACACAGGGGGAATAAAACCCACTGTGTGGTTGCTGTAGGGCGGGATTCGAGGCCTTCCGGTGCAATGCTGTTCGAGGCGGTCTCTTCGGGGCTGGCTTTGGTGGGAGTGGATGTGATTGATTTGGGGATTTGCACGACGCCGGGGGTGGGCATTATGCTGCGCCATCTGCATTGTGCCGGCGGGGTGGTGATTACCGCCAGTCACAATCCGATGGAATACAACGGCATTAAACTGTTGCTGGATAACGGCATCGCGCCGCCTAAACCGCTGACGGAGAAAATCCGTACTATTTATTTTGAAAAACAATTCAAGAAAACCGATTCGGCTCATTGCGGCCGGATTTCCACCGACGCCAGCACCTGTCAGATTCACGTCGATAAGGTTTTAACAATTGTTAATCCGGCACAAATTGCCGCAAGACGGTTCAAAGTGGTTCTGGACAGCGTCAATGGCGCCGGCGGGCCGGTTGGGATAATGCTTTTGGAAAAACTGGGATGTTCGGTTGTGGCGGTCAATACGGAGCCGACGGGGATATTTGCTCACGGCGCCGAACCGACGCAGGAAAATTTAAAAAGCCTCTGTGAGGATGTCCGTCGAGCAGGCGCGGATATTGGTTTTGCGCAGGACCCAGATGCCGACCGGCTGGCGATAGTTGATAATACCGGTCGCTATATCGGCGAGGAATTTACACTGGCCCTGGCGTCACAATATATGTTTGCCAAAAATCCGGGAGCGTCGTCGGCGGCCAATCTTTCTACATCGCGGATGATTAACGACATTGCCGCCGCGGCCGGCGGAAAAGTGATTCGCACACCGGTAGGGGAGGCCAATGTCGCTGAGGCGATGATTAAACATAACTGCATCATCGGCGGCGAAGGCAACGGCGGCGTGATTGACCTGCGCGTCGGGCCAATTCGTGACAGCCTCGTGGCGATGGCGCTGATTCTGCAATGGATGGCCGAAACCGGAAAGACGGTCGCTCAACTGGCCGTCGCTGTCGGCGGTTATGCGATGTACAAAACCAAATACACGGCTAATACGCAGCAGGCTAAAATCGTTATCGACAAGGCAAAAGAAATTTTCTCCAGTGCACAACTCAATACCAGCGACGGCTGCCGGTTTGATTTTGCCGATGGCTGGATTCATATCCGCACCAGCAACACCGAGCCGATTATGCGTGTGATTCTGGAGACGCGGGACGCCACCGCTGCAAAAAAGTATTTGAAAATGGTAGATAGCCTCTGTAAAGACGTTTTAAAATGAAGAAAGTTCTTGTTGCCGAAGCTGCAAACAGCCAATATGATGATTTACATGGAACCGGATTTTTTCCGAATGCGAAAATAAAGTGGGTATATTATGATGTGAAATTTCATAAGATATATACAAAGAAGGTGTATATATGATTTTTGTAAGATCACTTCTATTTGTTGTTGCATCGACTTGTGCATTATGGATTTCTCTTTTTTTTTCAGAGAAAGCCTATAAAGATGATCGGACAAAACAACTGTTGGCTTGCGGTGTCTTGTTTCCAATTTTCGCCTCTGTGAGTATTTTTATTCCGGCATTGTTTGGCGTTTTATATTTCTTTGTTCCTTCCATTATTTTGTGCATTTTATGTGTGTTTATTGTGTTTTTTGTAAAGAAAGAGACGCATCCCGAAATTTCCGCAATTAATAACGAATCCAACAGATATTTCCAGGCGTCTGTTTTTAGCCTGCTTTTGCTGTTCAGTTTTGTATTTGGTTTACTGTTTGGAAAGCTGGTTTACAGAGGGACCTATTTCGGCGGTGACGATCTTTCATATCATCCGGCTTTTATTATCGGCTTAATTACACAGCATGACCTGTCGCTTTGCAGTATTGCCTATTCCGCTCATTATCCCTTTAATGCGGAACTTTATGCGAGTACTTACGTGCTGCCTTTTTGCCGGGACGGTCTGGCGGGTCTTGCCGGATTTTACTGGTTAGGCTTGTTATTTATAATATTTCTTTATTGGGGCCACATCTGGTCTTTTACAAGGTGGACCGCCGTTTTTGGTTTAAGTATCATACTGCTTACGCCAGAGATACAGCGGGGCGTTGCGACTTATACGGCGGTGGATATGGCTGCGTCTGTGATGATGCTTGCTTCTGCGGCGTTTATTCTACCCGGTTCCGAGCAAACCGGCACCAGGCGAACCGATTTCGTTTTCAGCGGGTTATGTGCCGGTTTTGCCGTCGGGTGCAAGGTGACGATGATATTTTTGGCCGGGTGTTTAGTTTTTGCCGTCTTTTGGAATCAACGAAAGCAAAATTGGAAACGGTCGTATTATTTTGCCGGAATGCTGCTTTTAACCATTTTTCTGATCGGGGGTTTTTCTTATGTTCGGAATCTGTTGTTGACGGGGAATCCTCTTTTCCCCGCATCCTTTGGTCCGCTTGAAGGGCCTTTTGGCAAAGAACAGCAAAATGCAACTAAACTGTTGTTCTGGATTCTGAAGGATCCGATGAACGGAGACCATTGGAAAGTTATCCTCAATGGATATGTAAATTGGCCAATCTCGTTTTTCCTGCTTAGTCTGACCGGATATTGTATGGCGATAAAGACCTGTTTTGCCAAAGGCGATTATGATGAAGAACTCCTGTTTGTAAAACGGCTGGTTTTCTGGATGGGGCTGTTGCTTGTTGTTCTATATCCTGTAATCCCTTTTTCGGGGTCTCCCAATTCTCCTGATGCGACCCTGGCTCTTTCGCGACGCTACGTTCTTTTTTCATATTTAGTCGGAATACTTTTGTTTCTAACAGAAATTCAGAAAAGCGAACGAATAAAATATGTTTATATGGTCATATTTTTAGCGTTGAGCGTTCGATTTGGTCTGCGATTTTCAAAGATTACCATTGCGGTTATTGTTTTATGCAGCTCCTGGGTGATTATAACGCTTTGTGCGAAGTACGGGGAATCGATTCAGAAGGGTGTGCTGCCTAAGAAAATAATGGTAATTCCGGCAGCGGGATTTCTTTTCGGTGTTTTGGTGTTTTTGCCGGAACATCAGAAGCTGACTGATCAGAGGGTATTTTATTATGAAGGGGATAAAATGGCGGGCGTTCTGGAGACTATGGAAAAATTGTTTCCTGATGAAGCCCGCCTTTGCCTTTTTGGAATCAATTACCACTCATATCCCTTCTGGGGCCGACAGTTTCAGTTCAGACCTGTAGCCGTGGATGTTAATGGTCAGGTCAGAGATAAATTTTATCGCGTATGGGAAAATCATCCTGAAGAAGCTATTTTCTGGAGCAATAAGAAAGCGAAGTTTACGCCTGCCGTTTTAGTGAATAATTTAATAAAAAGTAAGGCGGACTATGTGATAACGTCGAAACTGTTGACGGGCGAGTGGCCGGAACAACAGCAAATTTTACAGGCGGACAAACGGGTCAGAAAAATATATGAAGATGCGACGAATTGTACATGGGAAATTGATAAAAAGCCGACGGACTCAGATACCCCTTTGTGATGAAAACATACAGTTGCGGCATAACAAATTTACTCATTAGAGCCGGGGATCAAGTGAGGTTCTATTATTATGTTTTTTTTGCTACAATCAGGTAGTGACTGTACCACAGCATTTCCGGATATGAGATTTGAATATCCGTAAATCCCATTTCCTGAAGCCATGAAGAGACAGTATCCGGTTCAAGATAGTGTGGTATTTGCCGGGAGAGGGCGACATCATGGAGCGTGTTCATTAAGGCCTTGCACTTTTTACGGGGATTTATGTCTTTAAAGATGACAGTGTTTGCCTGACTTTGCCGTATTCTTTCGAGAAACGCCCGCTGTTGTTCAGGAGGAATATGATGCAGCACATCAATCATAAGAATGCAGTCGATATCCGTCACAGGCCATGTATCATTTGGTTGTACGTGGCAAAACGAAACCCGGTTGTCCTTCCATGGAAGAGATTGAGCGATTTTGTTTTTTCCCGGATGAACCTCAATCCCCAACCCCATGGAAATGCGATTAAAATAGGATAATAAGAAGAGCATCAGTCCTGTGCCGGAGCCTACGTCCAGAACTTTTGCATCCGGGGGCACTGTTTCAATGAGCAAATGAAAGGGACAGATTCTTGGTCGCCAGTTCATCAGTAAGCGATCTATACGCTGTATTGAGTTATAATCTTCTGTAGTTCCTTGGGGGTCATAACTATTTACGATAGAAAAATACTGTGAATGTATCTCTGGATAACGGTGCCCCACACCATGATTATTCCAACCGAAGCTAAAAATAAGCACGAGACGATTTGCAGGGGGCGATCCTTCAAAAGAATGTCCACCGGATCGGCGCAGGTCGCCTGCAGAGAAAGCATCGTGAATCGAAACACACAATAAATCTGCATTGGAAGCGTATATACCATATAGTGCGTTCCAAACTGAGAAACGGCCGAAGGGCTGATGGAATACATGAGGAATGAGAGGACGGCGATTCCTGCTGAGACGGAGATCAGATGCATAAGCAGATCTCTGTGATATACAGTTAGAATCGGGCGGTGATTCTGTGAGGATTCATCGGTTATTTCAAGATGCATTCGTTCCATATATCGTTTGCAGAATCCCATAAAGAGGCACAGGGTAAACATGCAGGTAAACAGCCAGGGGCTTAGATGGACATGAATGGCTACGGCACCGGCGGCGGCACGTAAAACAAATCCCAGTGCGATGCAAATGACATCCAGCAGGATTTTTTGCTTGAAGTACCAGGTATAGGTGAGTTGGAGCAGAAGATAGACGGCAATTATCAAAAGCACTCCAGAAGAAACAAAAGCAGCCACTGCGAAGGCAATTACCGCAATAAAGACCGCCAAAATCAGGGCTGCGGGAATTGAAATTTTCCCCGAAGCCAAGGGGCGATTTTGAGTATGTTTAAAAAGCAAGTCCGTTTTCCGGTCGTGAATGTCGTTGAGAATATACCCCAGAGAACTGCTAAAACAAAAGGCAATGAAAGCAAGAGCAGCTTGCAGAAGGGAACTGATTTCATTGAATTTCATTGCAGACAAGAGCGGCAACAGAACCGCCATATTTTTAATCCAATGTTTTGGACGAACGAGCTGAACAAACGGGAATACTTCCATTTTCGGTTCCTGATTTACGTTAAATTTTTGGTTTTTCAAATACTTTTAAGAGCCAGTTTTGCTTTTCCTGATGTTGTAATAAATAAGTGCCCGAAAGAACATTGCCGTGGCAAGAAAAATAACATTTATTTTCACGAACGTCAAGATATTTCAGGCGGCCGCCATCG
>Ga0315294_10001279_pt1 | contig 27239 bp, 10 predicted proteins | sample YL17G13_40_MG_FD_203626 | JGI IMG/M metagenome (GOLD analysis project Ga0315294, IMG submission 203626) | Sediment microbial communities from Yellowstone Lake, YNP, Wyoming, USA - YL17G13_40 | ecosystem: Environmental > Aquatic > Freshwater > Lake > Sediment | place: USA: Wyoming | collected... | reverse complement strand
TCCCCTTACTTTTACAGGACTTTTTATGTAATAATTTTGACTGTCTAGGTTGTAATTAGCTTTTATTGCCTTTCTTTCTCCAACTATAAAGGCTGAAAGACTGCTTAAGTTTACTTCAGCTAGATTCCTCACTATATCGATATCACTTCCAATCTCAACCCACTTGTCACTGCAAATTTTTCTTCCAGAATTCCAATTAGAACACCTAAAAACAACTATACTCTCTTCATTAAGCAAGTTTTTCTCTTCATACTCCATTTCTATGTCAGCTTTATTGTAAGTCAAGGCTACTTCATAACTGAATAAACCGGCACTTCTTATTCCTGGTACAAGCGATTCGTCTGAATAAAAATATTTTATAGGGTCATTGAAATTATTTACCAAAGCTCCTTCCAAATAAAGTGTTGATTGAGGGAATGCTATTTGGACATCATATGTGTTTGGTGGCAAATATCCAGAATAGTGACCAATACTGTCTGTAGAAAGCTTTAATTTTTCTATCCCATTTGAAAAGAACCTTATCTGCGTGCTGATACCCTTATTGTCATTGTCAGTTATCTTACCTCCTACGGACACAATGTAATCTATTGACTTTGTGGTTGAATATGAGCTGCTCCCGTAACTTAAAATGGCTTTTATATCATAAGTTCCTGCACCAAATGCAGGAGTAGTTATCTTAACGTTGTAAAGATCCCCACTTCTATCTATACTTAATATGTTTAAGTTTGTGGAAGATATCTGAACATTTAGATTATTTCTATTAACATCTATAACGTTTGCCCCTTCTTTGGCTCTTAATGTAATTGTTATGTTTTCATTACCTTCAACCCAGCTTTTACTTAAACTAACAATATCAAAATCAATCTTCTTTTTAACTTCAATGTTATCGCTATCTGTTACTTTGGCTCTATCATAAAATGCATTAACTTTTAGGCTGTAAGTTCCTTCTGTAGAGGGTGGGTCTAACTTTAATATCCAACCTCTTTCATTCGCATAAGTATTATCTACTGTAAAATATTTGAATTGGTCATTCAAGGTGACGTTAAATTCTACACCACTAGATATTTTTACACCATCTTTCATTACAATAAAATCTATTTCCATTAAGTTGCCAATATAGGCAGGCTTTGGATTGATGATATTTATGTAGCCTGTAAGTTCTGAAACCTTAAAATTCGCATAAGCAGTAGTTATGGTACTTTCATTGTTTTCACAAAATATGTCTAAGTTGTACTGTCCAGTTCTATCAAGATAGATGTTGTCAATTAACAAATTGCAAGCACTACTTGTGCAGCTAAAGTTCCAAGGTCCGTTTGGAGTAAGATTTACAGGTCCTGTGATGTTTGTATAAACTCTATTTATTGTTTTAGCTTCATCATCATAGCAGTTTAATGCTATTACAGCATCATCTATAGTGACGTTCTCGCCTTCTCTTAACCAGAGTGTTGCAGACGGCGAAATGTTTATATTTTCAATCACAGGCATCGCTGAAGCTAATCTAATCATAAATAAAAACAAAATTAACGATAAAAATATAATTTTATTCATTTTTTTGACCTCGACAGTGTATAAACATTCGACTTTCCAACTTTGTGGAATTCTAACTTCCCTTGATTCTTTAGAGCTTCTAGATAACCAGTGATTATGTCCCTTCTTACTCCTAATTCTTTAGCAATCTGAGAAACTGATAATAGTTTAGAACTTAAAAGATCTATAACCTTCTTTTCAAAATCATTAGCGGTTATAGATTCTTCTGACATATTGCTGCCATATAGAAATAATATAAAATTAATATATAAACTTTATTGTAATCATGTATATACTATGTTGAAGCTATATTGCTAAAGAAGAAGCTTTAAACTGTCTAGAATGCTATGAAATATTCTTATTATCCCTTGTTCTTTTTTCATTTCTAAAGTTTTTTCTGAGTAATACTTCCCATTTTCAGCAACAACTGCTAGTTTTAAATCTTTAGGCTCAAAAAAAGTAGGACAATAGTTAATTGATACAGTCTTTACAGAACCTTTTCTCATATATTCTATTGTTTTTTGTTCGAATATCCATCCAAGAACATATTTAGAGGGAATTACTATGATATTTTTTGCGTCGTTTTTGCTCTTTAGATCAAATATAATGTGGTCGTCATAGGTCCTAAAGTTCATAATTTCAAAGTTGTCTTCAGGAACTAAAGCTTCATTTACTTGAAATTCCTTTTTTTCATTCTCGATAATCTCGTTTCCAGCGTAAATTCTTAGTTTTGAATCATACTTTACCGGAGAGCTTGCATACCAATAAATATCAAAAATTTTCCTATCCCCAGGCATAAGAGTTTTTTCTTGGCTCCAACCATTAAAAAATAGTTTATCATTTTTATATATGAAAATCCTTGCTCTTGCATTATACGCTATGCTTCCCACGTTAGAGAATTCTGCAGAGAATTTAACAACATTTGAAGAGATATTTACTCCCTCATGAACTACTTCACCTTTAATATCTTCATTTATGTCAACTTCTATCAAGGATGAGAAAACAATTTTAGCTAAGATTAGAATAAATAAAACAGCTATTAAAATTAATTTTTTCAATAAATCACGTTAATGCCTTTAAAAAATCATATTTTGGCCTTTTAATGACAACATCTATTTCTCCTGTGTAATTTCCAACTTTTGCAGACTCTGTGTACAAGCCAACTTCAACTACAGTGCTTTCATTCTCGTCTAAAACAAAATTATTTTTGCTAAAATTTACCAATGGGGTTATGTTTCCATAAGTCTTTAAACTTATTTTATTGTAACCCTCATTAAGATTTTTTATGTTTATATATCTTTTTATATAACTTCCATTCCCAGGGGCAACGCCAAATCTTAGGTTCCATGGGTCTGTGACAAATCCTATATCAAAATTTTCTTCTTGAGAAGGAACGATGCTTACGTCTGTTGGATATCTTATTACTTTATAATTAAAAAAAGCGTTAGAGTAGTTTAAAATAACTCTGTCGCTTACAAAGTCCTTTGGTGCAGGAGGTTCAATTGTTATGGCAAATAAAAGAGTAACCAGTATAGCTGCAATTATAATTACAATAACTTCTTTCTTCAATGAACCCACCTATAGATCACAATTGCAATTAATATGATGAAAACTATAAATATCCATGTTGGAAATTCTTCTGCTTCAGGTCTAGCCATCAAAGCCGCCGCAGTTATAGGTACTGTCGAGTTTTTATATGCAGTACCTGTTGTATAACTTACAAATGTAAATACATTATAGTCCCCTAAAGAGAGGTCTTTAGCAGGTAAAAAGCTTTTAAGAGTTTTTACTTCCTTAGGTTTTAAGATCTCTCTAGCTGATTGAATCTCAGTTATAAAGTTGCCATCGTTATCATAGACTTTTTGGGTCGCTGTAGCTGTTATTGTTGTTGTTCCTTTGTTTTGAAAGTAAGTGTCTATAGCTAGATCGTCATTCCTATATCCTCCTGGTACTGTGTCCAAAATTATTCCATCTCTTATAGCATCTCCAGGAACTTTGAAGAGAATGCTAACAGAAATCATTGCAATAACTCTAGTTCCAACCCTTCCCTCTCCGGTAGGAGTTGCTGATGGATTAGGGTTTACTTTAATCAGGTGGTATCCAGGTTCAGCGTCTTTAGGAACTTCTAACAAGAAGTTTACTTCTCTCCAACCTTTTATAGCTTCATAGTTTGTTTTTATAGTTTCATTCTGAGGTCTAATTTCTACTGGGTTGCTCAAAAGTTTTATCCATTTAATAGAACTTTCTTCAGAATAATTAAAAATGAAATTACCATAATGGTTGTTGAAGAAATCTATTGTGCCTTCTTCAGGTTCCAGATAAATCAGTAAAGGATCTTCTGATACAGTTACTATGTAAAACTTAACAAGATTGGTCGTACCTCTTTCTAACTCCCCTAAATTTACTATTGATGGTGAGACGCCAACAAAAAATCTGTCATCTGCAAGAGAATTATAGGCAAAAAATGTAAAAAATAGCATAAATGCAAGCATAAAAGCATAAAATTTCATAAAAATTATTGAGCAGTTAAACATAATAAAGTTTATATATGGGTTTTACAAATTTATAAACAATCGAAGTGAATCATATGTTTGAAAAAATGGTATACTTTGTTTTGTTTTTAGTTATTGCAGTTGTTTTTATATTTTTAGCAGCGCCAATACCAGTTTTAGCAGCATACAACACAACTGACATAGATATTAACGTTTCTGAATTGTCGCAAATAACCCTAGTACCAACTTATTTGAACTGGACGCAGATAGTTGCAGGAACAACAGGTGGTCATAAGAACATAACTGTAAATAACATAGGCTCAGCTAATGTCTCGCAAATATATGCGTATGTTGATACCTTGACAGACGAGACTACAAGACCATATGGTTCTTCTGATGCATCAAAATATGCAGCCGGCGGCGTACTAACAATTAGAAACGAGACCGAGGTAAAGTATTATTACCTAGGAAAGTTAGAATGGAACTGGACAGAAGATATATCAAGCCATAACTGGGTAGCTGTGACTAGCCCAGTATCTTGGGGATATTTCAGAAACCTAACTTCGTCTTATGTATGGGTAGTTGGAAATGGCACACCTACAGCCGGCGATCCAACAGGCATATATTGTAATAACACGAACTCAGAGTTTGCAATAGAAGATGCTATAGATATAGGTGATCCTACAACGAGAGATCCAGACGATACTACAATAATTAGAAATAGTGGAGATGCGAGCTATAGCTTTTTCAGTGTTTCAAGAATTACTGCACCCTTATACCGATATTGCGTTGCAGTGTCTACAAACTGTCAAAAGATTTACATTTATGAATTTGACAAAAGAACAGGCTTTGCTACATGCACAGAAGCAGACTATCTATACTATGGAAACTTAACACCTGGAGACACAATCATACTAAAAGTGGATCCATGGATTCCTTGGGGAATTCCATCAGGAAACTTAACTAGAGCAACTTTAACAGTAGTAGGCTCGTGATTATTTCTTTTCTAGCTTTGATAATTTTTCTTCTATACTCTTTTTCATCTTATCATAAGAACTTCCAGTTATTATTCCTTGTTCTTTTTCTTTTTCAAGAACTTTTAACATTCTAGTTAGCTTATCTCTTTCTGCTTCCATATCCTCTTTGCTAATTTTCTTTTTCTTTACAATCTCCGCTATTCTGCCAAGTGAAATTATGTATGGTCTTATTTTTGTGATTTTCTTTCTCTTCCATACTAGCACTATTATGATTACAGTTGCAATTATTCCTAAGAATGCTATAAGGATTATCCAAATAGAAATTCCTTCTTCCTTAGGTTTCTCTAAACTATCTAATAAGTCTTTTGCTCTTGTTATCAGCTTGGGAACATTTGATAATTTATCTAAAGCGTCTTCTGTTTTGTTGTTGTCAAGGTCTTGCTCGGCATTATCTATCCTAGATTTAGCTTCGTTGAAAAGATCCAAAGCAGTTGAGACGTCTTTACCTTCCTTTTCAGCTATCTTAATGTCTATATACAAATCTTGCAGCTTTTCTTTATATTTTTTAATATCAGCTCTTAGAAGTTCCTCTAAAGATTGGTAGATTTTTATTGTTATAGACTTTTGATCACTAACTACACCAGAGGTTGCAAGGAGATTTGCCTTATAATCATCCACCTTAGCATTTCTAGGTATATTATATTCTATTAAAAACACTGAAGAATTTCCTGGGCTTAGTGTAGGATATCTTTCAGGTTTTATCTTAAACCAATCAATAGGTATTCCTAGAATTAAAAGACTTACATTATCCAAGTCAACTATTCCAGTGTTTTTAACTATAACACTTTCTATTTTTGTGAAATTTCTTGCAAGACTTATATTACTATTATATGTAGTTATCAGCATGCCTGCAGACATTTTCTCAGTTGGCGTTGTAACTGTGATAGTTCCACCTGTTGGCGTAGGTGCAGTAACATATATAGTTTCAGGAGTTTGATTTGAAGGTGGTATTTGTGGTGTTGTCTTCGTTATTACTGAGAAGGTTACAGAGTTTGTAATTGGTTGTTGAAGAGTATCGTAACTTACTCTGACATTTAAAGTATAAGTTCCTAGAGGTTGAGAAGGATAAATATAAGCGTACCTTGTAAAGCTTTGATTACTTAACTCTGGAGTTAGGACAGCTTGACCAAAATTTGAATAATAAGTCGTGTTCTGAGAAGATACCCAATAATCGACTATGACATCTTGAGTAACTTCACCTTTATTCTCTATATTTATTGCAAAATCAAGGCTGTCGCCTTGAGGAACCTCATTTTCAAATAAATTTATCCAAACATCGTATGGTCCACCATGTGCTACTCTAAATGCCTTTAGCTTCATGGTTTGGAATGTATCCTGGCTCACGCTTAGAACTGCCAAGTACATGCCGCTTGGAGTAACTTGAGAGAGCGTTCGCTGATAAGTATAATAACCTGTAGCTCTTTTTGTCATCTGAGACATATTGATGGAAATAAAAGGAATGTTATCAGGGTCATAAACAGTTAGATTCATTTCTGTGGGGTCTACTGGTCTACCTTCTCCATTATAAACCAAAATTCCAATCCTCATAGTGTTATTGGGATACCAAACAACTGCAGTCTCTATATCTGCAAATAAACCAGTGACAGTTACTGTTCTAGGATTTACCAGAAAAGTTCTATTAACTTGCTTGCTTATCAAGACGCCTGCAATGGAGTCGTAAAAGCTTGAATTTGAAAATAGAGTGTAGTTTCCAGTTGCCGCATCAGTTGCTAAAGTAAAGCTGGGCATTGGGGAGATAGTCCCTTCTGAATTTGTCCTTTGCTCAGTGTAATAAGAAACATTGTTTGTTGAGCTTGTTATTGTGAATGTTACGTTAGTATCATTTAATCCAGAACCGCTCATATTCCTAACAAAATGGTATATAGAGCCAGTATCACCTTGCAAATAAGTGCTGCTTAATGTTGTTGATGTTATTAGAAGCTTTGTATAAACTGAGAAATTCTTTGTTAAGTTCCCTAGATTTCCTATACTATCTTGTGAAGAAACCCAAACGTTGTAAAATCCTCTTAAAGTAGTGTTGCCAATGCTATCAGGATATATAAAGTACCACTGAGAGAAATTTCCACTTTGATTGACTAGAGTCATACCAGATTGGTTTGTTGTGCCATCAGGTCTCATAATGCTTATGTTCGTCCACAATATCCCACTGCTTGATCTGTCTGTTATATTTGCAAAAATTTCTACAGAACTATTTTGCTCAGTCGAGTTTGGTACAATAGTAAAGTTAATAATCGGCGGCAAATAAGGAAGCAACGATATGTTTAATGTCATGTTGTTTGGGATAGAGTCAGATTGTACTGCATCAACGAGGTACAAGGAATTATAAGTAGATTGGGTAACGTTCGTAACATTATAACTTACGTTGAATGTATAATTTGATGCAACATTCACATAAAAAGTTGTCACATTAACTTTTGTGTGGTTTACTTCTGAGGGAGATATTGTAAAGTTTATTATATCATTTCCGAGATTTCTCACTTGAACTTCACAAACAGTTCCCTCATCCGGGTATTCGCTTCTTTGGCAAGCGTTTGGAGCCATAGTCCATGTCCTATTAGAGGGAACTGTTATAAACAATGTTAAGTTTTTGTAATTATCATTCTGTGTAGATGCATTAACAGTGCCATTATAAACTCCTGCTAAAAATCCTAAAGGAACTGAAACATTAACTATTACTGTCTGATTTAAATTAACGCCAAGACTAGCAATACTTGATGGATTAAATATAACAGTAAAGTTCTGGCAAACTATTCCTTGATAGCAATTGAATGTGATGTTTTGCAATGCATCATTTCCTATAGAAAGTACATTAAAGTTCCCAATGTCTAGAGTCCTTCCGTCTAAAACAATTCCTGAAATGTTGGTTTCGCTTATGTTTATTAGTGGATTAGGGCTAACAGTTACGTTTATATAAGTTTTGTTAGTTCCAAATGAATTATCATTATTTGTCCAGTTAGATGAAACATTAATCAAGTAGTTTCCTGCTAAAGTTCCATTTGGAATCGTTATATTAAAGCCTATAGAGCAAACGTTATTCCTAGTTAAGTTTCCACAGTATTCTAAACTTGAGTTAGAGGTCCAGCTTGAGGGCAAGGACAAACTCATGTTAACGGATCTTGCGCTACTATTTCCCATGTTTGTTGCGTTTGCTTTAAACTTAAACGTTTCACTACTTTGTTGAGTTATGTTATAAGCAATATAATTTGATATGCTAGTAACTGTACTAACATTAGTCTTTGCTGGGATTGTAATGTTTAAAATAAGAGTATCAAAGTTATCATTCTGTGCAGATACGTTGACATTACCGCTATAAGTTCCATTAGCATAGCCCAATGGTATGCTTATACTTATTGAAACATTTTGCTTTAAGCCGACAGCTAAGGTTGAGATATTTATTGGTGTAAAGTTTACGTTGAAATCATTACAAGCAACCCCAGAATAGCAAGAGAATGTTATGTTCAACAACTGGTCGTTTCCTGTTGATGACACGGTAAAGTTGCCAATAGTATTCCAAGTTCCATCTCCAGCTTCGCTAGAAACAGCGCTTTCTTCAACAATTAACTTTGGATTAGAAGCTATGGTGACATTTACTTCACTCTTGTTAGAGGCTGAAGTTCCATCAGGGTTCCTCCAAAAGACTGTAGCATTTATATAATAATTGCCAGGAGAAGTATTGTTTGGAACAAATAATTTAAAGGATTTCATGCAGTAGCTATTCTTTTCTATATCTCCGCACTGTTCTAAGGTCGTATTTGCACTCCAACTGCTTAAGAGTTCTAAACTTATATTAGAAACATAAGCTGTTCCGTTTGCTATGTTTGTTGCATTCGTTATTATAGAGAAGCTGTCATTCTGATACAAAGTTATATTTGATATATATGGATTTTGTGGGGTTGCAGTTATGCTAACAATAGTTTTTGCACTTTCAGCTGTGAAGCTATCACTATTATTTCCAAAGTTTTGATACTTAGTTGCATTACAGTAAAGTATGTAAGATCCTTCTTGACTAGGTACTGTAAAATTAACAGAATAAGTTCCATTGTTATAATCTGTTTTGTTTACAACTTCAGTGGAGGCGTAAGTACAGTTTATGGTCGCACCTGAAATCCAACCATCCTGTCTATAATTTTTAACATATATGTTTGCAACTAAGACTGAGTTAGTCAATGGCTTTTTATTTGTTATATTGACTGTTACGTTCAAAATGTCTGTAACATTAAAGTTAAAGTCTGTTGAGTTAAGGAATTCTGAGTTGTTTGAATACGTTGTAAAGTTTATTGTCCAAATTCCTGTGGTTGCGTCGTTTTGTATACTGAACGAATTTGTAAATATTTTATCATCTGCTATTGTATCTCCATGATTTCCGTCATCATATAAAATTATTATTTGATCATCTGTTTGAGAGACAGTGCCCATATCCAAGGTCGCATTCATGTATTTCGTGAGATTGTAAGGATCGTTTAAAGAAACATTTCCAGCAATCAGCATACTTTCATTCCTGTTATAGATTGTTGCATTTGTTGATGGAGTGGTTATTGTGTACCATCTTTCTGGAAGATATTGATTTATGTTTATTAGAGTCTCAAATCTATTTCTCAAGTCTTTTACTTGGTTAGGATTTCCTTCCATGTCGTTAAAATGAATAGCTGCAACTTCTGAAATCGAGCTGCCTGATGATATGGAGGTTGAGTTTAACTGTATACCTATTTTGTCCATTGAACTGCTGTTTGGCACCCAGAAGTTGCTGGTTCCTGTTTGATTAATATAAACTATACCAGAGTGGAAATTGCTGTTATAATCAGAAGCATACCACCATCCAGGTTGGGTCACATTTCCAATATTAGACTGCCAAGGCAAGCTTGGATTTGGTTCAAATGCTCTTTTAGCATCTATTGTCAAAGCTCCTGCAAAGGTGGAATTCCTCGTTATCGAGTTACTGCCTATATTTGTAAAGATTGTTTCAATCTTTATCCATTGTGTTTTATCGTAGAAAGTATATCTTTTAACTGCAAATCCTTCTGTTATATTAGTTGAATTCCAAAGAGTTTCATTTCCTCTCTGTTCGATGACTATTCTTATTGGGCCAGAGTACTTTAGAGTAGCGTTATCTCTAAAGTCAAAACTAAAATTATTAGTTCCGTTTGAGTATTGCATATATTCTATTGTTCTTTGGTCTGAGCCAGGAACAATCCATATTGGGTTGCCTGACAAGACTCCAATTACCTTGTACAGACCAGATGTGTTTTCACCTCTTACCGTATCTACCCAAAAATATAAGGTACTGGAATTAACGCTAAACTCTCCATCACTATAGTTGTAAGAAAGGCTGTTTGTATAGCTTTTATTCTCCTTTATTCCATTTTCTATCTTATCATAATATACATAGAAAATCCTTTTTGCGTTTGGTTGCGTGGTTCCATTCATTAAAAATACTATAGTTCCTCTAGCATTGCTGATGACATTATAGTTATCATCCTTATCAAACTGGTTTGGGACTTCGTATAAGATCGAGCCAGTGGAGTTGTATTCAAAAACTCTAGTGGAGTTGTCGTCAAACGTACCAGATGGCATCAAGTCTGTAAAGTTTATCACTTGCTCTATTGGCCAATCTGTTCTATTGTAATATGTAGAGTTTATTTCCAATCTTACTCTATAATGCCAAGAGACATTCCACCACTTGAACTCTCCTGCAGGCTGGCCAAAACCGATGAACATACCGCTGATTCTTGTACCAATTAAGTAAATTGAAGAAAATAAGATAATTGATATAAGTAAAACTAGCAAGATTTTCCGTTTTTCCATATATTTATTATAATGATATTTAATAATAATTGAGTCTAACATGGAGAATCTGAACGTTTTGATGAGAAAGACTTAAATGACTTCTTTTTCGATATCAAGTATATCTAGTAGCTCATTATTTACATAAGAAGATGCTATGAAGTACTCGCCCAAGGCTGTTATTATAAGTCCTATAGAGATTACAGGATAAAACACGTAACTAATGTTGGTGGCAATACTAAAATCCAAGGAGCTAAATACTACAGAAAGTCCGATGCTTATTAAGAAAAGTTTTCTTGCAGAAGATTTTAAAGATAAAAATAGCAGACTAAAGCAAGATGTAATAAGGAAGCTGCTAAAGTAAATTAAAATGCTATTTGTCGGGCAGTAAAAACTTGTATAAGGGCCCATTAGGTTAGAATCCATTAAAACAGCTATTTGATTTTTACATCCAAAAATTATTCCTGTTGCTACATGGCTAAGCTCATGAATCGATATCAAAGCAAAGAAAACTAGCAAATTTATTAGTACTATGTTTAAAATTTCTTTACTTTTCACAGCGTATAATAGCATTCGGCTAATAAAAAACATTATTGTTCCAAAGAAGCATAATTTAAAATCCAGCCTAATATACTATTTATAGGATAAAGATGACTGAAAAAGATAATATATTGGAGCATTCGACAAAAATTTATGAAAACTCTTCTGAAATAAAAATTTTACAAGAGAAATTGGATGACATGCTGTCTGCAATAGATAAAGTTAATCTGAATTATAACAAGGGTAAAATTCCAAAGGAAGTTTTTGAGAACGATGACAAAAAATTAAGAAGACAGAGCGTTGAGTTGATAAATAGCATAAACAAGCTTGTGGATGATATTCTAAACTTATTGAAAGCAATAACAAACGAGGCACTAAAAATAGAAAAGGAGAAAATTAAAGAGCCAAAGAACCAAAGAAAAACTAAAAGGAAAAGAACAACTGAGAAAATAAATATTCAAAAAATAGAAACTGGCAGTTCAATTTATCAAATAACCCCAGCTGCTAAAGCATGACGTGAGTGTAATGACTATAAAAAAGATAAACTTGAGCAAAGTTGATGACTTTTTAAAAGAAATTATAGAAGGTGCAACGCAGATAGAGACATTCAAAGAAGAGACTGAAGACATTAATCGGTCTATTGATAACAGTGAAACAAACTTTAAATCAGGTAAAATATCAAATGAAGTCTATAAAGATATTAAGATTGCCTTAGAAAAGGAAAAGAAACTTTTAGAAAACAGGATAAATCTTGAGAAGAATAGAATATTGACAGCTTCAAAAGAACTTTCTAAGATTATAGTCGTTAATAAAATTTAATGTAGTTTTTTAAGACTGCTAAGTATTTCTGCTTTTCTTTGTGATTCGGATTTTGGTTTTGATATCTTAGGCTTTAATTCTTTTTTAGGTTGGACCTTTGGCTTTTCTTTCTCTTTCACAACCTTCTTGGGAACTTCTTTCTTCTTTACAATTTTACTTTTCAATTTAGTAGGCTTTTTTATTTCAATTATCTTTTCTTTTGGCATCTCTTCGATTTTCTTAGGTGATTTAGGTTTTTCCTTAACGTTCTTTTCAACGATTTCTTCTTGAACTTCCTCTTTTGCAGCTTCCTCGACCTTTTTCTTAGGTTTTTCTTCTTCTGTTTTAGCAGGTTCAGCTTCTTCTTTTTCAGCAGGTTTTATCAAATCTTCAATATTTTTCCATTCACTTTCTAAGCTAGTTCTAATTTCTTCTAGTCTTTTTGTGTTTGCATCTTTAATTTTTGCAAATTCATCCTTTGATATCTTTCCTCTAGCGCATTGCTCTTCCAAAGATTCTAGAAGTAAGTTTATATCTTCCCTTTCTTTTCTAAGGCTAATTATATTTTCAGGTAGCTTCAGATCTGCTATAGGTAACACTTTTTTTATGTCTTCTATCTGTTTTTTAATGAGCATGTTATCTTCTTTGAAGGCATCAATGTCTTTCTTGGTTATGTATCCTTCAAATTTTACGTTCAAAGAGTCGATGTTCTTTATCATGTCCTTTAAGCTTTCATTAAAATCATCTTGCTTAGCCTTTATTAAGGTAAGATCTTGCAAGCCCTTATTAAGGTCAATAAACATTTTTTCAGTCTTAGTTCCTATTCTTTCTATATATTTCATTGCTTCGTTTACGTCTTCTAGTTTTTTCTGGACCTGTTGATTTACGTTTATTAAGTTTTCAATTCCACCGATGCTCTTAAGTAATTCAAAAACTTTATTTATTTTCTCTCCAGAATCTTCTGCTTTCTTACCAAGTTTTTCCAGTTCAAGCTGGTTTTTTTCGAAATTCTCGTTATATTCTCTGAATTTTTTCTGAATCTCTTGTGGTTTAACTTCAGATATTTCATCTTCTATTTTTTCCATTTTTAATACAACTTCTTTTAATTCAGCATCTGCTTGGAAGACCATTGACCTTAACTCTCCTATGCTCTCAGAAAGGCTTCTAGCAGTTTCATCTGTTACCTTACCACTTTCTCTTACAGTATCAATCATTACCTTTAATTTTTCTATTTCTACACTGTAATCAGTGCCATTTGTTTTATTTTTTTCTGCACCTGAAGATTCAGGAACACTTTCAGTTGATGCTTCAGGTAAAGGCTTCGCTTCTTCTTTTTTACCAAATATAGATTTTAATAGTCCACCAGATTTTTTCTCTTTCGAATCTTCTTTTCCTTTTTCTGTTTGGCCTTCTGCTTGTTCTTTTACTTGTTGAGCTAATCTTTCTATTACCTCAGGAGTTATTTCAGTAATTTCTTCTTCCTTTTCCTTAGATTTTTTATCTTTTGCTGGCGGATCATCAGCTGTAGGCTGTTCTGTTTCCTGAGCAGGCTGTTCAATAGATCCAGATTCTTTCTTTTTTCCAAATATTGATTTAAAGAAACCTCCTCTCTTTTCTTCTTTTTTAGGTTCTTCAGACATCTCCTTTTCCACTACTTCCTCAACTTTTTTTAGATGTTCCTCAACTTCTTTTGGCTCCACTTCTTCATTTTCTTCTGAAGTTTCTGTTTCATCTTCTTCAACGACTTCCTCTTTTTCAGAAGCCTCTTCCTTTTTCCTTTCGGCTTTAGAATCACCTTTTAGCATTTTACTATACTTTCCCTTGAGCTCTTTGTAATTTTTTTCAGAAATGTTTGCCTTTCTATATTCGCTTTCTAAGTGTAGCAATAAATTCTTTACATCTTCTTTTGGCTCTTTCTTAGGTTCTTCAGCTTTCTTTTTCATTCTACTTCATCTTTTCAATTCTTTTTTCGATGGACTCTAAATATGTTTCTGCCATCTTAAATGCAGCTGTTTTTACCTTATCCTTTACAATATTTAATTCAACTTCTATATCATAAGTATCTACTTTATCGGCTTTCATCTTTTTTATTACAGCGTCAACGGCCTCTATCCTCTTATTCAATTTTATGTAAGTGTCAACCTCTTCGTCTGTTAATGCGAATGGTGAGTGCAACAAAGGCCTAAAGCTAAGGAACCATGGTCTTCCGTTGTTGTATTCTGGGTTCTGGAATAGACCGGTTCCGATGGTAAGCCTGGTGACCTTGGATGCATAGTCCATTCCGTACTTTGATTTTACTCTACCTATGTCACCTTCATACTTTGTTCTCAACTGTATTTCGTTTGCTATGTTAGCTCTTATTGCACCTTTGAAATCTAACAACACTTGCGATATTAGGAATACGCCGATGCCCCACTTTCTGAATTCTCTACATGCCCTCTCTATTGCTACGTAACCGCCTTTACCTCCATACTTTGGTAACAGTCTGTGTACTTCGTCATATACAAGCAAGAGTTTAATCTGTTTAGACTCTCCTGGTCTCATGTCGAATATCGACTGTATGCTTCTTCTGACAAAATGATCAAGTTTTTCAGCAGGCAATCTGTTCATTACAAATACTGTTATCTCTCCTGGAATCATGTACTTCTTTATGTCAATCTGCATGTCCGGATCTTCAACTAAAACTATGTTTGTCTTAAAGCTTCTGACATCAGTTGGTTTCAATCCGAACTTCGGGTATAAGTCAATCATTGCTTGCAACTTACATGGTTTCATGAAGCCTGTCCACTGTGCTGTAGGATCAAAGACTATGATAGGTATTTTTCTCTTCAAAAGTTCTTCTGAGCATACCTGTGCAGAGACGGATTTACCGGAGCCTGTTCCTCCTGCGGCTATCGAGTGCATTATAAGTTGTGGTATGTTTATGTAGGCTTTTACGTCAGTCTCTGCAATTCTACCAACTTCTATTGCATCTGGGCCTGCTTTTGGAAGTGTATTAAAATCAAGAGGAGCTACATATCTTGCTTTTGCTATCTTAGATGCTCTATATGTTGAGTACCATCTCATGAATATTATTACAAGTGGAACTCCTACTAGCAAGACAACATAAGTCAACCAGTTAAGGAATATAGACCTTAAAAATATTAATGGCCAAGGCAAAGTAGTTACATCAAAAGTATCAGTGGATAGTGCAAACTTATTTCCAAACCAGTATGAAACATTAGCCTCAATTATGTATTTATCTTCTGGAGTCTTTGCGGGTATGTTAATAGTGCTCCTGTAAGTGTTTACGTCGTCAACTGCAACTGTTTCCGTAGCAGTTGTTATGATATTTGACTGATTGTTCAATTGTTTTATATTATAAGTAGCTGTTATGTCTTCTATTTTTGCTGTCTCACCCATGTTGATTAAGGACACTTCGAATGAAAGATTTGCACCAGGACTAACTTCTTTTGATAAAACTTTTATCTTAACATCGAGCAAAGGTTCTATTAATGCTTTAACATTAATTGTTACAGGTGTTCTATGAGTTACAGCACCTGCCTTAACCACTATCTCACCAGTGTAGATTCCAGGAACAGTCCTCGTACCAGCTGTAGCTTTTATTTCTATCACTTCTGTTGCTTTTGATGCTAAACTTAAAACTGGTTTTTGTATAGTTAGCAAATTGAAAACAGGACCTTCTGCAACAACTGTTGCTGATACTGAATTATCCAAATTATTTGTTATATCTATTGAGAATGTCTTTGATTCTCCAGGGGCTAGTGTAGTTTCTATTAATGTTGACTTTACTTCTAAAGGTACTTGCTTCTGTGGAAGTCCTGCTGCTCCTCCAGCTCCTGCTGCACCTCCACCACCTCCGGCACCTGCGCCACCAGCTCCTCCACCTGCAGCTCCCCCGCCGCCACCTGCTCCACCTCCACCCCCTCCTCCTCCGCCACCTCCGCCACCTCCAGGTGGTATGTAAGGACAATCTACTGGACAATTAGTAGTACTTTCACCATAACTAGAATCACATTCACCATTTCCACAAATATATTCTGCTAATATGTAAGCTCCGTTTAAACTTGAGACATTAGCACTAACAGTTAAGCTTGTAAGGTTTACAGAACCATCAGCATTATCAAAATTAGCATTACTTACTCTAGTCCAAAGAGTGTTTTGTGCTGTAGAAAATTTTGGTGTCCAATTAGCATTATACCTATAAATTCCCAAATGCTGAGGATCATAAATTGAAATGCCACAACCACCACTTGCACAGTCTGAAAAGTCTATTACAATTTTAGATGACGTGTAAGGTAATGAATTGCCTATATAAAATCCTTTCAATGCACTAATAGTTATTCTGGTTTTCGGAATATTACCGAACGCTATTGGGTTATAATAGCTAGTCGAGATGTTAGAGTTGTAAATACTTATGGAATTTCTAAATCCTACTGTTAGTATATTCATGCCTATATCATAGGACTTTGCATCAATCGTTTCGTTATAATAGCCAGTCGTATAGTTTGAAGTGAAGTTAAATCTTAAATTACTGGTTCCAGTGTCTAAAAACTTAAAGTTGACTGATATCGGGTACTCATCTACACTTTCTACATTTTTTGTATATCCGCTAAATGTAATAACTCTGAAAATTTCAAAAATAGAAGATGTGGAATTACAGTTTTCAGATACATCGCATGCTTTTACAAGCATTGTGTAATTTCCTAATTGAGATGTATTGGTGAAGTTGACTTCATAAGTGTAGATATCATTAATCTTTGAAATGAAAGTTAGGCTTATGTTATTGTTAGAGCTATCTGGATAAGTCATGTTTGACGATATGTTCTTAAGACCACCTGGCTCTGTTACATATATCTTTATGTTTATTGTGGCATTTGCGACAATTCTAAGTGGAAGACTTATGTTTATCGAAGGTGGAATAGAGTCATTATAAACAATTGAGTTGTATTCTAAGGCTGACCTAGTGCTATTAAGGTATCCTGTATGCGTTGCAGTAACATTTAAATTATAAATTCTGGTCATTGCCAAATTTGGGGCCGTGAAATTAACCAACCATAGATTTTGGGATGAATTGAAATTATAGCTTACTACGGTTGCTAGACTAGACAATGTGTTGTTGAATAAACTTACATTAAATGTTGTGTTCGAGCTTACGATGGTGCCGTTTTCAGTTACATTAACCTTTATTTGTACGTTTTGATTTGGATAAACTCCAATCATTGGGTTGGTTTCATTTGGATATATTATTTTTACATTGTAAGGTGCAACGAACAAGCTTACAAAAGTAACTTTTTCCTTTTCAGTTGCATATTCTCTGTATGCACCTGTTAAATTAGCGATTATATAGCCAGTGTAATTTGTGTTGTAAGTTATTGATGGGGATGAATAATTGACTTTGATTGTTTTTGACTCACCATAGTTCAAAGTAGTATAATTATCTAAAATCAAATAAGGTAATATTGTTCCGTTGACAGACAAATTAAACGATATATTAGCATTTCCTGTGTTTGTCAGGTTTATTTCTCCAAACGAACCAGTTTCATTATCAAAGACTATTTTATAAATCTCAGTTGGTTGCTGTATCCATGATACGTTTGCAGGAACCATTATAGAGGCTGGTAGAGTAGTTGAGAAACTCTGTGATGATATGCTATCAGACCAGTTGACGGCGATTATCCCAGTATGAGTTCCTGTTGGGAAGTTCGATGGAATAGTAAACGATACAGTAGCGTTTGTTACATTACCTATTACAAATTCAGACATATTTTGAGGTATGAAACCTACTGTAAAGTTCTGACATACGACCCCAGATAAACAGCTTAAGGAAACATTCGTAGCATTATCGTTTCCTATGGACCTTAGTGTTAAGGTTGAGCTGTTTGTTGTTCCTGGATAAATTATCTTAGATATTTCATTTTCTACTATGTCTATGAAAGGATTGCGTATGACATTTATTTGAATTGAGGTTGAACTCGAATTAGTATTACCGTTGAGGTTAGTCCAATTTGTAGTGAAATTAACATAATAGGTTCCAGGATAGGTCGCGTTTGAAATGCTGATTGTTGTTACGTTATACTTTGATGTGTTTCTCGGTATTAGACCGTATGAATAGTAGCTTGGTGATGCTGTTACGTTGGAGGAGCTGTTTATTGAAACATTCGCATTCAAAGATCTTGTGCCACCAACGTTATTTACTGAGAAGTTTATTACAAAGCTCTGTCCCCATTCCTGTGTTATGTTTGTTGCATTTATAAAAGTCATATTAGGTATTACAGATAAAATCGTTGTATCAGCGCTCGTTATATTAATTGGGGATGTGCAAGTTACAAGCGTTGCTGAATCGTTTGCACAAATTATTATCTGATGAGTTCCTGCAACCGGACCAATATAAGTTATATTATAGATGCCACCAGTATAGTTTTGCATTGGCATTATGAAGCTAGAACCGTTTGGAGGAGTTATGTTTGTCCATACGCTGCTAACTGCTATGTTATCAGTTACAGTAGCCTCTATGGTTACATTATCATATCCATATTCAAATTGTATGGGATTAATATTAATATTGGATATTGTTGGTGGAATATCTCTCGTATCCAATGTAAGATTTACCAATTTTGGACTGCCTGAAGATGATATAGTTATTGTAGCGTTCCATAATTGCTGATTTGCACCTATTGGAACAACCCAACTGAGTTGCAAATCTTTTCTTACTTGTTTTTCAAGTTCAAACGCATATGGAACTAATGTTGAATTTTCTATTCTAAGATATCCGTTATCGCCACCTCTATAAACTTCAAACTGTAATTTAACGTTTCCAATATTACTAATATTGATAAAACCGATAGTTCCATTTGTATTTGGCGGTGCGATTATGGTTCCAAATGCCTCAGGTACTCTGTTCCATGAACTGTTTGTGGGAATTGTTACATTCATGAAAACATATTTTTCTCCAGCATTGCTTGAAGAAACATTTATATAAGACCAATAATTGCCTGGAGGTTGGCCTGCTGGAACACTTATGTTAACTATGGATGTTATGTTGCTTCCGGGAGATAGCAATCCTGTCTCTGAAGGCACGATATTTACAACACATGATGGGCATGCATAAATTATATTTCCCGGTTGATTTTGAGGAAGCAATGAGATTAGTATGTTTATTAGATTGTCATTACCAGCAGAAATTGTTGTAAAATTGCCAACTGTGGTTTCTTTGCTGTGTGAAGTAGTCTGAGAAATTGAACTTGGGTATACTTCTAGGATGGGGTTGGATGATACAACTATGGCTGTTAAATTTGTTGTTTGATTGTTTGCTAAATCTGGATTCTTCCAACTTCCTACAGTATATGCATTTATTAAACCTGGAATAGTTTTTGATGGAACAGTTACATTAAATAACCAAGAGCATATTTGATTTACATATAGAGCCCCACAATATTTGTAAGTATCGTTATATGTTAACGATCCTATCGGATCTTCTTGATGAGTTAGGTTTACATTATAAGCAGTTGTTGGACCAAGGTTCGTAAAGTTAACATAAACTGTGAAGGTATAACCATGAGTTTGGTTTATGCCAAATGCAGTGATTGATGATGGATATTGTTGAACATAGCCGTAGACCTTGCCCCATACGCTGAAGTTTCCAGCATAAGTGTTATTTATATTGTATTCTGGTTCAGCATCTCTTGCAAATATGCTAACATTATAAAATCCTTCTATAGGAGAAGGATAAGTTGCACTGTAAGTCGCCTTATAAAATCCAAAACTAATTTCTGGAGTAGTTATATTACTCATAGCCAATATAACAACAGTTCCATTTGGCATAGTTATGTTTGCCCATACGGAATCTGTTTGATAGTTATCAATTACAGTGGCAGTGATGTTTGTTAAGTTCAGATTCGCTTCTATGCTTTGATTCGGTAAAATAGAAACATTATAAATTTTAGGAGAATCCAAATCCTTTACCCAGAAGGTTTCATTATCAACACTAATGCCTGTTTTATAGTTTTTAGTTATATTGTCACCAATGGTGCAGTTAAAGGTTATGTTTCCTTTTTGAGTTGGTATGAAACTATAGCTTGCATATCCAGTAGCATTAGTCTGATAAGTTCCATTGAATATGAAGCCTGATGATGGTTCCCATTTGTAAGAAAAGTTAACTGCATAATCTGCCACGCCTGCACCAGATGCATGATCTTCAATGATGCAGGTTGGATAGAAAGCATCTGGATAGGGCACTATACCTTCTGGTGAAATCCAAGCAACATCTGATGTACCTGTTATTGTAACGGATACATTTGCTCTGCCATAATCATAATAATTCTTGGTTGCAACCGCCATGAATTGATGTAGTCCAGTCGTTTGTTCGACTACCATCCAAATAGGTATTGATGTATCATTTCCTTGCGCGGTTTGCGTTGTTTCATTATACCATTTAATGATCGGGTCTATTACATTGAAGTTTTCTCCATTTTCAGTTGTCCCATTAGCACTCAACGGGATTGACTGTGACTTGGAATAACTGCTGTCATTTGCAGGAGAGATTATCGTTGTGTTGAGAATTCCTTTAACAGTTATTGCTGTAATGTTTAATAATGATTTTTCATTCTGCTGCCTAGTTGCGTTGATGTTAATAACATAATCTTGTGGCGTAATCATATCATTTGGATTAAAGTCAATTAAAGAGCACCAACCAGTGGAATTAGTCGTACAATTTCCTAAAAAGTGTGTAGAGTTATAGAAGGTGACGTTAGAACCATCAGCATCTCCCATGTCCGCATCCTTTGTGTGAACAGTAATGTTTGTTTGATGTGGATTGAACGTATCGTTCCTATATATGCTTGTATACTGTCTTATTATTTGATCAATCTTCAGAGACCTTGAAAGACTTATCCATGTTTCTTTATGCGAAATAGATGCATTATAATAAACCGTAGAGTTACTTCCTATGCTGCAAGTTATGTTATACCAACCGGCATTTTCTCCATTTGTATACCATGTAGTATTAGCATAGCCGTTCAAGTCAGTTGATACATTAGTCGTAGAATTGCTGTTCTTAAAGAAGTAGACAGTGTAATTTGATAAAGGTTGGGAGTTGTTACCATCTTTAACATTGCAATAGATATCTACAATAGCACCTGCTGCATACGAAGAGCTGTTCGAGGGAGATATGGTATCTATATCACTCCATCCATAGACGTAAACTGAAGTGCTATTGTAATTGTAATCATAATTTTGCCTGCTTACGTTCGAATAAATTGTTTCTGGACCACGCTTATAACTTATTGGTATGGTCCATGTCGTGTTATAGCCGGTTGATAAAGTATACCATGTTGAATTATACCAGCTAACGTTTGCATCATTAATCTCTTGGCTGCAATCATTGCTTACGCTAGAATTCAGATATGTTATCTTATCTCTATTTATCACTTGCAGTAATGCCGGTGAATTCAAAGAAATGTTTAACTGGCCATAAACAGTAAAGTTAGAGTTAGTAGAGTTTAAAATCTGATAACAGCTAAATCCATTCTTTTCAACAGTTCCGCCTATCCAATATTGCATTCCAACTGAGGAAGTGCAGTTAGGATTATAATTTATGCTGCAATAACCGTTCGAGGATGTGCAATTAAATGCAGAGGTGTAGTTAACATTATTTTCAGTAAGGTAAATTGTCCCATTAGCATTTGTTGGATAGGTTTGATTATCACTGTCGTAAACTCTAAATTCTAGAAGTGCTGTGTTGTCTTTAATTCTTCTTACACTAGAGTTGCTTGATGAGCTTATAGTCAGAGTCACGTTATCTCTTTCAAATGTCATGTTGTTTGACTCAGTTTCAGCTTTATAGCCAAACGGATCTGATGTATTAAACTTATAATAGAAGTATGGAGATTGAAGAGCATAATCATCACAGCTAAGCCTATAGTAAAATGAAACGGATATTCCATTCCCTTGAGTCGGTCTCATTTCAATTAATTGCCATGTCACGTTGTCATAACTTTTCCAAAGACTAAGGTTATTCCAATTCAAATCTGCGTCTTTGAATGTTACTCTAAATTCATACAACTCTCCCCATCCACCTCTAGTCTTAGGAGTGTCTGTATTAGGGATCACAACTTTAGGATCGCTTAGTTCAGGTCTCTCTCCTAAATAGAAGGTACTCGGCTTTATGGTAGAATTGCTGGCGTAATAATTTTTACTAGCAGAGATGCTTACATTGTACCAGCCTCTCGGTTTTCCAAATGTGCTTTTTGTGCAGTTATACCAACCTTGGCCTTCTAGCCAGCCGTTGTTGTCTGCTATTGTACACTGATATGGCAAACCAAGTTCTGGAATGTACGTGTAAGTAACAGTAGCACCCTCAACAAAAGTACATTCATCAGTTAAAGTTCCGTTAACAGGAACCAAGTCTCCCCTTATGTAGCCTTGTCCAGAAGGATAGAATACAGAAGGCATTAATGTTGATTTTATTGTGAGATTTGTGTAATTGGTGCTGTTCTTGTCTTTATAGCAAACATCATTGTAAACTCCACCAAACCATTTTTGCAAGCCTGTCTTATAATCGCATTTAGTTTGTCCAGCCGGTATATCCTGTGGGAACTTGTAAGTTAGATTACCATCGCCATCTGTTGACGAAATCTTTTGTCCAGCGAAATTAGTTCCGTTGGTGGTTACCCAGAAGCTTCCGTTTACACCAGCAGCTACGAATGAGTTTCCATAATCAAAATCTATAACCTTTAAGCTTAGATTAGTATAATCGGTTCCGTTTCTCCAAATATTCCCACTGCCAATCATGAAGGTAAGGTTAACGTCATCCTTTTCTAATGTGAAGTTCTTCGGTTCTATACTAGTTTCATATGGGTCTTCTCCAGTCACTATAGGGCTGTTTGGATCGTCTGTGGCATTAAATTTGAACTCCCACATGTGCGGGTACTGATCTGATGGACCTGCATCACAAGTTTTTCTTGACCAACTTAATGTTATTGTTTCGTTTAATACAGGCGAGTCGAGATTTGTAGAATTTGCCAATATCCAACTACTGCTTCCAAATCTTTTTGTATAAAGCGTAACGTTAACAAAGTCATAGTCTTCATCATCAACTGTTACGTTGAAATAGAATCTTTCTCCCCATCCACCTGTGTCACCACCTTGTGTAGAGACTGCAGAAATGTTTTTTAATAATGGTTTTGTTTCTACAAAGAATGAACCATTTATTCTCATAGATTTGTTATTAAAGTATTCTTTGGTGGCATTAACAACAATGTCATACCATCTCGTATTCATATCAGAGCTGTTTCTGTTGCATCTATAGACTCCTGAAGATGGATTACTTATACTAGTGCAATTGTGGTTACTGCCAGTAATATTATTTATGGCCTGCATGGTTATGTTGCTTACGCCTACGTCTACTATTCCTAAGCAATCATCTTTAATTTCTTCATCTGTTGGAGGAGTTCCTGCATTGAATGTAACATTTTCCTCGCCTCTTAAAATTATTTGGTCACTATAAGCGTTTGGCTGTCTATAAGCAGATGAAGAATAATTGAATTCACCATATATTTCTAAAGTATAGTTTGTTGTATTTTGTTGAGCATAGCAATTGTCTGTTATACTTCCTTTCCATTTTTGTTGTCCTGGGTTATAACTATGAAGACAGTCCGGATTGAAATAATAAGTTACATGACCTGTAGCATTAGTTGTATTTGTTTCTGAGATAAAGCTATTACCGTTATTTGTTACATAAAAGGTTACATTTGCATTATTTGCTAGCATATTTTTATCAGTATCATTTACACCAAGAATCAGCAAGTCTACATTATTGTAAGAACTATCAGACCTATTTACTTTAGTTCCATCTCCAGAAATATAATAAATTATTGCATCGTCTTCAGTTATGTTTGGCCCATAAGTAGTTGTTACGTTGAGTGTAGTAGTTCCATCGCTTATCTCCCATATGAAGTAATTATCATCTCCTTTGTGAGAGCAAGTAAAATCACTGACGTTTATGCTACAGATGCCAAGGCCGTTGTAAAGTGTCATGTTACCTTTTCTAACCATGTCAGTTGGTCCGTTTGTTGATACAAACAACGTGCATGTTACATTGTCTCTTTGAGTATCATTTATTTTAATGCTGTAATTAAATTCAACACCCCAACCCTCAATAGAGGGGCTAACATTTATTTCTGAATACTCAGGAGCAGTGTTGTTTAAGAAAATCCAATTCGTAAACAAAGTCGAATTACTATAGTAGTAAAGTTTGCTTGAGTTTACCCTTATGCCATAGTAGCCACCCATATGCAAGCTGGTGTTCCAAGTTGTGTTATACAAACCATTTCCTAGTTCTTGTGCTGGTGATGGCGGTATTAATTCATAAATTAAAATTGGATTTCTTTTCTCATGATTTACGTTTGAACTTGTTATTGCATTTTTACAATCGTCTGAAGTGTTTGATGTGACATTTACTGTAAGACCTGCAGTTACTACTGAGCTCTGTGAAGGATAAATTATTGAATTCTTTAACTGGCCGTAAACATATGTGGTTTTATTATCGGTTTGACTAATTCCATAACAACTATCATTTAATGCTATCTTCCACCATTGCCTTCCTGCTGAAAAATTACAATTTGGTTCAAAGCTATAATTAAAGTAGCCGTTGCTCTGGGTCTTGATGTTAGTGTAGTTAAAAAAGTTATCTCCGTCTGTTGTAAACTGAACAGTTCCATTAACATTTTCAAAATTAATTTCACCTTGTAGGTCGTCTATAAATTTAACTCCTAAATAAGTAGTTCCAGTTCCTTCTCTGCCAATTGAATCTCCATCACCGAATAAAGATACTATGTTAGGAGAAGTTGGATCCACTGCTATTGAAAATGTATTATTGCCTTGATTCGTGTAGTTAAAATTGTCTGAAACATTAAACTTGAAGAACTTATTTCCAATGTCACTATACGTTCTGTTACAATCGAAACTTATTCCACTAAATGCCAAATAAGCGTCTGTGCAGTTTCCTGTAGAAGGAACACATATCTTTGAACCATAATAATCCCAATTGCCAGTAAGGTTTAACCATAATGAAACATTCAACGTGCTGCCAAGCTCACCGTCTTTATCATTATCCTCTGCATTTGTTGCAAATGTCCAAGAGTCTCCCCACGAATAATATCCAGCAGAAGTTGTGGGTGCATCTAGAGTCAATGTTGGTCTTGATGTTAAGTAATAAGAATTAATTGTTAGATTAGTTTCAGATTGAGTGTAGTATTGCTTTTCTGCCTTTGCTGTTACATTAACATAACCATAGTTCCATGCTGGCGGATTTGCAACATGAGTTGTGTTTCTGAATGTACAATTGTAAATGCCTCCACTTTCATATAAGATTTGTCCAGGAGGACTCTGATCATTAACACAATCTTTTTCTTGTGGTGTAGCTAAAAGCTGTTGCGATTTGAAAGTTACATTAGCATTTGTAATCGGTCTGCACTCATCAGTTATATTAGCTCTAACGTTTACATTTTCTATTCCTTTCAAGAACAAGTGCCCATTCAATGGTTCTAGGAATTCAACTCTTAAAGCTATAGTTGTTATGTTTATGCTGAAATTACTACTGTTTGTGATTTTGTATGCTGATGATGATATTATACCCGCTTTCCATTTTTGTGGTCCAACTTCAAAGTTGCATCCAGGATCAAATTGACCAGAGCTTGTATTTATGTAACCTTGGGACGTTGAGGAACCTACTTGTATAAAGCTACTTGCAGTGTCATTAGTTACCCACATATTGCCTGTAAATCCGATTGTTGGATAAACCCCTTTGTCTCTATCAAATACTCTTACACTTAATGTCTGATAGCCAGAACTTCTGTTGACGATTGTGCTATTGCCCTCTACATGTTCCAATGAAATATCATCTTCTCTGACTGTAAATGCTCCATTAGCAGTTTCATTAATATTCTGTGGGAACTGCGGATCTGGAGAAGTTTCGCTCACGTTGAATTTGAATGCATGAGGTCCTAGTCCAGGATTATTGAATGCCGGCCATCCATAGATTATGAAAGTCACGATTGTATTATTTCCCTGTACAGTTGTGTTTGACATGGCAGTTGCATTTGGTTGTGCCCATTCTCCAGGAGGAGAAGTTTGACTTGAATTTACAAAAAGTTTTACAGCCATCGTGTCATTATCCTCATCTGAAGCGTTTACTCTGAATATCCACCTTTCTCCCCAGCCACCATCATCTTGTATTCCTGATGAATTGTAAGATTGAACTACAAAATCACTTGCTAGTACTGGCTTAGTTTCAACCCAGAGACCTCTTTGGTTCGCCAGATAAGTTTCGTTAGTTTCATTATAATTATAATTCTGTCTAGTGACATTCATTTTTACATCCCAGCCTTGAGCTGAGAAACCACTTGTATTTAGACTACAATTGTAACTTCCATCACCAACGTTTACTATTGGATTACAATAATTATTCGCAACACCTCTTATTGCAGAAAAGTTAACATTAGCATCAGTTACTATAAAATCACATTCATCGCTAACGTTTCCTATAATTGGAATGTTTTCTCCGTCTGGATAATCTCCTCTCAGATATTTCTCTCCGTTTGGTGATGTTATTGTCAATAATCTTAAATCACCAGTGACATTCAGTGTAAAGTTGGTTGCTGTTGCGTTTACATCCTGATAGCAACCATCAGTCGTACCAGCTATCCAGTAATGTTTGTCAGCAGTATGTGTACAATTTGGATCAAACCAATAACTCGCATTACCCAAAGAATCAGTAGTACTAACGTTCTCAAGTCTGTATGCAGAAGACTCGTTAGTAACATAAAAGCTGACATTTACATTAGGGGCGTAACTCAAGTTCTCTGAATCATAAACATTCACAGCAAATCTTCTAACCTGATTAGTACCTGAAGTTCTGTTGAATGCATAATCATTTCCTTCAATGAGAACGACATTTACATTTGACTCATTCAAAATCGGTCCTTGCATTGAAGTGGTGTTCCAAGCGTTCGCAGGCTCACCATTCTCCATGTGCCACTTGAAC